>Ga0172371_10009952_pt1 | contig 12967 bp, 11 predicted proteins | sample Lak12m_FD_114543 | JGI IMG/M metagenome (GOLD analysis project Ga0172371, IMG submission 114543) | Freshwater microbial communities from Kabuno Bay, South-Kivu, Congo - kab_022012_12m | ecosystem: Environmental > Aquatic > Freshwater > Lake | place: Democratic Republic of the Congo: South-Kivu... | reverse complement strand
CCGGGACGAAAGTAGCTATACTGTATAATGGGAACAGTGACAGCAATGTCGTCCAGAGTGTTTCATACAACTGGTCAACCAATGTGAGTTATAGAATGAAAGTTATATGTAATGGTTCTAATATTCGTTGTTACATAAATGATAATCTTGTTATAAATGCTACAGATACTACGAATTCAAAGGGCGCGATAGCGTTTGGCAGTTATGCTACATCAGTGCAATATGATAATGTTAAAGTCACGCCGATTATAAGGGATTACGCAGAAACGGATACTGTAGTTACAGATACCACTGCGCCAAATCTTGCCAGTAATTTGGCGTCGTCCAGCCATACGCTTTCCACATGGTCATCTGATCCGACAGTTGATATCTCCTGGACAGAGCCGAATGACCTGGGCTCAACCTATTATTATTACGAGACCGCAGTGGATGAGGATGGGAATGAGGCCTATGGAGCTAGAGGCAATAATCGCATGCAGAATGGGACATTTACTTCAGGCCTTACTTATTGGACGGCTCCTCTTGGAACCATAAGTACAGTCACAGGGAATGGCTTTAATGGCAATGTCTTAAGATTGGATTCAGCAGGCAATGGTTCCCGTTGTTGGATTTCAACGGAACCTTCTCCGTACACATTTGAGCGTTATAAAGTATATGTTGTTGATTTCACATATCGTGCAAGCAAATCTTTTGAAGTAAGAGTAAGAGATACTGGTGGCGTAAGCGTACCCGCGAACACAGGTACATCTAAGCGATATTCTGTAGTAATAGATTGTATTAACGCTACTTGGAGTGGCTATTATGATCCAAATCAGGAACATCTTTTACTGCAGCTAGATGGATCAAATGGTGTAGACTGGTTGGAGATAGATGATATAGAGGTTCGCGAAATTGTTAATCATACTGTTACCACAGGCCTTGATGGTTATAGCGTTCTGTGGGATACATCTGCTTCTACTGTCCCATCTGCGTCCAAGACAAACGAAAATAACACCCTAAGCCTTACAAGTTCTTCGCTCGCAAGCGGCAATGTGAACTATGCCCATATCCGTTCAGTTGACAATGCCGGCAACTGGTCTGCGACTGCCCAGCACCTCGGGCCTTTCTGGGTAGATGTGACGCCTCCAACAGGCACTACGCTTACAATAGGCACGCCTACAAATAACAGCATCCCGCTTACAGTTTCCGGGGCCTCTGATGCGCATAGCGGGTTACATACAACTCAAACATATAAATTTGACAGGACAAGCCCTGGCTCCGCTACATCCGGCTGGCAGACAGGGACTACATGGACAGACACATCCTTATCTCCAAATACGCAATATACATATACTGTTACATCTAAAGATAATGTGGGCAATATTCATACAACATCTTCCCAATCCAAGTATACACAGGGCGCAACCGCGGATATTGTAGAAGTAAATGGCCGCCTTACTAATGGCACCATGTATGAAGGAGATGGTTTTACTTTTGTATTTTCATCAGCTAACCTAAACAGCGGCGCGATAGCTTACTATAAATATGTATGGGATACATCAGCTTCTACATCTGCTGCGGCAGGGACTACATGGTCTTCAGGCACTTTGAGCGCGCCAAATGGATCCTACACGAAGGCCAATAGTAAGGCATTATATCTGCATGTCCTTGCGTACAATGCTGATAATACAGCTAATGCAGAAGGTACCAAACATTACGGCCCGTATTCCCACATCAACACCTCCCGCAAATTAAAGCACGGCAAATGGTTCGATGACGACGGCACTCTTCACACCCCCGGCAATTAAACCATGTCCCGCCGACGCGGCGGGACAACCGGTCCAAAAAATATTTTGAAAGAAAATAGGCCTTTCCTGTGTCTTATATATAGCTAACCTTAACCATGTCCCGCCGCGTCGGCGGGACAACGGTAACAATGGTAAAATAAAGGTTATATAAGACACGGAGGGCGATAATGTTAAAAGATCCTATTGTAAATGGAGAAATCTATCATGTTTTTAGCAAAAGCATAGCTGGGTTTAAGATATTCAATAATGATGCCGAGTATTCAAGAATAAAAGATGTGGTTGTTTATTATCAGGCAGAAAAACAGCCTATAAAATATTCTAAATTCAAGGAAAGAAATATGCAGTATGATAAAAGCGAGAATATTGAAAAACTGGTACAGATTATTTGTTATTGTTTTATGCCTACCCATATTCATTTAGTGCTTAAACAATTAAAGGATGGAGGTATATCAAAGTTTGTAAATAATATTCTTAATAGCTATTCGCATTATTTTAATATTAAGCACAACCGAAAAGGCCATTTATGGGAAGGAAGATTCAAACATGTTTTAGTAAATACGGATGAACAGTTTTTACACCTGACCAGGTATATACACTTAAATCCAGTAACTGGCTATCTGGTTAACAAGCCAGAAGATTGGGGGTTTTCTTCTTACGGAGAATATATTGGTTTGGTTGAAAAAGACAAAAGTATATGCGAATTTTTTGATTATTTAAACATGGGATTTGCCTCATATAAGTCTTTTGTTGATGATAGAATAGATTATCAAAGGGAATTAGCAGAGATAAAACATTTAATGTTATAGCAAAAGACAACCATGTCCCGCTGCGTCGGCGGGCCTATTGGCCCGCCGACGCAGCGGGACATGGTTAAAACTGTTGACATTTTTTATTACAGCGTTAAAATTATATGTATAACTAATAAAACATAAGGGAGGAATAAGATGAGAAGGATATTCAGCATTGCATTGTTAGCGTTTTTTTTAGCGCCTTTAACTGTTTCTGCTGACCAGAAGCAGGATAGGGACGCTATCCTCAATGAATTGAGCGTTTATGCGGAGAAAGATCCAGCTATCCTGATGAATGCTGTTTCTATATTGGGGGACGCGTATGTGCGGGAGAACAAGATAGACGAGGCATTGGCGCTTTATGAAAAGGCCTTAAATATAAGCAAGGAAGACGAAAACATCTTAAATAGGCTTGGAAATCTGTATAATCAAAAGATGGATTATGAAAAGGTGATAGGGATTTATGAAAAATTGACAGCCATAAGGGCGGATAATTCATGGTATTTTCAGATGCTGTCCAGCGCGCTTTCTATGGCAGGCAAAAAGGATAAGGCGGAAGCTATATGGAAGGATCTGTTAGCAAAAAAACCGAATGACGCAAATCTTCTGTCGCAGGCAGCAGGCTTTTATAGCAGTCAGAATGACGTGAACAGCGCAATTAATTTAACAGAGAAGGCCTTAAGGCTAGATCCTGGCAATATGGGGTATCTGCAGAATCTGTCCAGCTTGTACATGAAGGCAGAAAAATTTGATAAGGCTGAAGAGGCATATAAAAAACTTTTAGAGACATCTAAGGACCAATGGCTTAAGGACTGGGCTAACGCAGAGCTTTTAAATATTTACGAAAAACAGAACAAACTCGGAGACATATTGCCTAAATATGAAAATGATTTAAACGCGGATCAGAACGATATAAATAATTATAAAAAATTGGCTGAACTATATGTAAAAAAAGGGGATAATGACAAGGCCCTTGATATTTATGAAAAGGCTGTAAAGATTGCTCCAGGAGACAGGAATATAAATAACAGGCTTTCCGATATATACGAGGCGCAGGGCAGGTTTAATGAGGCGGCAGGGCAGATAGAAAATATAATAAAAATCTCCCAAAGCGAGTTTTATTTATTTGAACGGCTGGCCAATCTTTATGATAGGGCAGGCGAGAAAGATGATGCGAAGAAGTCATGGGAGGCCTTGATAGCCAAGGTGCCTAATGACCCAGCATTGTATTCAAGATACGCGGAGGCCATTTACAGTTGGGGGGATTTAAACGGGGCGATCGCGCAGCTTAAAAAGGCGCAGTCTATGGATACAGGAGATTTAAGATATACGCTTAGAAGCGCCGCAATGTTTATAGATGCCAAGAAGATAAGCGAGGCAAAGACAGCCCTTGAAAAGGTAAGCGCTGGAGCTAAAGAGCAATGGATGAAAGACGAAGCGAAAAGAAGGCTTGAAGAGATAGTAAATATAAAAACAGAACCAGCGCCAGCCGTAGCAAAAGAAGAGGCAATGCCTGCTGCAGCAGCCGCTAAGCCGGAAGAGAAAAAAGAAGACGCGAAGCAGGAAGCGCCAAAAAAGAAAAGAGGTTTTTCGTTTGGCAGGTAAGCATGCGCTCGCCGACGCGGCGGGACACGGCAATTAAATTAAATTGTATCTATTAGGGAAGATGGACGCGATTTTTTCATCATTAGTGGCGATTATTACAACGCATCCAAGTTTTTGATTTAATTCTTTCAGTATAGCGATTATCTTTTTAGCGTTTGCGTCATCCAGGTCAGCAGTAGGCTCATCAGCAAGTATTATAGATGGCGAATTTATTATAGCCCGCATTATAGCTACCCTCTGCCGTTCTCCTGAACTAAGTTCTTGAGGGAGATGATCTAATCTTTCTTTTATCCCTATCTCAGAAGCGAATTCCTTGATCCTTTTTATTTTTTCATCCATGTCTTTATCTAATAGCGCAGGAAGCGCAATGTTATCTATAGCTTTTAGATTAGGCAATAAATTAAATTCCTGGAATATAAACCCTATTTTTTCTTTTCTAAATTTCGCTAACTCATCAGATCTCAAGGCGGATAAGTCCGCATCATCCACAATGACCTTGCCGGAACTTGGTTTATCCATCCCGCCTATAAGATTTAAAAGCGTAGTCTTTCCTATTCCGGAAGGCCCGAATATTACAAATACGCTTTTATCAGGTATTTGAAGGGAAAGGCCCTTAAGGATCTCGATCTTTTTATGCGAGGTTTGGTATACCTTTAATATATTGTCTAATCTTATGGACATTTATTGAGTCTGCCTTGTGGCGTCTGCAGGAGTTAGGCTTAGTATTTTTCTAGAAGCTAAAAATCCTGACAATGCCTGTATAGAAATGGAAGCTAAAACAACAATTATAAAAATATTGGTAGAAAATTTTATAGATATCTCAAGGGCATTTTTTGCGAGATGCTGGGAACATGGCGGATATGGGTTAAGATAATACGGGAGCATGGAAGGGATATTTGTTTTGTAAATAAGGCTTGCCGCATATCCTGCGATAGAGCCTGCTATGCCTCCTATGGCTCCAAGAATAAGGTTTTCAATAAAAATAAGCTTATTTATCTGCCTGTCCTGCCACCCTATGGATTTTAATATACCTATCTCATTGGAGCGCTCCAGGATAGACCCGAAAGATGTCTTTATAATAAAAAGGATCGAGAATAATATGGCTATAAAGAGTATAGCGAGCATAAGACCCTGGGTGAGATTAGTTAAGCCTGAAATGGCATTTAAAAAATCATTGGAGCTTGTTATAGTCGCGTTTTCAGAGGTAGCTTTTTTTATTTTTTCCTTGGCTGAATCAGGGTTGGCAGCAGGTTTTAGCTTAACGAATATAATGTCTACTATATTTCCGCGTCCTGTCATATCGATAGCTGTGTTTAAGGGTATGAATGCCTGGGCGCCGGCTATCTTTGCGTCGCGGCCAGCGTCTACCGTGCCTATGACCTTAAAAACCCTCTGGCCGAGATTAAAGCTGTCTTCGACTTTGAGATTTTTTGCGCGGGCGAAATCTTTATCCAGTATAGCCGCATACGAGTCATCTTTTGAAAAATATCTGCCTGTCAGATTAGGTATATTATTCGCGCTTATCGGGCCTAACTCATTTGCCTGGGGATTAATCCCTACCGCTACAGTAGGGCTGAAATCATTTGTCATGCCTCCTGCGCCTTCAGTGCCGCAAAAGCTTCCAGGAGGCCCATAATTACAAGGCTCTCCCTGCAGAGAGCCATTTTTTATGTCTTCAAGGATCCTCTGGGAATTATTATGCATAATAGGCGCAGGCTGGGAGTTGGGGGGATTGGAAAAGGCCCAGACTATGAGCGCGCCTTCGGCTGAAGATACATCATCTATTGATCTTATTTTATCTATAGCTTCTATAGGGATAGGATTTATATCGCGCGGCAGTTTTACGATGGACCAGCCGCATGGCTCGCCTTGTAGCTGTACTATTATATCAGCCCCGGCGTTTTTAATGGGTTTTTCAAACGCGCTTTGCGCGCTTTTAAGTATAAATATTGTTGATACAAAAAGCGCAGCGCTTAAGGATATGCCTGTCAGAGATATAAGAGAGCGCCTTTTTCTTGAGAATAGATTTTTTATGGCAAATTTTATAAGCATATTTTAATAACCCATATTGTAGCATTATCTTTAAACGTAAATCAACCGGAATTTTGTATTTTTAGTTGTCCCACTGCGTCGGCTGGCAAAGCCAGCCGACGCAGTGGGACAGGATATCAGAATTTTAACTTATACCCGCCATATATTGTCCTGCCGTAATCCCTGTATGCAGGGACAGTCTGATACCTTACATCGCCTATATTTCTCACGCCCGCGTATATGGTGTGCGTATTTTTATCTGATTTAAAGGCGTAGCTGGTGTTCAAATCGCCTTGCCAGTAATCGCCAAGCCTGACGTATTTACTGCCTGTCACAAGGGAATTGTCTTCATAGTCGCAGACCCGTTTTACAACAGCGTTGAATGCCCAGCCTTTATGCCGGTAATCTATGCCTGTTGACGCTACATAAGGTGGGATATTTGGCTCCTGCCTGTCATTAGTGTTGTCTCTGGAATATATCTGGGAATAGTTTAAAAAATAGTTCAAGCCTTCCAGCAAGTTTCCTTTTATTTCAGTTTCAATGCCATGCCTTTTAATAAAGGTGGGCGTGTAGGTGGTTGAGCTTTTATATTTGGGCATGCCTGATATATCTTTCTGGAAACCTATGAGTGTAAAATTTATTTTGTCAGACCATTTCCCGATATAGCCTATATCGTAACGAGTCTCTTCCTGCTTATTCAGCAGATTCCCCTTTGAGTCAGCGTATATAGAAGACGATTGGTCTAATGTGGAATATCTGGCTGTAAAACCATGCCTGGCCATTGGCCAGATAGTGAACCCTATGGCGTTATTAAGAGCCGGTGAAAGCCATCTGTCATAATATTTTGGCAGGCTGGTTCCTGCTGTCGCGTTTTCGTCAGCGTGTATTCCCTGAACGACCTGCTTCTGATCCCATCTTATACCGCCGTCTATTATAAGCCTGTCCTGCATTAACCTTAACTCATCGTGAGCGTAAAGGCCATAATCGCGCTCTTCGCGCGGGTTGTATTCATAAAAAAGCTTGCCAGTGGGGCAATACCAGTTATTAAATTGCATCCCAAACCTGAATGTGTTTAGCTTTGGGATCAGAAATGTTTGCCTGAGGCTTATGCCGCTGGAGATATCCCTGTTCTGTATGTCGTCCGCTTTTACATAGTTTCTCACAAGTGTCGCCTGCTGATAATTATGATAAAGATTAAGATTAGTAGAAGAATTTTCATTCCATGCCTGCAGTATATCCAGGCTTGCGAAGGCATTCATAGACGGGTCATATTCCCATATATCATTTGCCCTTGTGCTGAATGACATAGCTTTTTGAAAACCTATAACCCCTTCATCGTAATGGAGCAGCAGGCTTGCCTTGGAGGAATATTCCCCGTATTTTTTATCCAGGATAGTTGTGAAACCTGTAAATTCCCTGTTGGCGTTTTCATTATCAGGGCCTTCTGAATATGTGTGCTCCACATTGAGAAGATAGTCCATACCTTTATATGCGCCGGACGTTGTGATACCTTGATCGCTTGTATTAAATGACCCATATTCAAGTTTTATCTCTGTCCCACGCTCCTTCTCAGGCCTTTTTAATTTAACATTTACCACTCCGCCATAACCAGGGGTGCCGGCGGAGCTAGAGGTGTTTGGAGAGCCGTATGCCAGGTAACTGGAATCTCTTATTACATCTATTTCCTCTATCATGGAAGAGGGCAGGGCGCTCAATATCCTGTAATCCTGGCCAGGGGAAGCGCCGTTTATTAATACGTTGATATTTCTTTCGCCCCTGAGCCGTATCCTGACAGGGTATTTTCTCCCCTGGGTTTCCAGTATAACGCCTGGTACGTTTTCAACTGCTTCCACAGCTGTCTTTTTGTGCGCTCTTTTTATTTCTTCGGATGTTACTATGGATGTAGTGCTTTCTTCACTGGCTGGAAGGCTGAGAGGGTAATAAACAGGGTCCACATAGTAACCTCTGTCAGTGACTATTATTTTCTCAAGGGATATCTCACCCTTATTTTCTTCAGCAGATACAGGCATCAGGATTGACGATAGAGAGAAAAGCCATATTATCAGCGCAGCAAAAGCCAGTTTTTTCATTATAAAATTCTCCTTTTACTTGATGCAACTAAGTTGCATTATTAATTAAAAAAATAATTATCTACACGCGCTCATTATAGTTTTGCATATATAACCCTTAAGGCAGCAGGGTTTCGCGTCTTTAATAAAGACGTCCTGACGCTTTGTCAATGAAAAGATAATAGTCAGGAATAAAGCGATTATCAAGACGCAGTAGAAAAGGCCATTTAGATCAAAAAGCTTGTTTTGGGAATAGACAGTCATTTTGCCTCCTTAGCTTTACATTTTTCGCATATACCTTCTATCGTCAGCTCAATGGGCCCGCTGAATTTGCCGCACACCTTTTTTTCTATCATGGGATATAATCCGTTCGCTTTTATGGGTATTATAGTTTTGCATATCCTGCAGACGAAATGAGGAGGAAGATTCTGCTTTCCGGTGGCCATAGGGTCTATGAGCTCATACCTTGATATATTCGAATTTGTCAGAACTTTCCTTAAAATTTCTTTTTTCTCAAGGAGTTCAAGGATCCTGTAAAGTGTGACTTTATTAATGCTTTGAAAGGCCCTTATGTTTTTTAAGATATCGTTGGGCGTGAGGCCTGTCCTGGCCATGGTCAGGGTCTTGATGACAGCCCTGCGCAGTTTTGTGGCAGTGATATTTTTACGTTTCAATAAATTTTTACATTTGCAATTATCGCACATGACAAAAAAAGTATATCACATGTGCAACTCAGTTGCAAGCATTTTTTAAATATACCTTGTCCCGCTGCGTCGGCGGGACACATCCCGCCGACGCAGCGGGACAGGATAAAAATATTTTTGATTGAAATATGAGGGCGCGTGTGCTAATATTTAAAAAAAGAAAGGGGGCGCAATATGAATTGTTGTCCATTTTTAATGGGTAGTGCCGGGCACCCGCCTTATTTGCTTTTGATCCTTATAGTATTCCTGATTATCGGCGCAGCAGCGATAATCCAGAAACTGAATAAGGTAATAAAGTTATTGGAAAAAAAGTAATCGGCAATCAAATAGGAGGGTATTTAAATGAATAAGGCAATATCGTTTGTCTTTTTAATGTTGTTTTTTGTCTGGGCGGCATCAGTTAACGCGTCTCAGGATGAGAAAAAGGATGCCGGCAAGGAGCAACAAAGCGCATCTTCTCAGGTAGCAGTGCCTGCCCCTGGCCAGCCTGGGACAATGACTGCTTTTCCTCAAGGCCCAATGCCCGGTATGATGGCAGGAAGCCCTTTTATGATGAATAACGAGACTATTACAGCTCTTAAAGATTCATCGGATATTATAGAAGAATTTATCGCTGTTATTGGAAACTCTAATATAGCTGTGAAAAATTCTGATTTATTGAGCAGGGCAAAAAATATTGTGAATCGAAGCAAGCCTCTAATTAATCAATACCCTAATCCAACAGGCGCTGCTGTAAAATAAAAATATATAAATAGGTTATTAAGGATTGCCTCCATTATGAAATTAAATAGTATTTATAGACCTATAATTTTCATATTGTTCATTCTATCTGTAATTTGCTTGAATAGCTATTCTGCCTACGGGGGGCAATGGGATTATATTATTATTAAATCCAAAGATATGGATAACAGCGTTGATGTCTGGAAAAGAGATATTGAGAAGGTTACAGGCATGGTGCGAGCCAGGGAGCTGGATTATGAGACAGAAGAGGCAAAGGAGTGGATTGAAAAATTAGGCATAAAAACAATACCCTATGTTATATTTGATAAAAAGATAACGGAAAATAAGGCTTTTTTTGATCTCGTGCGCAAGGGTATGATTGACAAAAGGATGGAAGAATATATTATACCTGATAATCAGATTGGCCATGGGAGTTTAATGTTTTTCCAGCGGGACAGGAGGCCTGATCAGCTGGATCTATTTATAAACAGCCAGTATCCAGAGCGCAAAGACGCTATAATGCAGCTTAGTAATTATCTTGAAAAACATCCAGGGGGATTAAGGTTAATATGCCACTATGTAGATAGTTTTACCGATGCTGTTAATCAGAATGAAAATACAAAAGACAGCATCTATTCCCTTATTATACAAAAATATTACCCTGACAAGTTCTGGGGATATCTAAAAAAAAGGTCTGAAGGCAAAGACTTCTGGATCTCTGTTTCCGAATCAGGGATAAATGCTGATGATGTTATTAACCGGCAAGGCGAAGGGGCTGTGTTATTAGAGCAGGACCTTAGTCTCTGCAAAGAGCTTAATATTAAATCTGCGCCTGTGTATCTATGGGAGAACAGGGTTATTTTATCGTCGCTTGGCTGGTTAAGAGATCTGATACGCCATAAACAGGGCATATCTCAGGAGCCTATAAGCAGCCAAGGCCCAATTACTATATCGCTTTTCTTCAGGCCAGATTGCGGAAGTTGCAAATGGATGATAAATGAGTATATACCGAAACTGAAAGAAGATTTTGGAGAGCGCGTAGCGTTTGAGTATTATGATATCAATATTCAGGAAAATTTTGAAAAAAAATTAAAGATAGAGGAAGAGCTTGGGGTTATCGGGGGTGGAAAGACTATCCCGGAGGTTGTCTTTAGCGGCAGGGTATTGATTGGCCGCAGAGAGATAGAACAGGAGCTCGATAAAACCATTAGAGAAATGACGGGTATCCCGCCTTCCATATCTTCCTCAGTAGCCAATGACAGGCCAGACAGTAAAAAACCAGGCTCTATATTGATAGAACGCTTTAAATCATTTACGCCATTTGCAGTAGCAGGGGCCGGGTTCCTGGATGGGGTAAGCGCCTGTGTCTTCAGCGCAATCGTCTTTTTTATTTCTTTTCTTGTTTTCACAGGGTTTAGCGACAGGCAAATGATTATAGCTGGCCTGTCTTTTATAGCAGCGGTATTTATCACTCATACAGGGCTGGGGTTGGGGGTGCTCACAGGCCTTGAGCGCGTGAGAAGTTTTTCCAGCTGGTTTAATAATACAGTCGGGGGAGCCGCTATAATTTTAGGCTTAGGTAATTTATATGATTATGCCCAGATACATAGAGGCGTGTCTTTTAAGCCTCTAAACCGCGTAAAAGGCATCATGCGCCAGACATCTGGATTTCTAAAAGACGGCAGGCTCTGGGCGATTAAGATTATAGCTGTGGCCTTTATAGCTGGCTCGTTGGTTTCTCTTTTTGAATCAATGTGCACTGGACAGATATATCTGCCTACTATAATATTTATATTAAAGATGAAAGTAATGCAGTGGAGGGCGTTTTTGTTTTTATTGCTCTATAATCTGATGTTTATATTGCCGCTTTTAGCGGTTTTTCTTGTCTGGCTTTACAGCGCAAGATCTAAATGGGGTCTAATGATGTCCCAGGGGAATCTGGCAAAGGCTAAACTGTTGACGGCAATGTTTTTCTTTGTCATAGGTATTTTTATAATTTTATTATGAATTATAAAATGTGGTTATTGAAAATCTTCATATTTGTTTTTATTTCTAACATGGCGCATTCTGCGGAGGCAGCTCCAAAGATAGAAATCGTTACGCCTGACGCTGATATCGGATCCATGGAAAAAGGCCCTAAGATAGATCTTAAGATAGAACTTAAAAACGCAGGCACAGATGACCTGGTTATAACAAATGTTTATTCTGGCTGTGGATGCTTAGAGGTCACAGACGAAAGGTGGTTAAGCGCATACCCTAAAAATATACCTGATTCCCCTGTTGGCGATGCGAATAATGCTATAAAGCCTGTGGCAATAAAGCCTCAAGATAACATTATTATCTCAGCGAGGATTGATACAAATAAAGTGTCCGGACAGTTCGAAAGGGCGCTGCATGTAATATCTAACGACCCGGATAAAAAAGACGTTGTCTGGAAGGTGAAAGGCAATGCTATGGAGCGGCCAGACCAGCAGCAGGCGGCTAATAGCGCTGGACCGGCTGATGTGTCTTCTGACAAAAATAAGGGCATAAATATAATGGTTTTTTATCTGCCTGGATGCCGCGAGTGCCTGGAGATTACAGGCAAGTTCCTTCCCCAGCTTAAGAAAAGATATGGAGATAATGTCTCTATATCTTACTATAATATGGATGACCCTGTGTCGTTTTCGCTTTTGCTGGATTTACAGAATAAGCACAATAAAAAGAAAAACATGTTCTTTAATCCCAAGCCCCCAGCTGTCTTTATAGGGAATAGGCTGTTAAACGGGGAAAAGGATGTTAAAAAGAATCTCGAGCGCGCGATATTGACTATTTTGAAATCCAGGATTTAAAGGATGGCTGGTGCCTGTAACTTGATAATATAGAGATTTTCTTATTTGCGCGGAGCTTTGCTCCGCTACTCCGCAGTCTTTTGGAGTAGCGAAGCGAACGAAGTGAGCTTCGCGCCAATTTGACTAAGCGTGAATTTGGTAATTGACTTTTTATTTTGCGCAACATAAAATGAAGTTATAAAAAAGGAGGTGGGCAGTGAAGAGGATAGTAATGGTGGTTACGTTCTTTGCGTTTTTGGCAGGCATTATATTTATTCATGCTGATATGGTTTCTGCGGCCCCAAAGGATAATAAGCCAGCAGCCAACAAAGATTTAAAGGTTGAGGAGAAGAAAGAGGCAAAGGTAGTCTGCAAATTCAAGGATGCTGACCAGATGAAGGAGTTTGAACAGCTTTATATCGCGAAACAGGCCGCATTTGGAAGAATGAGCGT
>Ga0172371_10009951_pt1 | contig 12968 bp, 10 predicted proteins | sample Lak12m_FD_114543 | JGI IMG/M metagenome (GOLD analysis project Ga0172371, IMG submission 114543) | Freshwater microbial communities from Kabuno Bay, South-Kivu, Congo - kab_022012_12m | ecosystem: Environmental > Aquatic > Freshwater > Lake | place: Democratic Republic of the Congo: South-Kivu... | reverse complement strand
TCACTCAAGGTATGGTAGTTCATCGTGACCCCGCCACACAGCCAAATGTAGGCCAGGTGTTCGACGCACAGGTCGTTGAGCGCGCGGGCGCTGGTCACGCCCTGACTCAGCGCATACAGCCAGAGCGCCACGAGAATCTTGGGATCGGTGGCCGCTTGCCCGGGCCCCCCGATGACCACCACAATCGGCGCATAGAACGCCGTCAAGTCGAGGCGCGCCAGCAACTCCCAGATCAGCCGCGCCAAGTGGTCGGCCGGCAATAGACCCGCCAAACGCGCCGGGATGGCGGTCACGCGGTCGCGACACGCACGGCGCAGGCGGAGTTGATCGGGCGGCCGCGCCGCCGTGATCGGCGTATCGCTAGACGGCGTGGCAGGCGCCTCGGCCGCTGCCGCCAGCAATTCACGGGCGCGCTGATACTTGTTCTCGACGGTTGGTTTGACGGGGGTCATGGTCACTCCTCCTAATGGGCGGGATAGTACCGCGAAACTTGCTCACCGCCAAACTGACCGCCGATAGATTCACAAACTCTGAGGAAAACAGCAACGTGATCACGACACAACCCATGACTCAAGCCCAAGGCAAGAGTCCCCTGCCGATCCGGGCCTATGGCCCCCTGATCGGTGACGGCGAACTGCAGGCCATCAGTACCGCCCTCCGGGACGAACACCTGGTCGGCGCAGGACCTATTGGCCGCCGCGTCGAAAACCGTCTGCAAGAGCTATTCGGCGCAAAACATGCGCTGTTGACCGCCTCATGTACGGCCGCGTTGGAATTGGCTATGCTGGCACTGGATATAGGACCTGGGGATGAGGTGATCATGCCCAGCTTCACCTTCGTCTCCACGGCCAACTGCGTGGTATTGCGCGGGGCCAGGCCGGCCTTTGCCGAGATCTGCGAAGAGACGCTGAACCTGGATCCACGCGATGTAGAACGCCGTGTCACCGGCCGCACGCGCGCGATCATCCCGATCCACTATGCTGGTGTCGCCTGTGACATGATCGCACTCCAGCGAATCGCGGACAAACATGGCCTGATGATCGTCGAGGATGCGGCCCATGCGATAGACGCCATGTACCATGAGCGCTATCTAGGCACGCTGGGCGCTGTGGGCTGCTTCAGCTTTCACGCCACCAAGAACATCACTTGCGGCGAGGGTGGCGCCCTCCTGACCAACGACCCGGCGCTGGCCCACCGTGCAGAGATTATCCGCGAGAAGGGTACCAACCGGGCCGCCTATCTGCGGGGCGAAGTGGATAAATACACGTGGGTGGCGGCCGGCAGCAGCTACATCCTATCAGACCTGCTGGCAGCCCTGCTGGAAGCGCAACTGGAGCGGCGAGAGGAAATCAAAGCCAGGCGTCAAGCCGTGTGGCAGCGCTATCAGGAGGCCCTGGCACCCTTGGCCGCCCGCGAGTGGCTCAGCCTGCCGGCCATTCCCGAGGGGGTCCAGCCCAATTACCATATCTTCTTCCTGCTGACCCGCTCGGTGGAGGAGCAGGAGGCGCTGCTGGCCCACCTCAAAGCGGCCGGTGTGCCGGCGACCTTCCATTACGTGCCGCTGCACAGCTCGCCCTTCGGTCGCAGCCTGTTGGCCCAGCCAGTGGCCCTGCCGGTCACCGAGCGGGTGGCCAGCACTCTGGTCCGCCTGCCGGTCGGCGCACATCTACGCGACGATCAAGCGGATTATGTGGCAGACCAGGTGTTGGCCTTCTACAAGGGGCGTTAATGGCTGTACGCATTCTGTTCGTACACAATGCGAACGAACGTTTTGTCCAGGACGACCTGGCGCTGCTGGCCCGCGAGTTCCAGGTCACCGACTGGTACCAGCCGACACGCCAATTCAACCCGGCCCGACTGGCCCACTTAGTGTATCGCAACGACCTGGTCTTCTGTTGGTTCGCCAGTTGGCACTCGCTGTTTCCGGTGTTATTGGCTCGGTGCCTGGGCAAGTCAGCCCTCGTCGTCGTCGGTGGCTACGACACGGCCAGCTTGCCGGAAGCGGGTTACGGTTCCCAAAGAGGGGGCCTGCCCTGGTTGGTTTCCCGCATCGTCATGAATCAGGCGAGCCACCTGCTCGCCTTCTCCGTAGCCGCCCGAAAGGAGGCCATTGAAAATGCCGGCGCCCGTCCTCGTAGAATCTCAATGATCTATCCGGGCGTCCACCCAATGCCGGCGGGCGCAGAGCAACGAGGGACGTTGGCCCTAACCGTAGGCGGTGTGTGGCGGGAAAATCTGCTGCGCAAGGGGCTGTTACCCTTCGTCCAGGCCGCTGCATATCTGCCGAACATCCGGTTCGTGGTAGCTGGGGGGTGGCATGATAATAGTGTAGACGACCTGTATCGTATTGCCGGTCCCAATGTGAAAATCACCGGTTTCCTGCCCGATGACGAATTGGCTGCCCTGTACGGCCACGCTGCCGTCTACGTCCAGGCCAGCCTGCACGAGGGCTTCGGCCTGAGCGTGGCCGAGGCCATGACCGCTGGCTGTATCCCTGTGGTCACCCGAAATGGATCACTGCCGGAGGTAGTGGGGGATTGTGGCATCTACGTTGCGTCCAACCGGCCGGAAACCGTTGCCGCTGGAATTGTCGAGGCTCTGGCGCTGAACGGCACGCTGCGTGCGCAAGCCCGAGAGCGAATACTTCGTCTGTTTCCGATGGCGCGACGCGCGCAGGAGTTGAGCCAACTGGTCAAGAAGATACTCGAGAATGCCCCATGAAACCAGCCGCCACTAATGGTGTGCGGACGGGCTGGTTAACCTTGGCCGTGATGATCACCAGCATGGCCGCGGCCTTGGCATTTCAGACGGCTCTACCGGCGGGCTTTGCGACTGCCGACGCAGCGGACTTCACTCACTATTACGCGCCACTGGCTCATAGCATCCTCACTGGGCGAGGCTTGCTACTGCCGGACGGGCAGATGGCGACGGCCAATCCGCCGGGCTATCCTTTGCTGCTGGCGACCTTGTTTTGGTTCTCGACGCTCACCAGGCTGACAGAGATGACGTTATTGCAGATGATGGGACTGCTGGGCATGGGTGTCAGTTCGGTGCTCCTGTTCCTGGCAGCGAGACTTCTGTGGCCGCCCTGGCCAGCCCTGGTAGCGCCGTTGGTCTGGATGACCTGCCCCTTCGCATTATGGCTCACGACCTTTCCCAACACCGAACTGCCCTTTGTGGTGGTCTTGTTCGGGAGTTTTTACTTGTTGTGGCGAGCCATTCTTGAGCAGGAGCATCGCCTGCTCATTGGCTGGCTGACCGGCCTGCTGATGGGCGTAGCCATGTTAATCCGGGCCATTGCGGTAGCTGGCGGTTTGCTGCTTGCGATCGCGGCTTGGCTGGGAGGACGAGAATTAAACATGCGGCTGCGGCTCGCCCTCGTGGCAGCCATCTTGCTCGGCAACCTTATTGCTATCCTCCCCTGGCAAACCTGGCTGATCGTCCGCACCGGAAAGACCGTTCTTCTGGGCACTAACAGCATCCCAAGTGTGCGAGATGGCCTGACGTTCGCCATCAACAGTAAAGAGTAGCGGTGCACTATCGCAGTGCCGGACGACCTCGTCCCTCTCATGGCATATAGGGCGGGGCAGGCCCAACGCCACGAGCTAGACTCTCTGGGCCAACTTGGCTCAATCATGGTAGATCACCTGCGCAGACAACCCCACGCCGTCATTAAGTTACTGGCGATCAAGGCCGCGCGTAGTTGGTACGGTACCGATAGTGGCCGTTGGGAAACTGCCACACTCACCATGCAGTTTCTGTATCTGCCGCCTATCGTCTGGGCGAGCATCACAGCTTGGCGACGACGCGGTTTGTACCGCAGCTGGGCCACGACGATCTGGCTGCTCTCCCTATACTTCTGGGGCATGACCACCATAGTCCTTTCAATACTGCGATACATGGTACCCGCGATGGGGCTCCTCTGCTTGTTACTGCCAGTGATATTTGATGGCGCCTCAATGCCGACAAGGCGCGCAGAGGCAACATCCTGCCAAGGCAATCGCTCGTAACGACATATGCTATCATCAACCATCACCCCGACCCACACCATCAACCAGCCTCCGCCATATAAGGTGCAGAGCACAGATTTGCCCTTCGTCACGGTGATTATGCCCGTTCGCAACGAAGCCGCTTACATCGAACGCAGCCTGGGGTCGGTGTTGACTCAAGATTATCCGCCCGATCGGCTGGAAATCCTGGTTGTGGATGGCATGTCCACCGACGGAACCCGCGAACGCGTATTACAATCCGCCAATCACAATCCACAATCCGCCATTCGTCTCCTAGACAACCCTGCATGTATCGTCCCTAGCGCCCTAAACATCGGCCTTACCTGCGCTCAAGGTGATATCTTTGTCCGGGTGGATGGTCATTGCCAAATTCCACCTGACTACGTCACGCGCTGTGTGGAGCTACTGCAGAGTGCAAAGGTGGATTGCGCAGGTGGTGCGATTGACACGATCGGTGAGACGCCAATTGCGCAGACCATTGCCGTAGCCATGAGTTCATCTTTTGGCGTTGGCGGATCGGCTTTCAGAACCGTTCGGGATCGAACACTGTTCGTTGATACGTTGGCTTTTGGCGCTTACACGCGTGCCGCGATTGAGCGTTGCGGGCGCTTTGATGAGGAGTTAGTGCGCAATCAGGACGAAGAATATAACTACCGGTTGCGTGGACTGGGTGGACAATTGTTGTTGAGCAGCCAAATTCGCAGTTGCTACTATAGCCGCGGGACCCTAAACGGTCTTTGGCGTCAGTACTTCCAGTACGGCCTCTGGAAGGTGCGAGTGTTACAGAAACATCCACGCCAGATGCAGATTCGCCAGTTTATACCGCCGATCTTCGTCGCTACACTGCTCGGTTCTGCCGTGTTGACCCTGATCACATGCCTCGATTTACCGTTGCTGGCTTTAGTTGTGGGAACTTATGCAGTGGCCCTTCTGGTTGCTTCCATCTGGACAGCTAGCCGGCGAGGGTGGGAGCACGTGTCCTCGCTACCGCTAATATACACCATACTGCACGTGAGCTATGGTCTGGGTTTCTTCGTCGGCCTGGCGAAGTTCTGGAATCGGTGGGGCGATCGCCAAGAGCATATGCCCGTCTTGCCGATCCATAACATGTCCGCCATGCAATAAGCGACTCGGGATGTGTCCGACGCGTTTGGATCGAGTATGTTGGCCACGAGCAACGGCTGGGAGACCCGAAGACACACACAGCCAACGCCCGCTGGATTAGACTAGATCATGACCGAAGATGAGAAAGACTAATGTCAGATACTTATCTACCCTTCGCTCTGCCCGATGTGAACAACTCGGAGTTGGCCCAAATCAAAGAGGCCCTCGACTCAGGTTGGATCACTACCGGACCCAAAGCCCGCCGCTTTGAAGGTGAGTTTGCTGCATTTGTGGGCGCCACTCACGCGGTAGCCGTCAACTCCTGTACCGCGGCCATGCATTTGGCTCTAGAGGCCACTGGCCTGCAGGCGGGCGACCTGGTCATCACCACACCCTACACGTTCGCGGCCACGGCCGAGGTCATCCGCTACTTCGACGCCGTACCGGTTTTCGTAGATGTTGAGGCTGACACGCTGAACATGGACCCCAACCTGTTCTATGAGACAGTTACGGATCTGTGTCACGGCGGCGCGGCGGCCCGCCGGCGCCTTCCACGGGCCGCTACTCGTCCGCATTCCGCGATCCGCAGCCCACACGCCATTATCCCAGTTCACATTGCGGGGCTACCAGTCGACCTTGATGCCATCCAAGCGTTTGCCATCAGGCACGGGCTTGCCGTCATCGAAGATGCCGCCCACGCCCTCGGCTCCGCATACAAGGGTCGCCCCATAGGGACAGGCCTCCATGCCGCAATAGGCAACTCTCCACAAATTATGACCCCAGAAACAGGATGTATGCATCTGGCCTGTTTCTCCTTCTATGCGACCAAAGCGCTAACCACGGGCGAAGGCGGCATGATTTGCACTGATGATGCCGAGTTAGCCGAACGCTGCCGCATCATGAGCTTACATGGCATCAGCAAGGACGCCTGGAAACGCTACACGGCGGAAGGGTCATGGTATTACGAGATCATCGCGCCCGGCTACAAGTACAACATGACGGACATCGCAGCTGCCATGGGACTGGCGCAACTGGCCAAGGTGGAGCGCATGGCAGAACGTCGTCGAGAGATTGCCGAGCGTTATCACGCGGCATTCAGCGCCATGCCCGAACTGCAGATTCCCGAAGATCGGCCCGACTGCCGGCACGCCTGGCATCTCTACATGCTCCGTCTGCATCTCGACCGGCTGGCCCTGTCGCGTGCAGCGTTCATTGAGGCGCTCAAGGCCCGCGGTATTGGTTCCAGCGTACATTTCATCCCTCTACATATCCACCCCTATTACCGGGAGACGTACGGCTACTCTCCGGAACACTTCCCAGTGGCTTTTCGAGAATACCTTCGTGAGATTTCATTACCCATCTATAGTCGCATGTCCGATGCTGACATTCAACGGGTAATCGAAGCGGTTGGGGAGATTGTGTTGGCTAACCGTGCCTGAGGAACGCGGTACGTAGTTAACAATTGAGCTGAGGACAATACCATGAGCGTGGAAATTGCGACTAACAGACATGGTCTATCTTCGCCGTTGCTTGGGCAGTCTGTCAATCGGCTGCTCAAGCGTTGCCTGGATCTGATCGCGTCCACCTGCGCACTACTGCTGCTCGCCCCGATCTTCCTGGTGATAGCGCTGCTGGTCAAGTTGACATCACCCGGCCCGATCTTCTTTGTTGGGACGCGCATCGGTCTCAATGGCATGCCTTTCGGCCTTCTTAAGTTCCGCACTATGCGTGCGGGTGCAGATCTCACTGGCCCTGGTATCACGCGGTATCGCGATGACAGAATCACGCGGGTGGGCGGTTTCCTGCGCTCAACCAAGTTGGATGAGTTGCCGCAGTTCATCAATGTTCTCAAAGGGCAGATGAGTCTTGTCGGTCCTCGTCCCGAAGATCCGCGCTATGTAGCGCATTACACGGCTCAACAGCGCAGCGTGCTGGCGGTAGTCCCAGGTCTCACCAGCCTTGCCTCCATCAGGTATCGAAATGAGGAAGCATTGCTTACCGGGGAAGACGCGGACCACATCTACATCGAGCAGATCATGCCAGATAAATTGCAAATAGACCTGCGGTACCTAGAGAACTGGAGTCTGAGCCTGGATCTGCGGATTCTGCTCTATACGTTTGTGATTTTGCCCAGTCGCCACGAGGTGGATCTCCTGTGACGCATGGCGAGAGTAACATGAAATTTTACATGACTCGATACCTGATCGGCCGTTTTCCAAAACTATCGCGGATTTTTCGCGGCTATGAAACCTGGATGATTTTCGACATTCCGATCATCTTGGGTGGTTTCGCGCTCGCCTTGATATTCCGCTCATTCACCGCGAATGTGGATTTTGGCTCAGGGCTGCTTTTCAGTCTGATCATTGTGCTGACCTTCTTGCTGGCCAATTGGCTATTCGGCATTTACAGACGCTATTGGTCCTATGCGGTTGCGCATGATGCGATAGCCCTCGGGATGGCATCCGGTTTGGCGACAATCGCCGTTCTACTGGCGGACATACTGTTCCAACCTCATCCTGTGCCAGTCAGTGTCGTGCTGGTCGGTGGGTTCTTTGCCTTGGTGGGCCAGCTCCTTATCCGCTATCGACGCCGCATCTTCAGCGGAACGCGCTGGGCCTTGCGCAACTCCTTGTATCGCGTGCTCGGCCAGGGTACTCGAACGTTAATCATTGGCGCAGGGGAACTAGGCCAAGCACTGGCCTTTCAAATGACAATGACCCCGGCCGGACGATCTCATTATCTCATCGGGTTCCTGGATGATGACGCGGCCAAGATTGGCAAGATCATTCATGGTCTGCCTGTTTGTGGAAGTTGTGATCAGGTTACACAATTGGTGCCCCAGCACAAGGTCGCACTCATCATTATTGCGCTCAACAATGTGGGTAAAGAACGCTTACAAAAATTGATTGATCAGTGCATTGATACGGATGCGCAGGTGCGTCTGTTGCCTGATATGTTCTCGATGCTCAACGGTAGCGCCAACCCAGTTCCGTTGCGCGAGATTACCGTTAACGATCTGCTTGGGCGACCATCTCACAAGACAGCCCCAGCACTGTCTGATTCATTCTTGACTGGTGGCCGGATCTTGATAACAGGCGCGTGTGGGTCGATCGGTTCGGAACTAGCACGCCAGATACTTGACGCGCGACCAGCGCGCTTGATGCTACTGGACAACAACGAGAGTGGTATTCACGACTTGGTGATGGATTTGCGCAACCACTTGGTTGCGTTGGGCCAGCCTGATTGCTTGGTTCCAATTATCGGTGACGTCACACTGCAGCCACAGTTGGAGCATATCTTTGCCTGCGAACGGCCCGAGGTGGTCTTTCATGCCGCAGCCTATAAGCATGTCCACTGGATGGAATTGCAGCCCCTGCAAGCCATGCGTGTCAATATTCTCGGAACCAGGAATGTGCTAGATGCCTGTCATCGTTACGGGTCAAAACGCTTCACTCTGATCTCCACTGATAAGGCTGCCGCCTCATGCAGCATCATGGGCGCGACCAAACGCGTCTGCGAATTGTTGGTACTCAACGGCAATGGGACAACACAAGGCGCCGTTCATGGCCCCTCCCCTACCGCTACTGGTGCGAAGAGCGCACCAGGTTGTCTATGCACGGTGGTACGTTTTGGCAACGTTCTGGGCAGTCGTGGCAGTGTGGTACCTACCTTTGAACGCCAGATTGCACACGGAGGTCCCGTCACTGTGACCGATCCGGATATGCGACGTTATTTTATGACCATCCAAGAAGCGGTCTCGCTTGTTCTAGAAGCTACCGCCATCACGGAAGGCAACGATTTATTCATGTTGGACATGGGCGAAGATATCTCGATCTTGGACCTGGCGCGCCGCATGATTCGTCTGCGCGGTCTCCGCCCTCACGTTGATGTGCCGATCGTGTATACGGGTATTCGCCCAGGTGAGCGTATCCGAGAACAGTTGCTCAACGCTACTGAAACTCGGGTCGCTACTGGACAGCCAGGGGTTTTTCGCTTACGATCGTCCACAAACACCAATACAATCAACCCGCCACTTCACCTGGCGCAACTGGAGGCCTATGTGTCAGCCTACGACAACGAAGCTGCTGTGCGTTGGCTCAGCACGCTTGTTCCGCAGATCACTGCCGCGACATCCCCGGAGCGTGAGACAGGCCTATGATGCCTAATGTGTTCTCCAGACGCCGGCTCTGGATAGTAGTCTTGCTCGTTCTCGGTCTGAGTGTCTTCGCTTTTCTGGCCTTCTCTCTTAGCCAGGAGCGAACACAACGAGTCGAACCACCGCTCTTGAAAGGTACGCCAACCACATATACCGTAGCTACGGCGCGCCAGGCCCCTGGTCTCGCTACGCCATCGCCACGCACAACGCCGCTCGCGCCGTATGGGCTTGTGACCCCAGTCCAATATGCGCTGCCGACCGCCGCCGTTGGGGACTTTGTTGTGGATTTGCCAGCCGTGCCAAAACGGGTGGGATGGACCAGTCGTGAAGTTAGCGGTATAGCGAAATCTAGTATGCCAGATTTCACCATATATGCTGGCACCTTCCAGGACACTACCTATCTGGGCGTGGTGGGCTTTGATCTATCCAGCTTGGATGCTTACGGGCCAGCCAAGGCTGCGGAACTGCTGCTCTTTGGTTTAACAGCTAACAACCAACTCCTTACTTCAGGCAACTGGCGTATCGAGATATTGGCGGATGACCGTGGTTTCTGGCAAGCCCCATCCTTTGATACCTTAACAGCAGCGCCAGCCGGTGGCCAAATCGGCGTGCTCAACCCCACGGATCTGGCTTTCAACCAGATTGTGCGCTTATCTCTGGGCTCGGATGCAATTGCTGCGGTGAATTCACTGCGCTATCAGACCAAATCGCTCACGTTGCGCTTGCGTGGGCCAGATGAAGACAGTAGCCTTTTCGGGTTTGACGGCGGTGTGGGACGAAGCAGCCTTGGCAACCCACCTCGCCTATTAGTCTCCGCTGGCCCTGCTCAACCCACAGCTACACCCATCTTCGTGACCGTCACGCCTACTCCCGAGAACGTACTAACTGCAGCAGCTCACGTACTGACTGTCACGGCAGCGCGCACAATCGGAGCGGCCGGATTGGTGCCACCCAACTATATGATTGTCACGCCTGGTGTTTCTCATGCGCCAAGATTCTGGATAGATCCGGCAGGCACGCCCTTGCCTATCATCATACCCTTGAGCACTCCGGCCAACCAGGCCACAACTGATGTCCAGGCCCGTCTGGCAACCGCAGTGGCTCTGACCACTGGCACACCGACTCCCTTGCCCGCCCGATATGTTACGGCAACACCAAGTCTGACACCGATCCATGTCTTAGCGACACCGACCCCAGAAAACGTCATGACGCTGGCAGCACGCATTATCAGCGCCACCACTGAGGCTCACACCCTGGGAACAGCTACCCCGTTGCCGCCAAATGTCGTCGTCAGCACGCCGACGCCACTTTTTGTGGTGATTGTGCCCACTGCCACGGCTGTCAACCAAGCCACAGCACAAGCTGCCACGTTGCGCGCCATAGCTGTAGCCACGGCTGTGGCAATGACCACGGGAACCTACACACCCCAACCACTCAATCTGGCGACAGTAACTTGGACGCCCAATCCTACGCCACTGCCGTTACTTTTCTATGAAGACCAGATGACGCCCCGGCCTTCGCCGACCGTCACGCCAACCCCTCCGTCGAGTATGCCTGCAATCATGCAGGGGAAAATCCTGTTCAAGAGTGATCGCGATGGTGCATCGGCCACCTATGCGCTCGATGTCCCCAGCGGGCGGGTTGCCCTCGTAACCCATGGCGGCCTTGATGGATTGGCGGCCAAAGCAGAGCCGTTCTCGCCTGACGGGCACTACCGAGCCTTTGTGCGCAATGCCGACACCGAGGTGCGGAACAGGATCACAGGTGCAAAGGAGCGGATCAGTTCGCCGCAGATCTTCATCCAAGATATCGAGTTTAAGGCGGAGCGCCAGGTGACTGCAGGCACGAGTTCGAGCTACGATCCAGCCTGGTCACCGCAAGGGGACCGCATTGTCTTCGTGTCAACTGAACCGGGGAATGATGAAATCTACGTAATGAGTACGGATGGCTCGGATGTGCATCGCCTGACTGTCAACACCTGGGAGTGGGACAAGCATCCGACCTGGTCACCCGATGGCAGCCAGATCGTCTTCTATTCCAATCGCGACACGGGCCGTCGGCAACTCTGGATCATGAATGTAGATGGCAGCAATCAGCGTCTACTGTTGTCGTCGCTGTACAACGACTGGGATCCTATCTGGGTCAAATAGGGAGTTGTGGCCCGGCCGAAGTCGCCAGCGGTGGACGCACGGTGGGGCTGCGCCTGGACGGCGCGCGGGTTTCCGTGATGCTGACTGGCGGCAGCGATGTGAGGGTAACCCAGGCTGTTCTTGCCGACCTGGGGGTGGTACCACAAGGGGAAGCGCCTTCCGTCAAACGCTATGAAGATGTCCTCTGCTCATCTGTTTTCCGGGGGCGCTTTTTTCGCTTCCCTGCACGCAAAGTCCTGGTGGCTGTGAGCGATCTGCTGATCATCAATGGGGCGCCCTTGGCGTTGACCCTCGCGTTCCGCTCCGATTCTGGCATGTCTTGGTTCTCCTATTGGCAATACGCACCATGGTTGCTGTTGCTGAGCGCCCTCTAGTTCGCAATCGGTCTGGTGCTGGATATTTAGGACTTGGCGCGCACCGCGAGCGCCGCGTATTCCCTGTGGGCCGCCGGCCACACGCTGTATTCACCAGCCTGGTCTACCTATTCTTGGTCGGCTCTCTCAGCCCGACACGGCCCAGGCGTGGGCCAGCAACCTTTTGCGCTTGTCTGCGCTGGCGCGCGCCGGCCTGACGGTCTGGCGCGTGAGGTAGGCCACAGTGTTTGTTCATTCGCATTCTCACCACCGTATGCTGATTATCGGCGCCGGTTGGGCCGGCCAAACCCTGGCGCAGGCGATCGCCGCGATGGGAGACGGGGCGGGTCGTCCCGGCCGCGCCGCCGGTTATCGCGTCCTCGGCTTCGTGGATGACGATCCCGCCAGTCAGGGGCAGAAAATCCTGGGCGTCCCGGTTCTGGGCGGCTGCGGCGACTTGGCGCGTCTGGCGCAGGAGTTGCGACCGGATGCGGTGATTCTGGCCCTGCCTCCCGACCAGGCGATCCATGACGCGCTATTCCATGCGCTCTTCGACTGTCGGGTGTTGGGCATCCGGGTGACCGCCATGGCCAGCCTGTATGAACATATTACTGGACGGGTAGCGGTGGAATACGGTGGCCCCCAGCCAGTTGTGGTGATGTCCGCGTTCCCGCCGCATAGCCGGCGCCTATATCGGCTGGTCAAGCGTGGTTTCGACATCGCAGTGGCCTTGATCGGGTGCATACTCACCGCGCTCCTGGCGCCCCTGATCTGGCTGGCCAATCGCGTGACGGCCCCGGGCGACCTGTTCGATCGCCAGAAGTGCAGGAAGGCCGGCGGTCAGTGCTTCCAGTTGGTGACGTTCCGCACGCGGGCTGTCAACGCCGATCAGCGCACGGGCGGCGGCCGGGCCAAAGAGAACGGCCGCCGGGTGACCCCTATGGGCCGCATCTTGCGCAAGACCCGGCTCGACGCACTACCGCAGTTCTGGAATGTGCTGCGGGGCGAGATGAGCCTGGTTGGCCCGCGCCCCGTGGTTGTCGCTCAGTTGCCCCCAGAAATCCCCTTCCAGCGCGTCCGCTACGCTGTCAAGCCCGGCATCACCGGTTGGGCGCAGGTCAAATACGCCGATGGCGCAGCGCCGCGGGATGCGCTGGGCGAGCTCCAGTATGACCTGTACTACATCAAGCACCAG
>Ga0172371_10009948_pt1 | contig 12970 bp, 11 predicted proteins | sample Lak12m_FD_114543 | JGI IMG/M metagenome (GOLD analysis project Ga0172371, IMG submission 114543) | Freshwater microbial communities from Kabuno Bay, South-Kivu, Congo - kab_022012_12m | ecosystem: Environmental > Aquatic > Freshwater > Lake | place: Democratic Republic of the Congo: South-Kivu... | reverse complement strand
GTTTTCCGATTAGCTTCGGAGCGCTTTCCGGTTCGCCCTTTTCGGACACTTCCCCCGCGATCCGATTGATAAGTTGAGTTCCGAACTCCTGTTTGGTTATCTGCCTTCCAGAAAACCTGACAACGATTCTGACCTTATTGCCCTCATCCAAAAACTGGTTTATCTTTTTTATTCTGACGGCTAAGTCCGCGACTCCGATAAAAGGCTTGATCCTAAGCTCCTTCAGATCGCTTTTTTGCCTCTTTTTCTCTTCCCTTCTCTTTTTATCTTCCTGATAACGAAACTTCGTGAAACTGATCAGTTTCACAACCGGCGGCTTTGCGGTGGGACCGATTTCGACAAGATCTAGTCCCGCCTCCTGCGCCTTCTTCCTTGCTTCACCAATTGGAAAAATCCCTATTTGTCTACCCCGATCATTAATCAGCCGGATCTCTTGAGCTTGAATTTGCCAATTAATCTTATAAAATGGGTTTTTGTTCTTGTTGATGTAATTTGCCACTCTTTTTGACGAAGAAGTTTACCACAAACAGATCAAAGCTTCAATTGATACCCTTGCCAAACGATAACGACAATGATTTTTCCTTGATGAGATTTTTCATTTGGTTGATAAATTGATCGGGTGAAACCTCTTTTTTCTCTTCGCCGCTTCTAAGCCTTGCACTGATTGTTTTACCCTCGACTTCGTTTTGGCCGATGATTAAGACGACCGGAATTTTTTCTATCTGTGCTTTTCTGATACGGTAAGATAGAGTTTGATTGCTATCGTCAAGCTCGGCCCTGACATCTTGTTCTAGCATTTCCCGGTAGATCTTCTTGGCGAAATCATTTTGCTTATCGCTTATGGGTAAAATTCTTGCCTGGATCGGAGCTAGCCAGAGCGGAAACGCTCCGGCGAAGTGTTCTGTTAAAAATGCCACAAATCTTACGTGGGCTCCGAGCGGAGCGCGATGGATACAGACCGGCGTTTTTTCTTTACCGTCTTTATCGGTATATTTAAGATCAAAAGCCCGAGGAATCATGAAATCGAGCTGATTGGTTGAAGCAGAAAATACTTTTCCGGTAACCGTACGGATATTAAAATCTATTTTAGGGCCGTAGAAAGCGGCACCGCCTTCTTCTATTTCGTAGGGAATCTTCGATTTTTTAATATACTCTAAGGTTATTTTTTCAGCCTTTTCCCAAATTTTCGGATCGCCTAAGTATTTTTCTTTAGGATCTTTCCCTCTTATCGCAAACGAGAGGTAGTAATCCTTTTCGCTAAGTCCAAGGGTCTCGTAATAATATTTGTGCAGTTCCATAACACTCTGGAACTCTTCTTCCGCCTGATCCTCAGTACAAAAAATATGCGCGTCGTTTTGATGAATCGGTCCTCGTACCCGCATTATGCCGTGCAGCTCGCCTGAAGCCTCATAGCGGTAGACAGCGCCGTATTCGGCAATTCTTAATGGTAAATCCCGATAACTTCGGGGCTGGGCTTTGTAAACCATGCTGTGCCCGGCGCAATTCATAGGCTTTAGGTAATAGACTTCCGTCTCACCTTCCCCTTTTTCCTCCATGCGCATCGGCGGATACATATGGGGGACATAGTAAGGAACGTGGCCGGTTTTCATAAACAGCTTTTCGCTGGCGATGTGAGGAGTAAAGACACGGACGTATCCCCATTTTTTCTCGGTTACTTTAGCCCAATTTTCAAGCTCCTCGGCAATAACTGCTCCGTTTGGTAGGAGGGTGGCCAGGCCTTGGCCGATTTCATCGGATAGGAAATAAAGTTTTAAGGTCTGGTTGAGCTTGCGATGATCGCGTTTTTTAGCCTCTTCGATCATTGCTAAATATTTATCCAGCTCTATTTGAGAAGGAAAGCATGTTCCATATATTCTTGTCAGCATTTTATTTTTTTCGTTTCCATGCCAGTATGCTCCGGCAATAGACAGCAATTTAAATGCGCCGATCTCTCCTGTTGAGGATAGGTGCGGCCCTGCGCAAAGATCGGTAAATTCGTCTCCGGTTTTGTAGGTAGATACTTTTTCACCTCGTTTTTCTATTTCATCGACCCATTCGATTTTGTAAGGATTTTCGGCAAATATCTTCCTAGCCTCCTTAGCTGAGATTGTCTTTCGTGTAATTGGGAGGTTTTTTTCGATAATCGTTTTCATTTCCTTCTCGATTCGGGGAAAGTCGTCTTCGGAGATCTTTATATCCCCCTTAGTCTCGAAATCGAAATAAAAGCCGTCGGCCGTAGAAGGACCCATTGCCATCACAATTTTTCCCGGCCAAAGCTTGAGCATTGTCTGAGTTAGGATGTGTTCGCAGGAGTGTCGCATCGCCGAGATATCGACAGAATTATTGTCTGATTTAATTTTCTTCATAATCGGTTAAAGAAATTTTAGCAGGAAACCGAACTTCCCGCAACAAATCAGGCCGAGGAGCGGGAAACATAATGCTCTGAAGAGAGCAGAAACTTTGAGCCGCCATTGTTCCCCGAATATGTTGCCCAAAAATGACCTTTCTTTTTCAACCTTGTATTCCAAGCGATTAACCATTCTACGGAGTTCTCAATTTTTGATAAGCTTTTTTGAATTTCTTGGACAACCAAAAGTAGATGTTTTAAAAAGCCGAGATGATAAGGATTAGGTTCAGAAAAGTTTTGCTCAATAGCAACTGATATTTCTTCTCCCATGCTCCCGGTTGTTTTAGCAATGGATCTTACCTCGGCCGTTAATGCGGTTATTTCATCTTTTACTTCTCTTTGACGATGGTCGTATAGCTCGGTTTCTTCTGCTCCCAGCCGCTCGCGGTGATAGATCAAGGCTTCCCGTTCGAGAGTGAATTTTTCTTGTAGGCTAGAAGTAACCTCCCTGTCAACCTCGCCTTTGCCCACAGAAATGTCTCTTAGGCCCTCGATCTGGTTATCGGAGACATTTCGCTTTGAGCTGGACGGTTTTTGAAAAGTTGGCATAATAATTTGTGTCCGACAACAATCATCCTAAATTCCCTAAACAAGCATATTTTACTCTATAAAAGGGTAAAAAAATAGCGCGAGTGACGCTCCACGAGCTTTAAGCCCGTGGAAGGCGTCTTTTTCTCGCTTGCGCGAGGATTTTTAGCACATTATCTCCGACGTTACGTCGGAGTATTACGCTCGAAAATAAGCACCCTATATCGTGTTTCATTTGAGTGAACTTACGGGAGATCGGATTGGGGAAAAAACTTTCAGGTCACAGATGAGCAAGATAATCTATTGTTTTTTGTCTTCTTAATATCTGTGCAACTAGGTATATATTCAACGACTTACCCTTGTCTGCACTTTGCTTTTTAGCATTCTCAACAATTTGGTTAAGCTCCTTCTCCTCGACCTTAATGCCTTCTTCATCGGCAATTTGCTGAAGGATGAACTCAAGCTTTAGCTCCATCTCGGCTTGTTTGCGATACTCTTCTCTTAGGCTCTCAACGCTCATGCCTTTTGTCGAAGCATACTGGTCTATTGATAATCCCGCTTTTTGAAGCTGATCGATTAAGGAAACTAACTTTTTGCTTGACTCGGCGTCAATTAACAAAGGAGAGATACCAACTTTAGCCACTTCGATAAGCTTTTTGATAATCTGTTCGAAGCGTTCCTGCTTTTCTTTTTCCTTATCCTGCTCTGACGGCTCTTTCGTTCCTTTTTCGGGAGTCCAAATTTTTGCTTGGGGAATAGCTTTGTGAACCTCTTCCTTATAATTGCCAAGCTCTACTTTGGGCATCTGGCAGGAGCTGGCCTTGAAAACCCAGTCTTTATCTTCTTCGGCGCTGACTAAAGTTATTTTTGGCTCAAGTATCGGTCGGAGATTATTTTTTTTAAGAGCTTCTTGATAAGCGTCGGGGATAATCGTTTCGATTGCTTTCTTGTAGATTGTTTCTTTCCCGACTTGCTTCTCGACTAACTCTTTGGGCGCTTTCCCCGGTCGAAACCCCGAGAGTTGGGCTTGCTTGGCGATTTCCTCAAGCGACTTTTGATAAGAAGCCTTAATTTCCTTAAGGGGAATCGTAATTGTTAGCTCGAAGGTAGATTCGTCTTGCCAGGACAATGTGGCCGAGCTTGTGTGGCTGTCCGGCGATTGGGCATCATCCGTTTTGGTCTTTTTGCTTTGATTCATGCGGTTAGTTTACTCAAATATGCCTCGTAAGTCAATTGATGCGTTAAGGCCATATTGTGGTAGCCTGGCGATGGACGGGGGTTTTGGAGAGTGATTTGACAAAGAATAATTTTTATGACAGGATTTTCTTGCTGCCGAGTTTTTTCAAAACCCTTTACTATTTTCTTTTGAATCGAAAAGTATCTTGATGTTGAAAAGAAAAGTCCTGGCACTAAGTTGTTTCCTTCTTGCCCTGCCCTTAGTCATTGTCCTGGAATTTTTACTTGCCAGCCGCTTAATTGGCCTTTCCAAGAACGGTCAATTATCAGCCGGCAGGAAGATATTGACACCAATTGTAGAAGAGGATAAAGGGAGGAGCATGATCGCGGCGGCAAGTCCGCTTGTAGCCATTCTCGAGCAGGGAGAGCCAAGCAGCGGCACTTCGGCAACATTAAAATCTAAAATTATCGCCGGAGATGCCCGTCCTATTCTGATCAAAAATTATCTTGATTCGTACCACTCTCCCCTCGCCCCCTTTGGGGACGTTATTTACGAAACTTCTCAGCGTTATGGCCTTGATTACCGGCTTTTGGTTGCTATTGCCCAGCAAGAATCAAATCTGTGTAAAAAAATTCCGGAAGGATCTTACAACTGCTGGGGTTGGGGAATTCACAGCCGCGGAACTCTTATGTTTTCCTCTTTTCCTGAAGCAATCGAAGAAGTGGCCAGAGGCCTTAAGGAAAACTATATCGATATGGGCTACGTGACTCCCGAGCAAATTATGAAAAAATACACTCCCCTTTCAAATGGATCCTGGGCCGCAGGCGTGAATCAATTCATGGAAGAAATTGAGAGTTAACGGTGAGATCAAGGATGAAAACAATCCCCTATTACGACGATGAAGATTTCGACTACCAAAAGTATTGGATCGGGAGGGAATATGAAAACAGATCAGAAAAAATTGTTCTTGCAAAGATCTTCCAGTATATAAACGAAATTAAGCCGACCCGATCCTCCTCGCTCCTAGACGTAGGCTCCGGTTTCGGCAGGCTGGCCGATATATATCTGAATCTAGTCGAATCCTCAACCTTGCTTGAGCCGTCCCAAAAGCTCTCCGAAATTGCCAGCAAAAGGCTTAAAAGAAACTCATCCAGCAAAATTGTGAATTCTACGATTGAAGATGCCGTTTTTAAGAACAATGCTTTCGATATCATTCTTCTCGTTAGGGTGATCCACCATTTAGAATCTGTGGAGGGAATACTAAGGAAGCTGTACGGCCTTGTTAAACCGGGAGGTTTTTTAATCTTGGAATTCGCAAACAAAGGAAATTTTAAAGGCAGGCTTGGTTTATTGGTAAAGAGTTTTATTGGGAAAGGAATGGCAGATAAAGAAGAGTCGAAAGTAGATCGCCGATCTCCTGGCAAAGTTGCCTCAGGATCGATTGCATTTTACAATTATGACCCTGGCCTGATTAACAGCTTACTGGCTAAGTCAGGTTTTCTGGTCAGAAAACGGTATTCCGTATCTAATTTCCGGTCTGGATTATTAAAAAAAATTATTCCTACCAATTGGCTATTGTTCTTCGAGAAGGCCTTACAAGCCCCCCTGGCTAACCTGGATTTCGGACCGAGTATTTTCATTGTCGCTCAAAAAGAAGCATCCGGCAATTGACTTATCCCCAATATCCTTCCCATATTACAGGGAGCTCTCAGAAACATATTTAGGTAAAGGACATAATACTATAGGTGTTGACATATAGCGATTTTGTGTTATAATAATTTCAGATCCTGGGGTAGCTTACATCAAGCTCACTCTGGGATTTTTTTTAATCCCCAATGTTATTTTTTGAGCGTAATACCCCGTGCGTAAGCGCGGGGATATAAGCTAGGATTCCTCGAGCGAGCGAGAAAAAGACGGATGCCACGGGTGTAAGCCCGTGGAGCGTCACTTCTTTCCGCCGACAATCGTATGAATAATTTACTTTTCCGTATCGTTTCGAGCATAGGCCTGATAATGATCTTGGGTTCTATGACCTTAAGGCCAGCCTTGGCCTTTACCGGTGAGCAGAATATTGCCGGAAGCTCGGCTGTGGTCAGAACCAAGGAGTCTGAATACAACCAGACGGATAAAGAAGAGCGCTATCTTAAACTCTTCCTATATCTCAAGGCTGAAAAGTCACCTTTGGCCGAATATTCCTGGAACTTTATCGATTCGGCAGATCGCTGGGACATTGACTGGAGGCTGTTGCCTGCTATTACCGGGATTGAATCTAACTTTGGAAAAAGGATGGTTGACGGGACTCACAATGCCTACGGCTGGGCCGGAGGCTATTTGGGCTTCGAAGGCTGGCAGGAATCGATTGAGCACGTCTCGTCACAACTACGCTTGAACTACTATAACCGTGGGTATGATAATGCGCTCAAAATTGGGCCTATATATGCTCCTCCGAACCCAAGGTGGGGAGGCATTGTGGACAGCCTCATGCGTCGGATAGACGAAAGTTAACCTTCTTTGTGTTTACTCGTGATGTCATTTCCGTCTTCCTTTGGTAAACTAAGAAGGAAAGCACCAGCCGAGGTGGCGGAATTGGCAGACGCCCAGGATTTAGGATCCTGTGCTCCTCGGAGCGTAGGGGTTCAAATCCCCTCCTCGGCACAGCTATTTCGAAAGAAAAGCATTAGTGTTAGAATGGTTTAATAATGAAGAAGTTCCTTGTACCTGCTCTCCTTTTTTTAATTGCTTCAAAGCTCTCTTTTCCCTTGTTTGCTGAGGAGTTTAACGCCGAGAAAGCGCGCAACGATTATCTTTACAACCTCGAGGTTTATCAGCAATCCCACCAGGAATATGTCAGGACCAAACAGGCCTATTATACCTATCGGACTTTAGTGACCAAGACTGAGGCGATCAATACCGCGGTCGATTTGCTTTTAAAGCGCGAAGAGATGGTCAGAACTTATTTAGTTATGCTGCGCTTGTCATTTTTGGAAACACCGTTATCTGCCGACATCAATAAGCAGGAGTGGGTAAGCAAATGTGAGATTTTGGAGGCTTGGCTTGAGTCAAGAAAACCCAAAATTGAAGCTGTCAGTACTATCATAGATATAAATAAGGTTTCCGAAGAGTTTGAAGGCCGTTTCGCTGAGGTGACTGCTCTTTCGCGGCAGATGAGCGGCTTGGTACTGGCGGGAGAAATGGGCTTGATGATCGAAGAAGGCGCAAAAGTTAAAGACGACGCCATATCTCAGCTTAAAACAACCTGGACCGGGGATAAGGCCAGATATTTGGAAAGCTTTATCGCCCAGATAGATGAAAAAATTTCTTTGGCCTTGGACAAGAAAAACAAGGCGCTTACTGTAATTTCGGGCCAGGCAATCTTTGACAACGAAATTAAGGACACCTTATCGCCAACTCGCTCCCTTCTCATCGACTCGCAACATTATCTAAAGGAGATGGTTTTACTGCTTGAGGAAGGAATCAGTGAATGATAGCTATAAATGCGAAGAAGAAAAGCGAGCCGCCATCAATGATGGTTCAGGGCATTGAGGGGATTGATTCGGAGGAAGAAATGAGCGCTATTCCTCCCGAGGCTACTAAGGTTACTAAGCTACCTCGCCCTTCTTTCCGCCAATTTCCAAAAATCTATATCTACATATCAATTTTTGCTATCCTTATCGTTTTACTTTTAGGAGTTATTGCCTTCGCGAATAATATGAAAAACAACAGGCCGATGATTCCTACCCCTACTCCGGCTCCTTTGTCTCCTACGCCGGTAGCCTCAAATTCGGCTAATATCAACGAAAGAGTGACAAAGTTTAAGCAGGATCTCGGAAACTTGGATTTTTATGATAACCGCTTAGATCCGCCCCAAGTCGACCTCAATATTAAGCTTTAAGACGAGATCCGCCTACGGCGGGATCGGCTAGAGAACCACGGGCTTGCTCGTGGGAATCTATATTCTCTAAAAACTCGTTCTTTAGCAATCACAAGAAATTTAATATTTCGTCGTGGGTAGAACTAGCGGGAAGTAACGGAGATACTCGTTTGGCTGGTGTTTCCTGATGGGTCAGAAGCTATTGCCTTAATCGTATAGATAACATTCCTGGTGTTTGGGACGCGCCAGGAGGTGCTATAAGGCTTTGTTGCGTCCGTACGTAATAAACTACCATCAATATAAAAAGCAACATTCTTGACGCTTACATTGTCGGATGCAGTTGCGGAAATAGTAATTCTTCTGCCCCTGGGCACAAAGCTAGCGTCCGTGGGGCTGGTAATAGTTACTTGGGGCGATTGAGTGTCGGGAATAGGCGTTGGGGTCGGAGTTGGTGAAGGACTGGGGAGAGAAGTGGGAGTAGGCGTGGAAGTTGGCGGAGTAAAGAGAGAGACCGCGCTATCAGCATTTACCCGGCCGGCCGACCAATAATTTCCTGTCCCGGGAATCTTGTCGCAAGTTTGCTCTATACGAGCTCTAACAGAAGACGCGGACTGATTGTAGATGGACATCCAGACTAATCCGGCGACTCCGGCTACCATCGGCGTTGACATGGAAGTACCGGAGGCATATTTATAACAAGCAGTTCCGTAGCATTCCGGTTGCGGATTGGAATCGCTTGTTGCGTCCTTCCATGTAGAAAAAATATATAACCCAGGAGCGGCTACGTCTACCCATTTATAGCTATAACTTGAAAAATATGCCCTGTTATCCTGATTGTCAGTCGCGGCGACAGCAATAGCATTTGTATATGCAGCAGGATATGTTTTAGAAGAATTGTTCGAATTACCCGCTGCGGCAACTACGACAACGCCTTTATTCCAAGCATAATTTACGGCATTTTCTAAAGTGGTTGACGAGGCTGAGCCGCCTAAACTCATATTGATAACTTTAGCGCCATTGTCTGCCGCCCAGATAATACCGTTAGCGATCCAGGAATAAGCACCTGAACCGTTGTCGTCCAGGACCTTGCCGTTCATAAGCGAACATCCCGGACAAACTCCGGCGACTCCACCCCCGTTATTTGTTGTTGCGGCGACAATACCGGCGACATGTGTTCCATGGCCGCAAATATCATTAGTTCCTGAAGTGGAAGCAGTAAAGTCTAGCCTATCAATGACCTTGCCGACTAGATCCGGATGACTTTCATTAATTCCGCAATCAAGAATTGCGACTTTTACTCCGTCTTGAGTCGTATCCCAAGCAGTCGGGGTATCAATATCTGCGTCAACTTTTCCGACGATACCATTTATGGTTTGACCGATATTTTCCAGTCCCCACTGCCTATCAAAGTAAGTGTCGTTCGGGGTGGAAAGCGCTTGAGCATAATAGTCCAATTCTGCAAACTCAACATTGGGATTTTTTGATAAGGCAGTTAATATTAATTCCTGAAGGGATTCAGGAACCTTAAGGGTTAACACGCCTAGTTTATCAATCTTTCTTAAAATTCTTCCTCGATAAGCGTTTATTTGCGTATCTATTTCTCGTTGGGGTATATCTTGCTTAAATTTTACTAATACTTCTCCGGGAACACGGGTATTTTCTAGGGCAATAACCTTTTGGGGAAGAATTAACAAACCAAAAAGAAAAAACGCTCCTAGCAATGATAACACTGCTGACTTTTTCACAAGTTCATTATATACAATACTTTTTGGGAAATGCAATGCCCGCTATCCTTTGTGCGTCCAGAGGGATTCGAACCCCCGACCATCCGCTTAAGAGGCGGGTGCTCTACCAACTGAGCTATGGACGCGCTATATTCGTTTTTTAATGGAAAGTGCGTCTGGGAGGAATTGAACCTCCAACCTCTTGTTCCGAAGACAAGCGCTCTATCCGTTGAGCTACAGACGCAAGGCATCAAGTTTCTTCTTGAAAAGTGCCGGTAAATTATAACAGATCTCAAGAAAACCCCGCCCTTTCAAGGCGGGGAGGAATTGAGCTTTGGTATATCATCCTCGTTTAGACGTGGAAACCCCCGCCAACGGCGGGGGAGGATGTCATACCAATATTCGGATATTTTTTGAAATATATTCGTTTCTTGCCGATAAACCATGATTAAATCATCGCTAAGGATCTTTAGGGTTACTGAGGGCAGGCCTTCCCATTCGATCCTGATTTTACTGGAGTCTTGAGGCTTGGGATTGATTTTAAAAGTGAATTTAATCCTGACGATTTCTCCGGGAGCAACTAAAGCCTTATCGTCTATGCAAAGAGTGGTTAATTCTATCAATCGGTTATCAACCGGTTGCCAGCAAAGACGTTCGTACTCACCCCAGATTGATTGGCCGGTGTTTTTAATTATTGCTTCTCCTTGATACTCTCTACCGGGCATAGCCAGGAAAGGAATTTTAGTATCGGTTAATTCCCATTTTGTAACCTGTTCCGGACGGCTCGAATCTTTAGGAATGTTTTGAGTATAGGAGTAAGCCGGACAAAGCTCCTCGCTAGCGTTTACCCAAGAAAAATGATCGAATGGTTCTTGGCTATAACGCAGTATAAATGGCGTAAACGAATAAACATTTTTATCGGCGTTCCAGAGCCGGTACGATTGATCAAATAATTTATTCAATGCTTCCTCGGCGTAGAGCGATTTGTCGGAGGTTATCCCTTCGCGATGCGGCCATCCGGTTTCAGTGATAAAGACGGGTAGCGTTTTTTTTGCGCCTAAACTTTTAAAGTAGCTTAATTCCCAGCGATAGCCGGTAATCGTTGCTTTTCCGACATCAGTCGGTTTTCCGATAAAGCCGTGGTTTGGATAAGAGTGCGAGGCCAGGCCATCAGCAATTTCGAACACTTCGGGTTTATATAGGTACATCTGCCGGTAAAATTCTGTGGCGGAAAGGTGAAGCTTATCAGTCGGAGCGGCCTGGTCGCTGCCTGCGAGAAGTAAAAAGTAATCTTCGTTGCGTTTTTTCAGCTCTTCAGACAAGGCGATAAATATGTCGGCATAGCCTTTAGGGTCGACTATCCCACCCCACTCGTTGGCATGGTTAGGCTCATTGTAAGCGACAATATATCTTTTTTTAACAGGCCAATTGAGTGAGTCTAAGAATTCGACCGACTTCTTTAAGCCCTCCGGGGTAGGAGCCTTCCACGAATTGCCATCAATAGTAGTAGCTAGCCTTATAATCGGGATAATATGCAAACGCCTGGCTTGGTCAAAAAAGTCCTGCCATTGCTGCCGGTTGAGCTCGTCTTCACGGATAACGATCGTAACCCAGCCCCAATCCCCTCCTCCCGAGTTCACCAGTTTTGCGGCAAGCCCGATATCGGTATGATTGGCAAGGTGGATCCCGAATTTGTTTTGCTTAACTGCTTCTTCGGCCGAAAAAGCCTTAAGGGGCAGCAAGAATGCTAAAATAACCAGGAATACATTAATAATCGATATTTTTCGAACAAGGTTTGCCATCTCTTATTATAATATGAGCGTACGAGACGAGATACAGGACAAAATTTTAGCTCTTCAGGAAGAGATAAGGATGACGCCGTACCACAAGGGAACGGAACATCATATCGGGATTTTGCGGGCAAAAATTGCCAAGCATAAAGACGAAATCGCGGAAATGGATTCTCCGAAAAGCGGAGGAGGCGGAGGAGGGTTCGCAGTCCGTAAGAGAGGAGATGCGACTTGCGTCCTTATCGGACCGCCTTCTGTCGGTAAATCGACTTTAATAAACCAGCTGGCCAATACTGAATCAAAAACAGGAGGCTATGACTTCACGACTACGACGGTGATCCCGGGGATGATGTTTTATCAGGGAGCGATGATCCAAATATTTGATCTACCAGGGCTAATTAAAGGAGCGGCTTCAGGATCAGGCGAAGGCAGAAAAATTATTGCTGCCGCCAAATCGGCAGACTTAGCGATTTTAATGACGGATATAAACAAGCTGGATTCAGTTGAAGCGACAAAGGCCGAACTATATGAGGCTGGGTTTCGGCTGGATGAGGTAAAGCCGAAAGTCGAAGTTAAAAAAACGATGCGAGGCGGAATTAGGGTTATTGACGCGTTTCGGAGTTTCGATAAAACTCTGGTTAAGGAAATGGCAGCAGAATTTGGCGTCAAAAACGCAGAAATAATTTTTAAGGAGCGGATAAGGTCTATCGACAGACTCGTAGACGCATTTTGCCGGAGCCGTGTTTATATGCCGGCATTATATGTGATCAATAAATCCGATTTGTCGTCAAACAGAAATATTCCCGGTATAGAAAACTTTTTGTATATAAGCGCCAAGAACGGATTGGGGATAAAGGAGCTCAGGGAAGAGATATGGGAAAAGCTTAACTTAATCCGGATTTATCTGAAGAGAGACAAAAGTATGGCGGCTGACAAAGACGAACCGATGGTAGTCAAATCGGGGATAACCGCTCAAGGGATTGCCGAAAAAATTTCGGAAGACTTTGCCTTGCAGGTATCGACTGCATTGATTTGGGGCAAAAGCGCCAGGTTTCCCGGACAGCAAGTTTCCCTTTCCCACGTTTTGGTGGACGGAGATGAGATATATTTTGAGAAGAAAATCTAGATTCGTATTTCTACCAGTTTTCCCCGCTGACAATCCTCAGCCTTAATAGTGACATTAAGATAGTTATCAGTTAAACCACGCCAAATTCCGGAGTTTACCTTCTTAAGAAGCATTACGGTCATTTCTTTGCCAGCAAAAGATTCTCTGAAAGCGTTTGCCTTATCTCTTCCTATCTTCCCGAGGATTCTTGCTCGTTTTGCCGATACTTCCTCAGGAACTTTTCTGCCGGGAGTAACGCCCTGCGCCGATTTCGTTTTCGGCCTCGGGCTGTAGCGGAAGATGTGCAGCCGGGAAAAAGGATTGTTTTTAATAAAGGAAACAGTCTCGTTAAATTCTTGCTCCGTTTC
>Ga0172371_10009946_pt1 | contig 12971 bp, 19 predicted proteins | sample Lak12m_FD_114543 | JGI IMG/M metagenome (GOLD analysis project Ga0172371, IMG submission 114543) | Freshwater microbial communities from Kabuno Bay, South-Kivu, Congo - kab_022012_12m | ecosystem: Environmental > Aquatic > Freshwater > Lake | place: Democratic Republic of the Congo: South-Kivu... | reverse complement strand
GTTGTAGTATTTGTATTTATAACCTTTACTTGTGGTAGCAACGCATCAGCGCCACCCAAATAATTTTTTGACACCTCAACCTGGACACTCGGGCTCGTCGTCCCGATGCCGACGTTTCCGCTCTTTATTACCATACTTGCCCCAGCAAACGTTGATGTGTTAGTAATGCTTCCTCCAAGCCCCACATTCCCAGACGTATGTAATGAAAGAACATTAACGTTGCCAGAACTCAGAATGGCATCATCGCTGCCATCAGCCCAAAAATATATTCCATTAGTTCTCCCAGCATTTGTTACACCCAATCCTTGATTAAATGCGTTTGATAACTGTGCTATTTCCAACCGTCCATAAGTTGGGTCAGTTCGTCCGATACCAACCTTTCCCGTAGAATCATCTACAAAAAAATCGGTTCCACCAACTTCTAAATCACCAATTACATCCAAAGCAGAACTTGGCTCCGTCGTCCCGATGCCGACGTTGCCGCCCCCTTTTATCGTGACCAAATCAGTTAACCAATTTCTAAAAGCAATAGCAACTTGGTTATCCGTAATAACTCCATCATTTGTTGGATTTGCTGACTGTAATACGAAAGAAGGTGCACTATCTACCATTTCAGCAGTCCTTAATCCCCTAAACAACATCCCACTAATCGTATCGCCAACTGGTTTCCCAATGATTGCAGGAAGAAAATCGCTTGTATCGGTAGTACGGGAAGTTAATCTCACATATCCCGTTCCTCTTGTAAGGGTAATTCCATTATCTTGCACATTTCCAGACGCACCCAAATCAACATCAAGTTTTGTTCCCGGTCCCGTCGTCCCGATACCGACGTTGCAATTACTAAAAGACACAAAGTCAATTGTTTCGTCATCAAATTGGATTAGACCCTTGCCAGTTCCAAGCCCTAAAGTAGCGCCATCACTTACAGTAGCAGAGGTGGTAATAGTAGGAGTAGTCAAGTTCCAAGAAGTTACCGCTACTGAATCATCTATAGCCCAATTTCCACCTGTTATTGTGATATCCCCTATATCTTCATCAGGCATATCAGAAGCAGAAACCTGCCCTGCTCCAGTCCCCCAGTCAATATGAGTATCTTTGACATTATCAGTCCCTGCGGTTTTTAGAGCAAGGGGGTCACTTTCTGTTCTCTTTACCATATTGCCTTCAACCCTTGTTGCTATTAACAGTAATAAAAATGCAAGCAGTATTTTCTTCATACCTTCCCCCTCTGTATCTCTATAAGTATATCATTCAACCTCTGTGCCGACAAGTCCCAAGTGAATTTTTTATGTATATACTCACTTGCTTTAAAACCTTTCCTTACCGCTTCGTCATAATGCGACATAACGTAAATGACTTTCTGCATTAAATCTTTTGTATCTGGCAGGAACGTCTTGGTTTTTAAGTTCTCATAGTTATCTAATGTCTGCGGTTGGACTGAATACTTTATACTATAACCTACTTCATCATTAAAAAAATCGGCACAACCAGTCACAGGGGTTGCTATTGAGGGACACCCTGTTGCCATCGCTTCGCACAATGTTAATCCCCAACCTTCTCCCAAAGTCGGAAGAATAAACAGGTGTGCCGAATTATACAGTTCCACCAGTTCGTTAAGAGGTAACTTCCTTGTATCATAAATTATATTTTTATGAGTTCCTAATACCTTTAACATATTAGCATAATAAGGTTTAGGTATTCTCCTGAACATTCTTAAAAATGCCAACCTTACATTGTCCTTATACATAATCTCTTTACGCCTTATCCAAGCGTTAATCAATGTCTGTTTCCAGTTCATCTTCGGCATAGTCGTTTTCATATACACTTCACAACTTGGCATTTGTTCAAACACCTTTATAAGTTCCAACATAAATGGATAACCTTTACGTGGATTTGGTGCACCACACCATAATATCCTGAACTTTACCCCATTATTCTTCGTAGGTATTATTCTTTTATGAAACGGAAACTTATCTGGCTCTATACCTTCCCTGCATACATATACAGGCGCAGAAGTATATTTCCTGAATAAATCCCTACAATAAGTGCTTGGGACTATAATAGCGTCTGCCTTTGCTATACCCCTGATATAACTATTAGGCAAATCAGCAAACTCCCACATTGTAAACAAGATATTCTTTTTACCTATAACAGGTGTAAAATTATCGGCAGGCGTGATAGTCAATGCCCATTCTGCGTTATCGTCATAATCCATATACTTTTCGGAATACTTCTTCATCATAGAATTGTGCTGATTATATCCGTAAGCATTTGCCACCTGATTATGAATAGGCGTAGCCCAATGTAATTTTATTTTTTGCATATTATTCCTTTCGTTATTTCCTTCATAGGGACGTCGCATTTAACACACTTTACTTTTGTCCCTGCCGAAGTATGGACTTCCTGAAAACATATCGGACACCTGTAAATAGATTTGTTTGACATCATACGCACCACCTTTTGCAACCTGCAAAGTGAAACATCATTATTTCTTCGTTCCTGATAGTATTGATTAACGTTCCGTCCTCTAACATCTTAATCTTTGGTTTAGGTTGATGTTCTGCCCAATACCTATCTCCTTCTCTCCAACCTCTGAACTCTACCTTTAATTTTCCGCTATCTCTTGCGTCCAATACAACTGGCGTAAACATTAACTCATCAAGCGCTGTATAAACATTTCCGCTTAATATCTTTTTCCAGTCGTGGATTTTTTCAAACAAATGGTTTACCTCAAACGAGTTCCTCAATAAACTGAATATACCGTTCATCTGGTCGCAACAACCATCTCGTCCAACCAACCTTCCGTTTATCTTCCCTATATCTTTGTCCCTGTCATTACCGAATATATCCAAGTCCTGCAAGAACTCGTCACTACAAAAATGGTCTAATCTTCCATAAACTACGTCTATATTCGTATATCCCCAAAACTCATAGTCCTGTATGTAATCAGCAAAGATAATGCCAAACGCAGGGTGGAACTCTCCTACCGCCCTGCCATCTACGTTCATCTTCGCTTTAATATCGCAAACTACCCCTAACTTTTCTCTTATAAGATACTCCAATGCCTTTATATCCATAGGGAGAACCTTGACATTACCCCTTCCCTTAATCGCTTGGTCTGTTGCTATAATCCAATGCCAACCATATTTTTCAAGAGTATTGCAGTTATCAATATACTTCTCTACCCAGTCATAAGTCCTTCCAAATATGTCTAATACAAATACCTTTTTCAGCATATAAAATACTCTGGTCTATTATAGACCGCCTCAAAGTTTACTTTCGCAAAAGCATACCTCTGCGTCGGATATTTACTCAATGCCTCGTTCTTTAAGTGTATTTCTGCCTTCGTCGGCTCTACCACATTACCTTCCTCTATAAACCAACTCTTATTTGAATAGGTAGAATACTGCCTTAACTTTTCAGGGAATAATTTTTGTGCAACCTTGCCCACTATATCGTGGTCTTTATGCCCGTGCTGTATTGCAGGTGCATAAAGTATATCTGGTTGTAAACTCTTAACCCTTTCCGTTAATACTTCTTCCGTAAGGTCAATATCTTTTATTCCCAAGAAAACAACAGGTGCACCAAGTAATTTCATTGCTTCTATGCTTTCCTGCCTTCTGACCTCTGCATTTATCCCCTGCCTGTAACTATCTGTCACTACTATAACCAATGGCTTATACCTCATTATAGTATATGCCACGTATAAACATTCGTCATCATTGTGGGGGCTCAGGACTACTTCAAGCATACTTTCTCCTTATGGGGACACTTACCATAATATTGTTTTGCACAATTACAGTTAAAGCATAATAACTGAAATCTATCCTTTGGATAATTATTCTTTCTTAACCAACAATACAATTTTTCAGCAGAACGTATATTCAAACTTCTCCTGTGTTCTGCACCATCATTATAAATATGGTCTATTGTTAAAAACTTTTGCTCTGTTTCTCCGCAACACATACACTTGTTACCATACGCATTTAAAACATCTTTGCGTAATTTACGTCTTGTTTTTATCCTACTTGCTAAAACTTTATCATAATTTTTCTTACGCCATTCCTTTTGATAACGTCTACGCGCTAATACTACTTCTAACATAAAATACTCCTGTCAGGAGTTCTTTGCACCTTACCTTGATATATTCAAATGGACAGGTGTCTATATGTGACTGTATGCTTAACTCTGCACCGCCTATTTTATCATCAACAAAATTGTCTGCTATAAATACTATCCTCATCTTATAACCTTTTCCTTGCAAATGGCAGTAAGGTTTCTTCTTGGTTTCCTGCATTATAGATTTCAAAGCCCTCTTTCTCGTAAAAACCTTTGACCCTATTAAGTTCCCTTAATAACCACGCCTCTCCATATCTTAAAGGGTCAACCGTGCCTGAACCGTAAAAATGGTTACATTCCCCTTTGTAGATTAAATCGCACCCTGCTATACATACTTCCAAGTGCTTGCCAACCTTTACTGCGTTATTTAACAGAATTGTCAGAACGTTGAGTATCATTGTCCCCGAACCATTATCTTTCTCATATTTATATATATCAGGGAAATCTTTGAGGACTTTTTCAGGAAACTTATCCCTGAATTGGTTTATTATCCTTCTCGTAGGATAAAATGACCCTGTTTCTCCAAAGTCCGACCCTATACATATCACGTGAGTATTACCGAAATCTATTACCCAAGCGTTATTGATAGCGACTAATTTATACCCTGCGTCAAGATACACTTTTCCCCTGTCGGCATACCACTTCTGAATATACGGTGCTGAACCGATAACCAGATACTTTAACACATTTGCCTCGCTTATTAGTTTTAAGCAACCCACCATCTCTGATGGGTTGCATTAAAGCCAACAAACTTTAAGACGCCGCAGTCATTATCCTTACAAATGCGGTAGAACGCCCTACTGCCAAAGCCCAACGTGTTGCTATTCTGAACCTTGTCATATAGGTAGTAAATAGACCATAAGGGTCAACGTCAAGCGTAGTTCCGCCTAACCTTCTCCCTATAATCATTTTCTTCCAATTACCAAATACTGCCAGAGCAGTAGAAACTGCCGACGTATTGGTAATCTTGGAACTCACTATATATGGATACCCATACAGAGTGTTAGGCACTAATCCGCCTAAATCAGCAAAGATAGGACGGCTCTGACTATCTTTCAAAGTCCTCGCATAGTGCAGACCTATCCTGTTGATTACAAACCTTGCGTTTACAAGGTCGCCCTGTGCTAACTTGTAAATCGCAGTAGAAAAATCATCTGCTATTAAAGCAGAGAAGTTCGTGGAAGTCGTGGCAAACACGACTGAATATCCACAAGCGGCAGTAGTAAGACCGCTTATGGGGGTTCCTGTCCCTGATAATACCTGATTATCCAGTTCCAAAGCAACTGCATAACCAAACTGCTCTGACAAAATGCCAACTACGTCCATTGCACTATCCATCAGGAGTTCATTGGTAACGGTTGCCAGTCCGTCTAATCTTTTTGCGTCCAAATCAACCTGTGCAAAGGTTGGTTCGCCTGCACTAATAGTTCCGCTTTCTGGCGTAGTCCACGCAACAGAAGCGAGTGTCAATTCAGAAGGTAAATACAGTTGGTCTGTATTCATATTCAGAACTGTGCATTCCTTTAATGCAAAGGTCTGGTCACGACCAAGCATTACCATATCCCAAAGGAACTCGTCTGGGACAAGATAACCGCCATTTGCACCTGTTCCTTCCGTCATATTCGCTTTGGTGTAAAACTCTTTTAAATCTGCCATCGCCTGCATATCGCCCTTCTTCGCCTTTATGAAGTTTATGAGCCATTTGCAGTATTCATCTGCCTTTTCGTCATTGCCAAATACTTCCAAATCTTTCCTTCCTCTAAAACTCTTTAACTGGTTGGAAAGTTTGTATCCCTTATACTGCGAAGGTATATGGTTGATGTTAAACAGTTTTCCGATAGGGAGTGCTTCTATCTTGGCAACTCTGTCGCCAATATCCTTTACTGCGTCGGATACCGCTTTAACATCTTTCGCCAGACCTTCTTTTAAAGGATTTATACCTTCTTTTACTGCTTCAAGTATTTCGTTCTTTTCCAAAGTAGGTTCTCCTTTTATTACTGGTTAACTGCGGTCTTGATTATATCAGCGAATTCTTCCTTGGACAGAGTAATAGGTTCTTCAACCCCTCTCTCCGGAAGCCCTGCTGTATAGTGCTGTTTTTCGTCTATTTTGCCCTCTGTTGCGCTTTTATTGTCAATAGGCGCATTATCCTTTAAATCGCCCTTTTCGAACGATTTTATCGCCATTTCCATTAACCTGCTTTCTTCTGCGTTCTGCTCAATGCCGTTCTGTAAACTCTGCCTATTTGCAGGGACAAGCACTTGGCTTATCTCCACCAATTCTATATCCGTAAACTTCCTGCCGATAGTATAAGTGCCTTCGGGATTTTTAATATCTTCATAAGCGTGTCCCATAAAACCTATACTAAAACCGGCTATGCCTTTCTGCGCCAATACCCAACCCCAGTCTGCTTCTGGATTACCAAGACCTACGTAATACTTAAAACTCGCTTCAAGACCTTCGTCTGTAATACTGACTTTGGTTGCCTCTCCTATCTGTTTCCTTAAATCACCGTAAGTGTGGCTACTCAATAATACAGGGTGGTCTTTGTAATACTTTAACCTTTTCTTGAAACTCTCTGGAAGGACTATATCCCCATACCTGTCCTCTTTCTTTGAACTCACAAGTGCTGTAATAGTATGGGCATTTTCGTCTATACTCTTTATCTCGGTTTCAAAAATCTTAATGATTTTTTCCATAACTCTCTCCCTGTTTTATCATATCCTTGCCTAAATTGATTAACTCGTTACCTTGCCTTTCCATCTTCGTTCCTTCAATGATTAGGAACAACCCTATAACTACTGCTATAATTATGCCCAATATCTCTGTGCTTGTCAAGTTTCTCATTGTTTTGTTAACAATTTATCTAATTTAATATCCATACTACTTAATCTCAAATCTATGTTCTTATATTCATTTTTTAAAACTGCTATTTCTTTGGTGTTCTCGTAACCCATTTCACACGCCTTTAAACTTGTTTCTCTTGTCCCATTAAAAAAGAACCCCAAAAGGATACTTACCACCGCAAACCCTATGGCGTAAACTACTTTAAGACCTATATCTACTCTTTTTTCCATAATCATTTTATAATCGGTATAAGCGTGCATCTGCAATTACACACCTCTGCCGGCTCTCCGTCTTGGTCGCTTGGATAACGAAGTCCATTGGCAAACCTGCTGTTAATATCAACTATATCGCCGTCTATCGCTCTATGGCTTTCCCTTACCGCTTCATCTCCGGCAGTCAGCCATTGTTTGCCCTCAACTCCGTTCTCCTTATAGTATATCTCACTTCCGCCATTTATTCCACCGGCAGTTTCAGTTCTCGCAATAAGTTTTGCCCTTGAACCCATAAGATTAAATACATCTTTCAACCTCTCGGCAAGCTGTGAATACGTTTCCCCTGCCTGAACGCCCTGCTCTAATGTCTTTTTAATCTTTGCTTGCGTAGTATTATTTATGCCTTTGATTAAATCACAACGCATTTCTAAATATGCCTCTAATTTATGCTTTAATATATCGTCTGCAATACCTTTCTTGCTCCCAAGTAAACTCTCGCCCTGCTTCACGCCCTCATCAATGCACTTAAAGATTATCGGCTTAACAAGTTTTATGAGTTCAGCGCTTTCGTGTTCCCAATTTAGCACTCTATCCCCTTGTGTGCTATTTTGCTCTGTAAAGGCGACAAGGAAACGCTTGCGCTGTTCATAAAAGAATCTCTTAATCTTGCTCTCAAATACCCTCTCCAAGGCAACCTGTCTGCCTAAAAATGATTTCCAAACAGTAAGCAACCTTATGTCTTTATTCACACCTAACTGCTTTGCGCTACCTGTATTGTCCGGCGGAGTAGTTTCAGGAGCCGGCGTTTCAGGAGTAGGATTCAATTCCTGTTCGAGAAGTATATCGGCAGGGGTAAGTAAAGGGCTTATCCAATAATGTTTTCTCCATTCCTGCTCATCAAACCCTAATTCTAATTTTGTATTTATCTCATCTGCGGTAAATCCCATATTGAATAATATCTGTGCTGTTACCACTTTCGCATTGAAGTCCTCTTGAAAAGCCGGAACGTTTTTAAGATTGAATTTAAAATAAATAGAAGGGTCGTAGTCCACAATCAGCTTTGAATTGATTTCGTTTTCAAGCATAGAGAGTATAGGCATAATAGCGTATAACCAAAACACTTTCATCTGTCCCATAAACGTTGCGTAGTTCAGCGTTTCCGTGATATTGAACAATGCTTTTGGCGTCCTGTATGTTCCGAGTATTTCCTCTCGCATATATTTCTTCTGCTCCATAAAATCCATATCTCTATGGCTTGCAGATATTACTTCCGGCCTCAGACCGCCCTCAAATATATCTATCTTTCCCTTATTCCCTGCGCCGATATGCCTTTTTTCAAACCATTGCATTATCCTCTCTCGCTGTTCTTCTGTAAGAGATTTATCTGTGGACATCACAAAGCTCGGCGTTGCGTCATTGTTAAAGAATGCTTTATTGTAAATCATAGTAAGATAGTCCAAGTCAATTTCATTCGCCAATGGCTTTAATGGGCTTAATCCTCTTAACGTATCGTATGGGTTAAAATCTTTAATGTGGATTACCTGCTCTAATGGAAGCCCTTTGTTGTTTAGTTTCCAACCTGTAAGGACTTCATTATTATATTCATCTTTGCCGGAAACTTTCTCAAACTTGGAAGGGCTAAATGTTTCTAATGCGGAAGGCAATCTTCTCTGCCCTGTAAGATTTCCTAATGCTAACTGCTTTACAATAAAACTCTCTCCGTAAAGCGCAAAATATCCAACGATATCTCTTATAAAACTCTGACCGCTCTGTCTTGAATTCGGCTTTGTGAATAGCTTAATGAGTTCTGCCGGATAGATTTCCTCATCATTGTCCCATTTATAAAATCCTATACTTGCCTGCGCTGAGTTATCGCATATTGCTTTTACCGCCTTGTAAGCATTAGCGACTTGTGAGTATGGCTGCGTAACTTTTCCTTGAAATAATTTCCATTCCTGAACTGTGGACCATAGCTTACCCCAAGTCGTATTCTCTTTCTTAATGACTTGGTTTGTGCTGACTCTTTCAAAAAAACTATATCCGCCTATCTTCATAGTTCTCCTTATGTTATAACAAGTATATATTACATCTTTTTATTTGTCAATACTGTTATCTGCCTAAACTCCAAACAAGTATTCCCGAACTCTCTTTATACGCCTTTAAGACAAGGCATAAGCTCCAAAAACTATCTCCGTGTCCTTCTACTGTCGTAGGCGCTCTGAGGTCGCAATCAAGGGAAAGTATCTGCCTCTTTTGTCTTCCATCATCAAGCAGTTCTAATTCAAAATTCGTAATTGCTTTGTCTAATTCAACCGCCATTGTAAAATTCGCCTTTGCGCCGAAAGACACCGGCTCCATTTGTTCCGGCAATTCCCCTCGTTCTGCGCATTCCTCAAACTCTGAACGTGAATTATCATAATCTAACTTGCATATATTAAAGTGCTTAATCGCCTGCCGGAGATACTCTATTTGGTCCTGATATTCCCAACCGTCCATAAACTTAGAGTGAATCTGAATAAGCTTACGCTTTATTACCTTACCACCTTCCTCTATTTTAAGTTCCCTGAATACTGACAAATGGCTCGGGTGCGTCTTCTTGCCTATATCAAAACCCCCTACTACATTTGCGCCTTTCAAATCTATCGGCTCTATCAAATCGTAATTATGCAGATTAGGGTTTATAATCTTGTCTAATTTGTCTATTGAAACAAACGCTTCGGTAGAACGGACAGGCATACACCTGAATTCCTTGTTAAAGGCCTTATCGCCTATTGTCAAGCGTATCTGTTCAAGGCGCTCCCAAGGATACATCTCTTTCCAAACAACCTCGTGTGTTTCTAAATTAACAGGTGTAGGGTATGTCCTGACATCATAAGTCGGCGTCTGCGCCAATGCATTGAATAAATCTTCCCTGTCCTGCGGAGTGCCGACAACGTGCAGTTTATCCTTAGGCATCTGCTCTACTTCCTCAAAGTATATCTTTTTTATCTTTTCAAGAGAAGATAAATCAATATAGTTATCAGGGTCTCTCAGTATATCATCAGCAAGAAGCTCTTTTGGGTGCTTACCACGTTTAAATGCTAATACTCCTTCCGGCTCACACACAAAATCCTTGCCCTGGAAATCATAGCTTATTGTCTGCTCTGATTGTGTATTATTATGATAACCCTCGTAGCACTCCGGCAATGCCTCAATATATCTTTTCAGGCGCTTCAAATGATATCCGGCTAAATCAGACCTATAACTCATAAAGAGATATTCATTATAGACGTTCTCCATAAGCCATAGTTTCCAACCGATATATCCTAATAGTAATGTAGATTTTAAATGGAAGCGTGGCGCTATTGTAGCTGTCCTGTCTTTATACTGTAAGCGATAACACCACTCAGCAAGATGCCTTCCCCAAACAAATGAGCCGTCTACCCTGAGTATAGCCAAGCTGAAACGTAGATAGAAAAAATGCAGGAAACTATTTTGTATCAAACATTTCTCGTAATCTGCTTTCGATGTCTTCTTTGAATGCAGTTTCGATAGGGTTGAGTTTTCCATTACTACCCTCGCTTTTATTTATGATAGCGTTGATTAAAGAGCTTGAACGCTGGTCTTTCCAATCCTCTTTGAATTTATTAGTGAGAAGAAAAATCATAGCTGTCATATTCGGCTCTTTATCCCAACCTGTAAACTTCATCTCTCCGTTTGCCTGTTTTTCGTAATGCTCAATGCCTTTGGCGAATTTATACATACTCGTCTGTAAGGATTGCTTTACCATTAGCTTCGCCTGTTCTATGCGCTTGCATAATTCAGGGTATTTTTTTATCCATCTCCCTACCGTTGCTTCACTTACACCCCAATACTGCCCTAAATCCTTATTAGTGGCGCAGAACACAGAAGCCAATGCTAAGGCCTCCTCGGTCATCTTTGCCCTGAACTTTAAATTGCCGTGTCTTTTAGGCATAACTACCCTTCATTATCCTTGGCTAAGTCAGTTTTAAGGATAAAACTTGTCTTTAAGGTCTTCCATAGGTCTATTAGTAATATACCATATTAAAGGCGCTTAGTCAATTGCTCTAAGGCCTGCTTGTAATACAAAAAAAACTCGTTTGCCCTAAACGTATTTAAAGGCGGATTAGAACGCTCTGTGAATAAAAGCTTTTCTTCGTAATCCTCTCCGTATAATTCTTTTATTTTTAATTCCATTCTTGGTCTGACAATCGGATCTCGGTTCTCCCAAAGGTTATGGCACATCTTCCCATAATAAAAAGGCGCAAAACAAGCCAACATAAGATTTTCTTTCGTAAGTTCAAGGCGTGGGTGCGAACTTACCGGAAGGATATGAAACAAGCTTAATCCAAATCTCAACTGCGCCTGCGTGCGTCCGCAGAATTCACAGCGGTTACCTCGCTCTATTTTAAGGATTTCCCTTATCAATTCTTTTGTCTTGTCTATAATTTTTTTACGTTCGCTTTTCATTTACCTCTCCCTAACTGCACCATAAATCATCTTTTCTGCCTTTCGTCTGCCGACTTATCTGTATTTTTTGGCTACGCCGATATGCTTTACAGCACTCCTCGTTACAGAATTTCTTTTTACATTGGCGACCGCAATTCCAATAAAATCCAGTTACGTCTATATTATCAAATTCATTTGGCATTAGAATAACACCCCTTGCCCTGTCGCTTCAACCTTATATCCAAGTGCTGATTTCCATTCGTCTTCCAACCAACCTCTCGCCTGCGCTATTTTAAGCTCCGTAGGTATTAAGCGCTTTTCCTTATTCTGAATATGCGCCCTTACCCTTTTAATCCCATCTTGGCTCGGTAATTCCAAAATGTCTTCCAAAAAAACTTTTACACCTTCTTTGATAATTGATGGAAAAAATTCTCTCCATAACTTAATAGTCAAAAGCTTATCGTTATTGCGTGTTTCGGGAATATGCTCCAAAATAACTTCAACCTTATCTTTTAATGTCCGAATACTCTCTCTATCCATTACTATCTCTCCTTCCTTGGCAAGCGCCGATTATAATCAAAACTAAAAACCCAAGAACTATCAGGACGCCTATTGTAAATCCAACGCCCTCAATAATGTTCCTGATTAACTCCTTCCAATACACCATTGTTCACCCCCTTTGCTTTTATAGGATAATACGCCTTTAACCCCTCGGCTATCCTATCTATGTTCTGCGCCGGAACTAATTTGCTGTTAGTCAAAAGCTTGACAACCCATTCCTTATCAAATTCAATAAACTCTGGTGCTTTAATCCTGAAAAATATCGTTACCGCTATCGCCTGTTTCTCTAAAATCTGTTCGGTAGTTTCCTTGTTCCGTAAACCCTGTTTCAAAACCTCGTCCAATATCTTTTGGACTTCGTTCTGCATTGTGTCAATTTTCTCTACCTTCATATCTTCCTTTCTACTGCGTCAACATATTAGTCCCATCTTTATAGTTTTCCAATAATAATGCCTATAATTAAGCCCGCTACAAATAAAATATATTTAATATCCATATCTCACCTCCAATAGTGTTTGGGTGCTACTTTTCTTCAAAATCTTCACATCTGCCATCGCTATCTATTGTTATATGGTTTTCATAATCATAATCACATACATAATCTTTTGATAAAATATGGCTTCTCGTATTCCACTTGCACTCTTTCTTTTTACAATAGACCATCACATCCTCCTTTCAAGGGTTAAATAATATGCTTTAACACTCTTTCGCCTGTATCCAATTTACCTTTTCCAAAGTTTTCAACTCTATGTATAGACATCTTTTCTATTTCATAGGAACTAT
>Ga0172371_10009945_pt1 | contig 12978 bp, 11 predicted proteins | sample Lak12m_FD_114543 | JGI IMG/M metagenome (GOLD analysis project Ga0172371, IMG submission 114543) | Freshwater microbial communities from Kabuno Bay, South-Kivu, Congo - kab_022012_12m | ecosystem: Environmental > Aquatic > Freshwater > Lake | place: Democratic Republic of the Congo: South-Kivu... | reverse complement strand
TTATTTTCCTTATTAAATTCTATAATATCTACAACTGTTTTCTTAATTGCAAAATTTCCATAAGCTACCCGACCGCCTTGAGCTAAAGGTTTTATCCAATCATTATTCTTGCCGTTTTTAGCCATCAGACGAGACAAAATGTTAAAAGAGTCGATAGTAGAATTATGGATACGAAAACGCATTTCATCAATATTTTTATAATTACTTTTATATTCCTCCGCCGTTATTTTCCCATTGGCATTATCTTCGAATAATTGCTTAAATTGCAAAACCACGTCCGTATATTGATAACAATAATTCTTTACTGTTTCAAAGTATTCTTTTAACTGATCGCTGCCGGCGCAATCCTGCTCAATCCGCTCAAAAGCATTTCGAATATCTTCCATTTCTTTAGTCGCCTGCTGTTTCTCGACTAAATCATTAACTGAATTTTTATTATTTTCAACAAAATGGTCTATAGAAAACATAAATGATTGAAATATTACGTATGAAATATAATAACAAAAAACCAATAAAATGTCAACTACGTTCGCGTCATGATAAAAATGCTAATATTAAACGCTATATTTTAAGATTTCGGATAGCTCTAAATTATGCTATACTGTAACAATAATTATAAATTAAATTTATGAATCAAAATCTTAAAAATATCCTGGGCGGCGTAGGCGCTCTAGCGATTTTAGCGTTCGGCTATGCTATTCTAAGCTATGTTAACTCTTATAGTAAAGTAATAGAACCATCATCCTTCCGCAGTTTTTCGGTGACAGGCGAAGGTAAGGCAACGTCTATTCCTGATATTGCTGAATTTAATTTCCAGATCATTACCGAGGGCGGCGCCGATATCGCCGCTTTACAGAAAAAAAATACCGAGGCTATGAATAAGGCGATTGATTTTGTAAAAGAGCAAGGAGTAGAAAATAAAGATATAAAAACTCAATATTACAATCTCGAACCGCGTTATCAGACTTCGGCCTGTCGAGTTACTTCTACGCCATTTGCTCCCGATGCCCCGAGTTTTGTCGGCGGCATTTCTGCTTCTGTAACGCAAACTTGTCCGCCGCCGTCTATTGTCGGCTACACTATTACCCAATCCGTTAATGTTAGGGTTCGTGATTTCAAAAAAATCGGCGATATTATGGGCGGTGTCGTAAAAAATGGCGCCAACCAGGTCGGCTCTCTCTCCTTTACTATTGATGATTTGACTAAGGTCCAAGACGAAGCCAGAACCGAGGCCATAACGAAGGCCAAATTTAAAGCAAGGGCCATAGCCAAGGCCGGGGATTTTAAAATGGGCCGTCTCTTAAATATTCAGGAAGGTTCTCAATATCCAGTCTATAGTGATTCTCTAAGAATGGAGGCTAAAGTTTCCGATTCGGCCGAATCAGCTCCGGCACCGACTATTCAGCCCGGCTCGCAAGAAGTGAATATAACCGTGACCCTGCAATACGAGATTGATTAATGATTAAATTACATTATGGAAAAAGCCCCGGCAACACACCGGGGCTTTTTGTGATGAAAATAAAGTTAAGTTGAAAATCTAAAATTTTTATTCATCACTAATTTTGTCTCGTAACCACGAAATCTCGAAATTATGCTCTAATAGCATAGACGTTCCCAAGCATTTCATATGCTCAAGGCATTTTTCATAAATCAATCTTATGCTGGTATATTTTTTAGAATAACCAACCAAATTTTTATGATGGCTAACAAGAACTTTAACGAAAACATCATGTTTTTCATCAATTTCTCGAAGAGCAAAGATAACATACCCCAATTGTTCAATCGCATTGAACAATTGACCTTCGACTGAAATTTGTTCCTCTTGGACCTCAAAAGAACGAACAAACATTTTAACCACCGTGTCCGTATAAGAGCCAAAATCTACCTTAGCAAACATGAATTGAAATTGTTCCTTTTCAATGGCTTCTAAGGCTTCCTTGACCCTTATATCGTTTTTTATATCATAGGCAATGTCACCGATGATACCCTCGCCCAGATCGTGATCGGCGGCGGCAGAAAGCAAGAGATAGGCATCGAACTGTGTTCCGGCTTCTCTCTCGATAGCAATTACTATCTGAGTTAGAAGCACCGTTTCCATTGAATGCCCCAAAACGTTCTGCTGGAATTTATGAGGATAACGCTTCCAGCGCTGGACCCCTTCGATCCGTTGAACTAATTCTGTAAGAAAATTCTGTAATCCTTGATCTTTCATGATATACCTCGCCTTCTTTTATTATTTTTCTGTTTTTTCATGCCATTGATTTTTTCCCTCAATATCTTCCATTCCTCAGAGGAAAAAATTGCGGCGATCGGCTTAAAATCATCCAGACTAAGACCGTCGAAAAATTTATCACCGGCGTCTCCTAGTCCTGGCTGAATATAACCGATCTCATTAAGATGGCTATCCAGAGACGCTGTAATAATTTTGATCTTATGGTAATTGTGCAGGAGATTATATACTCCTTCCGGGGCGGTAATAATGCTCGCTAGCATGATTTTTTCTTCCGGCACACCAAACTCTAATAACTGATCGATAACTGTGACGAAGCTACCGCCGGTTGCTAGCATAGGATCAGCAATTATAACTTGGTCAAATTCACCATTGAAATTTCGGCCAGAAGCGGAAAGAGACAACGGTAAATATACCTCTGCTGTTTTGTGCGGCCGATTTTCATCACGCCGTAATCCGACATGCAAATGTTTACCGACATTATGTCGAAAAAAGCTCGTAGCAAAGGCTAACCCGGCGCGCCAGGGATAGCAAACCGCTACCCGACGTCTGTCTTTAGTCAAACACAGTGTAGCTTGCGCGACCAAGCTGCAACTAACGCCCAACGCCAGCCGCCAAGCCGAAGACCTGATTTCAACATTCTTAATAGCCCTGTCTGGCAGCGGCAAAGCTAAATTCAGATAATCGTGGCGGAGGATATCCGGGATACCGCCAAGCACCACTAAATTGCCACTTTTTTGTTTCTCGATACTAAAATCAAGAAGCTTTTGCCTTATTTCTTCCGATACGGGCAAATCGTCTTTCATTATGATCATGATGAACTCCTTTAAAGTTAAAAAATAATTTATGAAAATTTTTGTTAACGAACGTTAAAACTTATTTAACATTTTATATTATCACTTCTTTACAAAAAGTCCAGAGGGTGGCTAATCTACGCCAAATACTAAAATTAAAAAAGACCCCATAATTAAATGGAGCCTTTCTGAACCGGGGACTGCTGTTTGCTCAGCCATAACTCTACCTTCTCTACGAACTCCGCCATTGAGACGGGGATAAGCAGGCATTCATTAATACCAGCATTATAAGCTTCTTTGTATATATATGGACTGCTTAATAAAGCTACTATCGGCAAAAAGGGGGAATTATTACAGAATTGGTTAAAAAATTCTGGATTCCGACATTTTTTTGCCAAATCAAATCCTGACATTTCTGGTAACATTACCGACGTCAAGACAAGATCAACATGCTCTGCGAACAAAAACTCTAGAGCTTCGTGTCCGTTAAAAGCTCTAAGCACCTTAACGTTACTCTTTTTAAGAAACGCCTCGGCGACGTCATGACCGATATCATCGGCATTAACAGACAATATCGTTTTTCTTCTCTGGTGGCCTGTCTCCATTTCTACCTCCTTTTTACTAAAGAACTGAAAAAATTGAGAATAATTAATAAAAATTCGATTTTGATAATGAACTCTTACCGTAAGACTACCTATACTGGTCCAGTTTGTCAAATAGTTTTGGCTCTATAATAATTAGTGTGGTGGATAAAACAAAAATAGTGGTAAAATTAGCTATGAAATAAAGTTTCCCAACTTTAAGCTAAAAATAACCACTATTTTTATGTCAAAATTGGCAATATCTTTTGCACCGACGAGTTCTACGACGATACTGAGGCTTGGAAAATTTTCACGAAATACTAAGTTCTGGGGATCGAAATGGAAACCGCAGCACTCTATACTTTAGGAGTGGAATTTGGGATCCAGACGCTAACCATAAATACGGTTAGCGACAACCTGGTAACCAAAGAATTTCTAAGTGCAACCGACCGTCAAGAGACTTCCCGCAATATGGTCCATATTGCTCTTAATCTTTAGGTAAATACTAAAAGGGACAGAAAATTCTGTCCCTTTTTTATGGCAATCATGCTTTGCCAAATAATTCTTTACCACCCGATGATCGCCTACGCTTTTTTCGCGGCCGCGATTAATTTTTTAAAATCATTGTAATATTCTTCCAGCTCTCGTTTACAAACATCTAAAGACAAAATTTTATATTTTTCCTCAACCTTATATTCTAGATTCGATAAAGCCTCGTTGAGGCCAGAGTATCGATTGCCGAATATCAATAGCCCGTGAAAAAATCCAGCCGGACTTAAGAAGCGATAGCAATCAGCATTGGCGCAGATCTCCGCCTCTAAACAATAGTAGCTACTGACGCCGTGATGGGAATCTATGCAAGCAATAACTTTCTTTAATATTTCTTCATCCAAATTAAACTGTTTTAAAAATTCTTGCGCGGCGCTCGAACTCTCTTTGACGTGTTCCGCCAGACGATTCTCTTTGAGGCATTGACCGATTTTAAGGTCCATTAAAATAGTACCGAGCGAAACAATATCCTTATCGGCTCCTAGTGCCGCGGCTAACTCTTGGCCCTTCTCATTAGCCAAAACAAAATGATCCATCTTAGGGATTCCAAATTTGATAATTTCGCCGACGGCTAATTCTTTGGCTTTAATTATTATTTCTTGCATAATGGCGGGTATTTAAAATATATAAAAGTTGTTAAGCGATGGCCTTATGATTTTCTCAGTCTGATTTTAGCTCAGAGCACAGCCCTGTCGGTCTATTCCTTTTTTGTGAGCTTCTTCTATGATTTGGGTATAAATTTAAATATCAACCAACTTAGCCTCTTGTAAAAATTCATAAATCGGGCCAATAAATGCCCCGACGAATAGATACCAAATAAAATCATCAATAGGCAAACCAATAATAAACATCATTGGGGTATTAGTAAAATGCCAAAAATTTTCCAACCAGCCTGGGGATATAAAACTCAATGTTGAGTAAACTAAAGCGGCAATTACCACTAAAATTAAACCGGATATTATAGAATTGAAAATTAAATCTGGCTTCTTTAAATAAATTATGCTTAATAATATAAAAATCGGGATCAGGGTCGCGAGCAAACTATTTAAACCCATTATAAAATAGGTAAAAAAGAAAACGGCAGCCATCATTATAAAGACAAAAATCAATTTTGTTAAATTTTTTTTCTCTTTAAACCTTTTTAAAAAAGATATTTTTATTCTTTTTCTAAAAATATCTTCGTAAGCGACTGCGGCAATACCGCCGATCATAAAACCGACTAAAACTGATTCAATACCTATTGGATTCCCAGTTAATGTTGCCGGGCTCCACCAATCTTTAGTATATAAAATATCCGCCAAAGGGCCACATATCCCCGTGATGACGGAGATGATGAACATTTCTCTCCGGTTATTTTTCTTCCAGAACCAAAATACTAACCAAAAAATGAAAAATATTATCCCCATCAAAAAGTATGAATATTGATACATATTAGCAATAGCCGAAAATCAGCTCGTATTTATTATAACACAAAAACAGCCCTTTCAGGCTGTTTTTGTTTGATGAGTGGGTAACGGGGATTTCTCGCTCGCCGCCGCCAGAAGTGCGGCAGCTTCACTCGTCCGGGGTTGGCGTCCGACCTGCTCCCGGCAGGTCGTCCGACGCTCGTCCGCTCGTTTCGGCTTCCGCCTCGACTCGCGTCTCGCTTCCAACCTGTTCGATCCCCGAAACTTAACTATCAAATAAAAAAGACAGGATTAATCCTGTCTTTTTTATTTGTGAACTCCTTTTGGAGTTTAATTATAAATTTAAGTTCTTTTTAAAATTTTAACTACTCCTTTACTGGCATCAACTTCAACTAAATCACCGTCCTTTAAAACTTGAGTGGCTACTTTAGCGCCAATTACGCAGGGAATTTTAAATTCTCTACTAATAATAGCGGCGTGGCAAGCTACACCGCCCTCATCAGCAATAATTGCTTTAGATTTTTTAATAGCAGACATGAATTCTGGATTGGAACTTATGGTAACTAGTATTTCTCCTTTTATAAACCGAACGATATTTTGACGGCTTAATAAAATCCTAACTCGCCCCTTTACTCTGCCGGGATAAGCCGTTCTGCCAGTAATTATTTTTATCTTTTTAGCCGTTGATTTTGATAATAGCTTATAATATTTACCATAATTCTCCTTACCAAATACAATATGTTTAATCTTGGGAGTAAACAAATTGACAAAATTTGCTCTCGTTTCTAATTCTGATTCTGTAATATCTATATTTCCTAAAATAAAGTCGGAAACTTCATGATACTCCAAATTGAATAATAATTTATAATTTTTTATTTTGCGTCTTCTGGAAACTTCTTTAAATAGGTTGCCTAAAATCTTACTTTCAAATTCTGGATAAAGTGATATCAACCGCAATTGATTAGTTTTATTTTCTAAACTAAAATAATTTTTTATCTTTCCTTTGTCCTTTAAGTCATCAAAGGCGGAGCTCATCTCATACGGAATGACTGTTGAAAAGATAAATAATTTTATATAGAGATTCAACAGTCTGCCAGCTTCATTGTGTAGCTCTTGGCCAGAATAGCCACGATAATCTTTTTTGAGCCTCAATAAACCGCGTACTGAGCTATTCAATTTTAGACCACGATTCAATAGGGTATTACATTTTAAGCGATTTTTTTCAATGATTTTAGATATTGTGTGGCTATATCTTTTTAATTCAGCTTCATTTCTAAAGGAATCAGTCATCTTACCATTACTTAAATAACAGATATTTTTAAAGCTAAAATCTATCGCTTTTTTCAGCTCTTTTGTGTATCCCAAAATAACCACAGAAGTCGCTAAAAGACTTAATTCTCTTCTTAAAAAAAGTTTAAACTTAATTTTATCAATATAATCACGCTCATTCATATAGATATATGATAGCACAAATAAACAAAAACAGCCCTTTCGGACTGTCTCTGTTTAGTGAGCGGGTAACGGGAATCGAACCCGTCTCTCGACCTTGGCAAGGTCGCATAATAACCACTATACGATACCCGCAAAAACTATTTACGTGCCGCGGGCGAGAATCGAACTCGCACTGTATCGCTACAACTGGATTTTAAGTCCAGCGCGTCTACCAGTTCCGCCACCGCGGCGACAATTTTTACTGTGGAGATGATGGGAGTTGAACCCATGTCCAGTCGGCTTATCTAAATACATTTACAAGAGTAGCCCGGTTTATTTTTTTTAACCCTAATCATCAGAAGCCAAGCGAAAAGCGATTAAAGCGATCTTCTTTTTATTTCAAGGCCTGCCGAGAAGAGCGGCAGACTTCTATCCTCATATTGATAACACCAGCAAACGGTTATGAAGACTGGCCGTCGCTGATGGTTATGGCTTTATTTTATTAGGCCATAACTGGAGCATAGCTCGGAGTTAACCAAGTAAATGCTCTTGCCGTTTTGGCATTTGTATTTTTTAGCTAGTTTAGCGTGATAACTAAGCACGTCTTGAATATTTAGAGAATATCCCGGCTGTCGAGGCCTGTCATCCCCTAACGTCTTTTTGTTAAAGACCGCAAATTTCGGTCTACTTCGCGTTTTTTGATCGCTTCGCGTTTATCGTATTTTTTCTTGCCGCGCGCGACAGCGAATTCTAACTTCAAAAAACTATGTTTAGTATATATTTGGAGAGGGATTAGTGTCAAGCCCTCGGTCTGTTTTCTGCCCAATAACCGCGAAATTTCCTCCCCTTTTAATAATATTTTTCTTTCTCTTGTCTGGTTATACTCCGGCAGCGGCCCGGCCTGCTTATATGGAGAAATCTGGCAACCGACTAAATATAACTCCGTCTTCCCGTTCTTTGTCCTTAAACTTATAAAACTGCCCTTTAAACTAACTTGTCCGGCGCGTACCGCTTTAACTTCGTGCCCGAACAATACTAAACCAGCCTCATATCTTTCTAAGAGTTCATAATCAAAATTAGCTTTTTTGTTTTGCGCTAGACGAGGCATAATTCCATTCTCTTAATTTAGCGATTACTTTTTCATTAGTTAAGACATTACCGAGATAATGATGATAGCCCTCTTCTTCAAACATCTTCAAAATTTCCGGTTGACCGGCGTATTGTTTTTTCAGTTCATCTATTTTCTCATGAATTTCCTCGTGAGCCGGCGCAATCTTTTCAATTAACGCCAGTTCGCGGATAACCAGAGCGGATTTTACTCTTTTAACTGCATTAGGGGCGAGCTCTAACATTAAAGCGGCGCGGTCTTTCTTGATATGCTGTAAATAATCTTCGAATTTACCGCCTTGACGGACGACGCTCTGCTCTAATTCGGCCAGCATATTCTTTAATTCGCTATCGACAATAACATCAGGCAGGTCGCCAAATTTAGTATCGGCGATTATTTTTGATAACATCTCCGATTCATTGCGTAAATCAACTTTATGCTGTTTTTCGTGCAATAAACTTTCCTTAATATTTTTCTTAAGCTCAGCTAAATCTTTTAATTGGAAAAATCCGGCGAATTCATCATTTATTTCTGGTTTTTTCCGATCATATACTTCATTTATTTTAACCTCAAATCCGACCATTTTTCCGGCCAAGTTCTTTTGATGATGATCATCGGGATAAGGGAGCTCAAATTTTATAACCTCTCCTTTTTTAGCGCCGATAATTTTTTTATCAAAACCTGGGACAAAATAATCTTGGCCAATAATGACGGCTAAAACGCGATGCTGGCCGTCTTCTAAAGGAACCTTATCTAAAAACATCTTAATGTCGACCGTGACTTTATCGCTCTCGCCTACGGCGCGATCAACCACTACTTCCTGCGCGCGCATTTCCTGTAAATCACGCAAAGATTTTTCTAATTCTTTATCACTGACTACCGCCTTCTCAACCGCCAAATTCAGATCTTTATATTTTCCTAAAGCTACGGTCGGCAAAAGCGAAACAATAACCTTATACTCTAAGGGGTTACTGGGAGCTAATTTAGTAACGTTAACCTGCGGTTGGCCGATCGCCTGTCGCCCAATAGTATTATTAGTGACGACCTCATCGATAGTTTTATGGATAGCTAAATGCGCCGCTTCCTCTAAAATAGTCATTTCGCCGATTTTCGCTTTTAAAATATCAAACGGTACTTTACCGGGGCGAAAACCTTCGATCTTAACTTCTTGCGAAACCTTGGCCGCACCTTTTTCGATATAAGGCGCAAATTCTTCCGGGCTTAATTCAATTGTTAATTCTATCTGCGATTTTTCCAAATCTTTTTTATTTACTTGCATATTTTATTAGTTAGTAAAGCGGGCTCACGGCCCGCTTGATGATAATTCCCTAATTTCCTTTATTATACCAATTTTTTTGGAAAAATCAAGACTGAAATCGCTTCCTAATTTCTTCCGGCCAAATAATAAAAGAGGCTACTGCGACGATAATTAACCAATCAGAAACGTTAAGCGCGGTCGTATGTAAAAAATTTTGGAAGAAGGGATGATAGATGGCTAATAACTGTAAAACTATGACGGTTACAGTCGCTCCCATCAGCCATAAATTTTGGAATAAATCTCGAGAAAAAATCGAACGTTTTTCACTCTTGCAATTCCAGGCGTTAAACCATTGAAACACCGCCATGACAGTCAAAGAAACCGTTAGGGCTTTAGCCGGCTCGACCCTAAGATAATAAGCGAAAAGCGCCAAAGACCCGATCGTCATTATGATCGCCATTATTATTAATCGCTGCCAAGAAAATTTATCTAAAATATATCGGGATGGTCGAACAAATTTTTTATCTAATAACCCCGATTCTTTTTTTTCGGCTGAGAGCGCGACATCAAGAAATCCGTCTGTTATAAAATTTAACCAGATTATCTGGGCCGGTAAGAGCGGCAGCGGCCAATTCATCAGAACAGCCAAACTAATAATTAAGGCTTCGCCGGCGCTGGTTGAAAAAAGATAGAGGATAACTTTCTTAATAGTTTTATAAATATTTCGCCCCTCTTCAGCGGCAGCGACGATATTAGAAAAATTATCATCCAAAAGAACTAAGTCGGCCGCCTCTTTCGCGACTTCCGTGCCGATTTTACCCATCGCGACGCCCAAATCCGCGGCGGCTAAAGACGGAGCGTCGTTAACTCCGTCGCCGGTCATCGCGACGACTTCGCCGCGGCGACGGAAAAGCTCGATTATTCTTAATTTATGACTAGGACTGACGCGCGCAAAAACGTTAGTTTTAGCAAAACGCTTGATTAATTCACTGTCCGGTAATTTTTCTAGCTCTGCGCCGGTTAAGACCGAATCGATATCACGCGCGATGCCGGCTGCCTTGGCAATCGCCAGAGCGGTTACCGGATGATCGCCGGTAATCATAATAACGCGCATGCCGGCGGCTGATACTTGATTGACCGTATCTTTAACTCCGTCTCGTAAAGCGTCCTGCATACCTAAAAATCCGACAAAAGTCAGAGACGGTAATTGCTCGACGGATACAGCGGTTGTTATTTTTTGATTAACGGCGCAGGCGATAATCCTTAATCCGGCCGCTGATAATTTCAAAAAAGTTTTGGTTAATTCTTTCTTATCTACCTCGCTCAGCTTTTCTACTTTTCCCGAGCGATAAATATGATTACATTTTTCTAAAACTATTTCCGGCGCCCCGGTTAAAGACAAAAAATTATCTGCCCCTAAGCGACGGACGGTGATATGATATTTTGTTAAATGATCAAAGGGCAGATCAAGAACGAGTGGCGCGGACTGCTCTGTTTCTTTAAAGCCAATTTTTTTAGCAAAAATTTCTAGTGCCGCTTCGGTCGGATCACCAGCGACCTGCCAGATTTTTTCTTTTTCGTTATATAAAATTCTCGCGCCTGAAGAAAAAGACGCAATTTTACTGATTAAAATTAACTCCGAATGATCTAAAGGGCTAACCGCCGTCTCTTGCAAAAAAATCTCTCCGCTAGGATTATAGCCGCTACCGCCGACTGTAAATAATTTATTGTCGACATAGGCTCGTGTCACGACCAATTCGTTTTTAGTTAATGTGCCCGTCTTATCCACGGCGATAATCCGCGCTTGACCCAAGGCCTCGACCGCCTGTAACTTCTTAACAAGGACCTGTCGCTTCGTCATCCGCCAAACGCCGGAAGCTAAAACCAAAGTAACGACTACTGGCAGTCCCTCAGGAATAACTGAAACCGCCAAAGAGACTACTAGGGCCACCATCTCCACCCAGGCGTGACCAAAGAAGATACCTACAGCGAAAACAATCAAACTCATAATGCCGACAGCAATAATTAGAATCAAGGACAGCGAGCGAATCCGGGACTTCAGAGGAATTTCCGTATCGATATTCCCTAGCGCCTTAGAAATGCGACCAATCTCAGTTTCCGCTCCCGTCGCGACCACGATGGCGCGCGCGTTACCGCCGACAACATGAGTGCCCTTAAAAATCATGTTATGATGATCTTGCGGCGCTAGAGCCTGAGCTTTCAGAATTTCCGTTGTCTTACTTGACGGAATTGATTCGCCGGTAAAACTAGACTCATCGACTTTAAAAGAATTGGTAATAATAAGCCGAGCATCAGCCGGAACCTTATCGCCTTCGGCTAAAGAAATAATATCGCCGACAACGATTTTCTGGTCAGAAATGATCAGATTCTTGCCGTCACGCCAGACTGTTGCCGTCGTCGCCACAAATTTTTTCAGAGCCAGTAGAGTGTTTTGCGCTTTGCCCTCCTGAATAGCGCCGATAACGGCATTAAAAAATAAGACCAAAAAAATAATAAGGGCATCGACCATTTCGCCTAGTAATAGAATAATAGCCGCAGAAATAATCAAGATTAAAATCAGCGGGCTTAAAAATTGGGCAAAAAAAATAGCCGGAGCGCTTGGGACTTTAGGTTCGGGTAAAACATTGCGACCATATTCTGTTAATCTCCGCTGCGCCTCCGCCAAACTCAAGCCATTCAGATTAGTGTCTAATTCCTGGGCGATCTCTTCGGCAGTAGCGGCATGATAAAATTTAATCATATTACCCTGATCGTTATCTTTTAATTATAGCATAAGCTCAAACAAAAATACCCGAACGTAACGCTCGGGCATTTTTTAATGTTTTCCTCAAATACTTAAATGCTTATAAGAGTAAACCGACAATTAAAAGCGCCACAATATTTAAGACTTTAATCATCGGATTAATAGCCGGTCCGGCCGTATCCTTATAAGGATCGCCGACCGTATCGCCGGTCACTGCCGCTTTATGAGCGTCTGAACTCTTGCCGCCAAAATTTCCCGCTTCAATATATTTTTTTGCGTTATCCCAAGCTCCGCCGCCAGAAGTCATCGAAACGGCAACGAAAATTCCGGTCACGATTGATCCGACTAGTAATCCGCCTAAAACCTCCAAACCGCGGCCTGCTCCTAGTAGATTAAAAGCAAAACCTACAATAATCGGAACTAAAACCGGTAACAAAGCCGGCACAATCATTTCTTTAATAGCCGCTTTTGTCACAATATCGACTGTTCGACCGTAGTCTGGCTTCTCTGTACCGGCCATTATCCCGGTCTTCTCTTTAAACTGTGCCCGAACGTCTTCGACAACCGATCCGGCCGCCCGGCCAACCGCTTTCATGGCCATCGCTCCGAATAAATATGGCAATAACCCGCCGATAAATAAGCCAATCAAAACGTAAGGATTATCAATTAAGAATTGAGCGCTGCCGCCGGCGTCTTTAATCTTATAAGTAAAATCCGCAAATAAAACTAAGGCTGCTAAAGCCGCTGAACCAATCGCGTAACCTTTAGTAACCGCCTTGGTCGTATTGCCTACGGCATCGAGAGGATCAGTAATATTGCGAACGTCCTCACCGAGCTCCGCCATTTCCGCAATCCCG
>Ga0172371_10009944_pt1 | contig 12978 bp, 13 predicted proteins | sample Lak12m_FD_114543 | JGI IMG/M metagenome (GOLD analysis project Ga0172371, IMG submission 114543) | Freshwater microbial communities from Kabuno Bay, South-Kivu, Congo - kab_022012_12m | ecosystem: Environmental > Aquatic > Freshwater > Lake | place: Democratic Republic of the Congo: South-Kivu... | reverse complement strand
TAAGCTAAATCTTAACCTTCTTGATCGTTTAATGTTTTGACATGCACCTTTATAATCTACTCAAAATGCCTATGTCAGAACTTTTTTCACCCAATCATCCAAATATCCCTGCTTCGCTAATGATTAGGGCGAAGGACTACAGGGGGAATTCCCCTCCAGACAGCTGTAAAAAAGCTCAGGTCCTACCGGTCCAGAGGCTTTTCACCGTTAACCGCCATGTAGAACAATTCTTTGCCATGCCTCTCCAGGCGCAGTTTTCCGGCGGCAACCATCCTTTCCAGCATTAGGGCAGCTGCCTGAGCGTCATTCCCGAAAAGCGTCGCTACATCCTCCAGCCTGCACGGATGCCTTGACACCAGCGCCACAATGTCGTTCTCGTGCTTGTCGACATCGCAGCCCGGCCCGGGAAGGAAGGCCGGGATTATTTCCGCCGCGGGGCTGAACAGCCCCGAAAACTTCTCGAGGACGACGGAAGACACTGCTTCTGCGCTGCTCTCGGCCGGGGGCCTTACAACCGTGTTGAGATGGATACGGTCAGGAGAGATGTTCCCGGCAATCCCAGCCATCCGCCGCATGGAATCCTCGGTGTCATTAATGCCCCGGACGACGAACACTTCGAGCCAGAGCTCCCCCTCGAATACGGACCCGAATTCATAAAGCCCTTCCAGTACCGATTCGAACTGGAGATCATGATGCGGCCTGTTGATCCTCGTAAATGAAGCCTGGTCCCAGGCGCTGAGCGACACTTTCACCAGGTCCGATCTCGCCGCATCCGCCCGCACTGCCGGAAGGTGGAAAAGCGAACCATTTGAAAGGACCGCTGTCTTTATCCGGCATTTATTGTGGACGGCGTCTATCACGCGTCCAAAAGCCGAATTGAGGGTGGGTTCGCCGGCCCCGGCGAGGGTTACGTAATCCGCCGGCACGTTACTGTCCAGCCATGCATCAAACTCCCGGATCACTTCCGCCACAGGCACATATTCGCGCCGTTCAAGAGTCAGACTGGTGGTTTTGCCGGCCTGGCAGAAAACGCAGTTAAAACTGCAGGTCTTTCCATGAACCAGGTCCACTCCCAGCGAATATCCAAGACGACGAGACGGTACTGGCCCGAAAAGATATCGATACACGATATAATCCTAGGCGCCAGGCGAAATTGCTTCAACCGGGCACTCACTGACGCAAACGCCGCAATCAACGCATTTCTCAGGATCGATCTTGTACTTCGGATCGCCTTCCGATATTGCCTCGGTCGGGCAGGCCGGTTTGCAGGTTCCGCACTTTGTGCACTTATCAGAAATTACATGTGCCATATTCTTCTCCTTTTTTTCTTCTTCCGTTATTTACCAGATTCAAGGCGTTTAGCCAGTCTTTCGGGTAAATGAACTTTCCTTATCTTCTCCTGCGTCTTTGATATATCATAAGACAGACGACGCAGCTCAATCTGCCTGTTCTTGATATCATAAATCACGTAAGCAGAACGGGGATCACCATCCCGAGGCTGTCCAACACTTCCGACATTAACAAAATATTTCTTTCCAAAAACAAGCTTTACCTTGCTTAACGCGCTTTTACTGACAACTTCCTGTTTCTCGTAAACCATCGGGACATGGGTGTGCCCATGGAAACAGATGGAAGTTGTCTGGTAGTTGAAGTTTGCATTCGCCTCGAGAGTGTCAAAAACATATCCCCACTTCTCAGGCATATCAAGCGTACTATGCACGATTGTGAAACCATCCACTATGCGCGTCAGCTTCAATTGCCGTAGGAATCCGCTCTGTTCTTCTGTAAGCTGGCGGCGCGTCCAGTCAACAACATTAGCCGCAAGCGGATGAAAATCGTCGAGACTCTCATCATGCGAGCAGTAATGATCGTGGTTTCCGCGCACTACCACGCACTTGAGTTCCCGGATCATTTCCAGGCATTCCGAAGGATTGGCGTTGTAACCAACAACGTCTCCGACGCAGACAAAGGACGTAACCCCCTGTTCCTTGGCATCGTTAACGACAACTTCAAGAGCCTCGAGATTACTGTGAATATCGCCTAAAATTGCGTATTTTTTATCCATGAGAGATGAAATTAAAGCCTCATTAATGCAGTCGCCAGCGTAAGATCGTCCGGCGACGTAATTTTTATGTTGGACAAAGCCGCTGGCACCAGGCGCACATCCTTGCAAACAAGCTCAACCGCCGATGCCTCATCCGTGACCGTCATCCTCTTCTTGTTCACCGCGCTGAAAGCCTTCAGAAGCAGGCTCAATTTGAAAGTCTGCGGAGTCTGCACTGCCCAGAGCATGGTACGGTCAATAGTCTTGCTGACAACAAGACCTCTTTTAGATTCCTTTACGGTATCGGTAATCTTGACGGCAGCAACTCCGGACCCGAACTTTCTGGCCGACTTGATCGTTTCCGATATCACCGCAGGCGTGACACATGGACGCGCGCCATCATGAACAGCTACAGTATCCACTTCAGGGGTTAACTGGGAAAGCCCGTTCTCGACCGAAACCTGACGCGTTGCCCCGCCGGCGATAACTTTCTTCACTTTGAAACAGCCGAACAGCTGGGCCATTGCACGCGCTGATTCAACACGATCCTTGCGGACAACAAGAACAACGCCCTCAATGTCGTGGCATTTCTCAAAAGCAATAAGCGAATAGGCAAGAACGGGCTTTGAGCCAAGGCTCAGGAACGCCTTGTCAACGTCCAGCCCCATACGCTCGCTTTTCCCGGCTGCAACAATCACTCCGTAATTCATCAGTTAGTATATCCCTTCGAGGAAATTGAAGGCAATGAATGCTATTTTACTCTTCCGCATACGTCAAGTACCTTTCCAAATTACTCTGCAATAACCCATTTTTTTCCTGATTTTACCCTAGGAAACCTTGATTTACCCGATTTTATGGTATATTGAACAGACTATCTGCTGGTAGTATGCTGATTGAGCCGGTAAAGAAATTTATGAATAAAACCGAGAATATACCCAGAATTACAGTAAAACCAAAGACTTCGCCTGACTGGCCAGCGGACAAAACAGTGCGGGTTTCGGAAGAAGAACAGGGAATCCGGAACGGAAAAGATAATGACGCAACAACTGTAAAAGCCCCAGCCCTGGACGAACAGTACCGCATAATTGACAAGGTCGGTGACGGCGGTATGGGTATCGTATACCTCGCCCAGGACAGAAAACTGAGCCGCTATGTCGCGATTAAACGCCTGAACCGCTCAAGCCTGAGTAACCCTGTCCTAAAGGAACGATTCTTCAGGGAAGCCAAGGCTGTCGCCGCCCTCAATCATATCCATATTGTCCACATTTACGGCCTGGGGGAAGATGCCGATGGCCCTTTCATCGTAATGGAATACGTGCCCGGTCCCCCTGAAATGTCACCCGATAAGACCCCCCACTCCCCCTATACCCTGACCGACCATATCGAAAAATCAGGAGCGCTCACCGTAGATGGCGCTCTCAGCCTAATGATCAAGATATGCAGGGCAATTGAATACGCGCACAACTGCGGAGTCATCCACCGTGACCTGAAACCGTCAAATGTCCTCCTCGATGAAAGCGGTGAACCCAAGCTCGTCGACTTCGGCCTGGCACGCCGGATGGACCAGGAGGACGAACACCTTACGGTTCCCGGCGAAAAAATGCTGTCTGTCGGATATGGCGCACCCGAACAGGAAATAGACGCCAGGCAAACCGACCAGCGCGCGGACGTCTATGGACTCGGCGCAATCCTCTATTTCAGCATTTCCGGCAAAAACCCGCGCTACTTCCGCGAAAACGATGTGCCGGAGCCGCTCCGCATGCCGATTCTCAAGGCCCTTGAGACGGACAGGGAAAAACGATGGAACACCGTTAAAGAATTTACAAACGCCCTCCTGCTGGTTAAATCCCCCTCAACAATTGAACTTCCCACGATAAAAACCACCTGGCGCTGTAAATGGTGCGATACTATTAACCCGATAGCCATCAGCTACTGCGGCAAGTGCGGCTGGGACGGCGGGGAAACCTGCGCTGAATGCGGCGCCGATACCCGCGTCGGCATCCAGTTCTGCGGTTCATGCGGAGCTGACGCCCGCGAGTACGAAATGGCCAACCTCTTCCTCAAGCGCATGCGGCGGCACTGCAACGAGAAATCATTCGAGCTGGTGATTCCAGAGGCCAGCCGCGCCACCCGTTTCCAACCTTCAGGCCAGAACGGCAGAAAACTCCTTGGCCAGATCGAAGCACTGGGGAAAGAAGCCCAGCAGGCCCTGGCCCGCCGTGCGGAGATAAAGAACCTCATCACCCATGAATCGTCCCTCAAGAATTTCGACCTTGTCAGCAGATACATCCGGGAATACAACTCTCTTGCCGTTGACAATGCCTTCGCAGACCTGGAAAAAGACCTGCCTTCGCGCATGCTTAACAACAACCTGGAGAAGATCAGGCAATCAATAGACAAGAAGGAGTGGGATTACGCTAAACGGGCCTGCCGGGAAATAATAGACGGAAATCCGGCAGGCAGAAGCGAAGCCGAATTCCTTCTGAAAGTAATCAACTTCCAGCGGGCACGTTACAGGATAATGAGGACCGCAACGGCCTGCCTGGCTGTCTTTGCCTGTTATGTTCTCAGCGCGGCACCCGTCTATCGTTTTATGAAACAGCCGCCATCACCCGGATTCCTGTCTTTTTACAGATTCAACAATTTCCTGCACGAATCAACCGTGTTCCGGATGCCTATCGAGAAATATGCCCGGCTTTGGGGCGCAGAAAGCATGTTCGACAAACCCGTGGAAAAAGAACCCCCGGTCGTACCCGCCAACCTTGAAGACATGAAACCGCTTCTGGCCCACCATGAAACCGCCCTCAACAAACTGGAAGCGGAAGAAGCCAAGAAAATCACCGCTTGGCAGCGTGATTACAAGATAGAGCTCGGTTCACTTCAGGCCACCATGCAGAAAAGCGGTGATTACGAGGGCTGGTCAGCCGTCAGGAACGAAATGCTCAGATTTGAAGAAAGCCCGGTCATACAGGAAAACACAATGGCCTCTCCAATAACCGAACTGGCAGCGCTTCAGAAGAAATTCCACGATATTGAGCTCAAGAACCTGGTTGATAAGAAGAAAGCCATGAGGGTCCTGACCCAGGAATACGAGAAGAAGCTGGAACACCTCCAGAAGAAAATGACCATGCAGGGTAACATGGATGCTGCGGCCACGATCAATTCGGAAATCAAAAGGGTAAAGACAATTCTCGATTCAGAACTTGCCGACACTCAACCAGCGTTAAAACCTTACAACGGAAAATGAAGTTCTGCGGGAAACAACCTTCCTCAGCCTTCCGCAGGACCCGCTATTTACATAGTTTCCCGCAGACAGCTTCAACTCTCCGCAAATTCGGAGCACTGATGACAACATACGATTTGCTGCCCTGGTCGACACCAGCCGTGGCATAGACATAACTTACATTAACTCCTACAGCCGACAGCTTTGACACCACGAGCTCGAGGGCCCCCGGAGTATTGCGCAAAGGAACCACGGCCACATCCTGTTCTGCAAACGGAATACCATCTTTTTCCAGGTTCTTTCTAGCCATTACGGCATTGTCCGCAATCAACTGAACCAGCGCAACATCGGGACCCGCCGACACCGATATGCCCTCAATATTGATTCTTTCCTTTGCAAGAACCCTTGTTACGCGGGCCAGTTCTCCCGGCTTATTTTCCAGATACAGCGTAAACTGCTTCTTTATCATGACTCTTCTCCCCCGCTGATAAGAGGACATTATTATATCAATCCTATTTCGGTAAAAAGTATAGCACTGTTACCGGGAATGGCAAAGGTTTATTGAATTCAACCATGCTTGACTCACAGCAGGGGAACGTTAGAATCCCTGAACAATTTGACCATTGATATGGCGGAGGATTATAAAGAAATGAACTTTGAAAAGCTTTTTGCCGAAAGGATAGGCGGCGCAAAATTCGGCACTACCAGCGCAATTTACAAATTCGAAAAGATCAAGAGGGCAAAAGCAGCGGCAAGATTCGGACATCCGGACGTTGAACTCCTCGACTTCGGCGTAGGCGAGCCGGACCAGATCGCCCCCTCACCAATCCGCAAAGCACTGAAGAAAGCTGTAGACCAGCCCGCCAACCGCGGCTACGCGGACAATGGAATAAGGGAATTCAAAGTCGCAGCGGCTGACTACATGAAGAAGTTCTTCGGCGTGACCGGCCTGGACCCTGACACGGAAATAAACCACAGCATCGGATCGAAACCGGCACTCGCGCTGCTCCCGCTCTGTTTCATCAACCCGGGCAATGTCTCTATTGTAACAACTCCAGGCTACCCTGTTATGGCAACACACACCGCCTATCTCGGCGGCAAGGTTGTGAAACTGCCGCTCCTGAAGCAGAACGGCTTCTATCCGGACCTTGACAGTATCCCGGCTGATGTCCTGGAAAAGACAAAACTGTTCTACGTAAACTACCCGAACAATCCGACCGGCGCACCGCCCTCGGAAAAATTTTTTGACAGGCTCATTGTGCTTGCCGGCAAGCACAACTTCCTCATCGTCCAGGATGCGGCTTATGCCACGCTGGTGTACGGCCGCAAGCCGCTCTCCATCCTTGGCAGGCCGGGCGGAAAAGAGCACGCAATTGAACTGCACTCCATGAGCAAGAGCTATAACATGACAGGCTGGCGGCTGGGTTTCGTCGCAGGTCACCGGCGCATCGTCCAGGCATATGCAGAAGTAAAAGACAACGTCGACTCCGGTCAGTTCAAGGCCATACAGATTGCCGCCTGTGCCGGCATAGCCAGCAGGAAACTCTCCGACGAAATCAGGAGACACTACGAAAAAAGACTCAGGAAACTGGTAGCAGTCCTGAAGAAGGCAGGTTTCGAAGCCGCCATGCCTGGCGGAACTTTCTACCTGTACGTTCCTGCCCCGAATGGCGCGGGCGATATGTCATTCAACAACGCCGAAGAAGCCTCCCAATACCTGATCAGGAACCACCTGGTCTCGACCGTTCCATGGGATGATGCCGGGGCATACCTGCGGTTCTCCGCAACATTTGAAGCCAGGAACGAAAAGGACGACGATCGCGTCCTGCGTGAATTACAGCGGCGGCTGGAATCAGCAAAACTCAGCTGGGATTAACATTTACCGGAGACTCTTCAGGGCTTTTTCGACCCGGGTGTTTACCGGTTCATCCGAAACCTTGAACTCGCACCCGGAAACAAGCTCATATGCCTGGATATAACGCTTTGCAGCCTCGATCTTAACGGCCTCAGTAAGAGCCGGCGGCTTGCCATCCCCGCGGAACCCCTGCTCCACAAGCCATTCGCGCACATATTCCTTGTCCAGCTTGCGCTGATCCTTCCCGGCGAGGAATAATTCATCGTAGGTATCGGCAAACCAGTAACGCGAGGAATCCGGCGTATGAATTTCATCCGATATCACGAACCTGCCGTTCAATCTGCCTATCTCGTACTTGGTATCAACAAGTATAAGACCTCTTTTTGCCGCTTCTTTGACTCCTGCGTCATAAAGGCTGAAACATATCTTCGAGCATTCGTCAAAACTCTTTGCGTCTATCAGCCCTTCCTTGATGGCTTCATCCCTGGAAATCGGGCGATCATGCTTTTCCAGCTTTGTTGTCGGGGTAAGGATGGGCCTTTCAAGCTTCTGATCTTTCTTCAGCCCTTCCTTCAGAAGGTTTCCGCAGAAATTCCGCACGCCCTTCTCGTAGTTATACCACGCCGAAGTCTTTGTTACGCCCGTGATATAACCGCGCACAATAAACTCCAGGGAAAGCTGTTCGCATTCATGGACAACCATCACGTTAGGATCGGGAACGGATATCACGTGGTTTGGCACAATATCACTGGTCTTCTTGAACCAGAATGCCGCAAGCTGGTTCAATACCTGTCCCTTGAAAGGAATAGTTCCCAGCACAACATCAAAAGCAGATATCCTGTCTGTTACCACCAGTATCCGGCGGCCCGGCAGGAAATAACTGTCACGGACTTTGCCCTTCTCACATCTGCCCAATCCCTTGAAATCCGTGTTTTCCAGCACGTTGTCCAGCTGTGCCTTTATTTTCTGCTCTGGTACCATCAGCGCCTCCTGTATATGTGTCGCGGCATTACGTCGCACTTAATTGAGAAAACCGGAAGACAAAAAGGCAGTTTCATTCCCGCAACTTGATTACCTTGGGATAAAGTTTATCGCCGGGACAGGCAGTCTGTCCAAGATCGCGATGCCCGAACAGGCGATTAGATTTAATGCTGTAATGCTCCTCGAGAACCGTTACGATCTGCTCAACTGTCGTCATCTGATCTTCAGACGGCTGCTGCAAATCAAAATTACCCATGCAGACAATGCCGATATTTTTCTCGTTCTGCCCCGAGACATGCGCACCTTCATAAGCAAGAGACCTGGCCTCCCACAGCCGTCCGGCATAATCCACTACAAAATGATACCCTATGTCCCCGTAATTGCGATCCATGTGCTCTGTAATTACTCCATCCAGGTCATGAACGACAGAGTTCTTTGCAGTATCGTGATTCTGTGACTTGCCGATATGATGAACGGTTATCCGGTCAAATCCTGCGGAAGGCTTCAACAGCCACGCCTTCGGCAGGACACGTGTCCATTCCTGCCTGCGCACAATATCCATCTCATCTGTAATGAAATCCAGGCTGGCAGGAGGCGGGAGGGTCTTCTTTTCCTCGCCCAGCCCAAGCCTTGCACCAGCCACCAGGGCCGGGAACGCCATGACAATGGACCTAATAAAATGACGTCTATTCTGTTTCATAACCGCAAAAGAAAGCCTTATTCCCCTTAAATGTCAAGATTCATGACCCTGGGAACGCTTTCCCAATGCCGCTCTTCCCTCAACTGCTCCAGTTTCTTCTCGCAAACCAGCCTGATTTCGTCCACCAGAACGGTCGCGTTCCTGACATCGCAATTGCTGCCCAGCAGCGCAACCGCCGTGCTGAAAACGTTCTTAAGCCCTATTACACCCCGCCCGCGCCCTTTGTCCCATATCTCGGCTATTGATTCAATAACCATCGAAAGACTGCCGAAGAAAATCAGCTCCAGCGGGGAATTCTCATTCAGCACCATTTCCTTCAGATCGAGCACCCACACCTCGTCGTCGCCCGTTACCTCCCACTCGGAAGGCTTCACCAGGCCAGTGCCAAAGACAAGCAGACGGCGGCCAGCCGTCCCTTCTCCAATTGACGTCAAAGCCTTTGAGGCCAGCATCACAATATACCGCGAATCAGCCGCAACGCCATCTTGTTCGTGCTCAAGAAACGATTCAACGGCTTTTGCCAGCTCTTCCACATTCGATGGATCCATTGATTCGCCATCCCCGCAAACATCCGCTATTTCCGCGGTGATATGCGATACCACGGGTGACATACCCGCCCTGAATTTGCTGTTTGGATTCCAGATCATTCCTTGCCTATTAAACCTTTTATGGCTCCCATGAACTGATTCACATCCTTGAAACGCCTGTATACCGAAGCGAACCTGACAAAGGCAACCTCATCCAGCTTCTCGAGCCGCCCCATCACCTTCTTGCCGATAACTTCGGTGGGAACCTCGGATTCGTACTCGCCTTCGAGCTCCTCGACAATACTGTCCACCAGCTTCTCAATATCCTCCGTGCTGATCGGTCTTTTTTCACAGGCCCGCTGAACACCGCTGATCAGCTTGCCTCGGTCAAGGTCCTCGTGCCTGCCGTCGCGTTTGACAACCCTCAGCCTGGCTTTTATCACCTCTTCGTAAGTCGTGAAACGATACCCACAGCGAAGGCACATCCGCCTGCGGCGTATCTGACTTCCGTTTCTTGCCGCCCTGCTGTCAATAACCTTGTCTTCTATGTTCCCGCACTTTGGACAACGCACGAAAGTTACTCCCGCCTGTTCAGCCTTTTAGAACACTCTTCACCGCAGACAGCAGCTGCGCCGGCTTATTACTCTTTACCAGCTTCTTGATCCCCGTACCGCCCTGGGTGTACTTCGTCTCTGGTGCCGGAGAAACGCTGTCATCATACAGTACAACTGAAATGTCCCTGGTGTTCGGCAGCTCCTTCATCATTTTGGCAACCGCATCGCCGTTCATGCCTGGAAGGACCGTTTTCATCAAAACTATATCCGGCTTGCCCACAATAGCCTTCTCAACAACTTCCGGGCCTTTGAACACGCAATCAACAATAAATCCGTCATCGATAAATGCGTCCATAACGGCCTGTGCCACCAGCTTGTCGTCTTCGCCGATCAGAATACGGTTCCTCTCCGTACTGCGGCCCTGCTTGCCCTGCGCCTTGCTGCTGCCTCTCAGGAAAAGGATACGTCCTACTTCCATCAACAGGTCGCTCGGGGCACATGGCTTGGAAACAAAGCCATCCACATCCACGTTTGCAAAGAACTCGGCCATGTTGGCCCTGGCGGTGAGGACGAGAACAGGATGATTCGGTTTTCCTTCCTGGGAAGAAATACATTTCAGGAAACCCACGCCCCCCATGCCGGGCATGCTCATGTCGAGAATGATGAGATCCGGCGTCAGGTGCTTCAATTCTTCAAGCGCACGTTCACCGCTCTCGGCAGTGACAACATTATAACCTTCATACCTGAGAAAATCACTCAGGGTAACAAGCAGACTCGTATCATCATCGACCAGCAGAATCTTGCGTTTTTCCTGGTTGTCCATAATTTCTCCTCTTCAATAACTCCAGCTTCTCGAATTTCCACACAATCATCCAGTAAAATCACACTTATTTAACCAAGGCTGCACTGCCTATAAATGCGCCCTCCACCCTGTCCAGGAGCTCAACCTCACTCCATGGTTTCGATATCGCCGGTATTCCAAAATTCTGCAATATCTCGCCTTTTGCACGGCTGAGATGAGCGCCGGTAACCACTATGATCGGGATCCGCGTCATGCTCTTCTCGCTTTTCATCTGTAAAATGACTTCAGTGCCGTCAATCTTGGGCAGCACCAGGTCAAGAATAACGGCATCGGGTTTGTTACTCTGGATAATCTTTATGGCATCAGCTCCGTTGGTAGCCTTTACAATCCGGTAACCCTGTAAAACCATCTGCTGCTCAAGCAGATCAGCTATGGCCGGGTCATCGTCGACAATCAGGATCTCAGGCGCTTCAACTGCCGGCATGCTTACATAAACCGCAGTTCCCTTTCCACCTTCTGCCGGCGGGCTTTCAATCCGAATCTTTCCGCCATGTAATTCAACAATTTCCTTGGAAATTGCCAGGCCAAGACCTGTACCGCAAGCCTGCTCACCCACGGTAAAATACCGTTCCATCACCTTCCCGAGGGCCTCCGAAGGAATACCAATCCCGTTATCCCTGACCTTGATCAGAACATTCCCCTCCACTGCAGGATCACCGCCTATAGTCACCGTAACCTTGCCGCCGGAACTGGTGAATTTTATGGCGTTACCCACAACATTCACAATCACGCGCTCGAATTTCTGAGTATCACAATTAACAAACCACGTGCCGCAGGCAGGCGGAACCGACAACTCCACACCCCTCTGCTCAGCCTGCACCCGGAGGGCCTCGACGCTCCTGTTCACAAGCCGGAAAAGCGGCACCCTCACCTTTGCAAGCGTAAGCGTCTTCATCTCGATCTTCCTCAGGTCGAGAATGTCATTCACCGTCGCAAGGAGTCTCCTGCAATCGCCATCCAGGAGTTCGAGGTACTTCCTCGCCTTGTCGGAAACCGGTCCAATAACGCCGCCAAGCATATTGGCCACAGCATAAATCATTGAAGTCAGCGGGGTCCTCAATTCATGGGAAACATTCGACACAAACTGGGACTTCGCCCGGTCATGTTCTTCAAGTCGCCGGAAAGCATCCTCAAGCGCCTCCTGTGCACGCTTCCGTATCGTAACATCCCTGACAAAGAAACAAAGCTGGCCCGCCTTATCCAGATCTATCCTGTTCACTGCAATCTCGGCCGCAAACGTTGATTTATCACGCCTGATGCAGTAAGCCTCTATAAGAGTATACCTGTGATCCTCGAGATTCTTCCTGATCGACGCTAGCAGGGACTCGTCAGCGCCGGAAATCAGCCCAAGCACGCTCGCCCCCTGGAGTTCCTCCTCGGTGCAAAGAAGAAAATCCACTGCCCTCGAATTAAAATCTATGATCCTCCCCCTGGCATCTGCAATTAAAACGGCATCGTAGATGCTCTCAAGCAGCTTTTCGTACTCGGGACTGCAGCGGTATTCCCTGACTTTTCCGGTTGTCATTACCAGGGTGTCGCTCTTGACTTCAGTCCGCGATTCCCTGTTCTTCCGTGCAAGCGACTCACCAAGGAAGTCCGGGTGGATGTCTATCCGCATAGTCTTTGCACACTCATCCTTGAGTGATGCGCCATCATCATGTTCCATTGTAATCACCAGGTTAAGTAAAAGAGGTATCAGTAAAGCGACTTCTGAATTGCGGCATCCGGTGTCATTGTCTTAGGCACTCCGGAAATCTCCAGGAGCTTGTTCACAAGCGTCACCACCCGCTCCCCGCTGGTCGAAGCCAGGTCAAGCATTTCCTTCTGCTGAGGATTGACCTCGCCAAGAACATTGGTGCGTATCATGTCCAGCGAACAGTTGATAACCGCAAGGGGCTGGCAAAGCTCCTGCACAGCTTCGGCAAGCGTCTCCAGCAGTTTTGCGCGCGAAATCACCGGCGGCCTTCCATCTTTGGCACTCTCATCAATGCCTGAAGCCCTGTCGGCTTTCACTTTCTGAACCAGCTTCCCGATCTTCTTCTCGGCATGGGAAGCAACGTCCGAAACCTGCTCTCCTACTTCGCGCACGGTCTTGTCAAATTCCGGGTTATTGGCCAGCCCCTCTGCCGGCTTGTTCTTCACAAACTTCTCTTCCATCTTCACCAGGAGCGCCGCAAGATGTCCCACTGCAGCACCTACCCCGAGTAAATCATCGTCTGAGCCATCGCCTGT
>Ga0172371_10009943_pt1 | contig 12979 bp, 15 predicted proteins | sample Lak12m_FD_114543 | JGI IMG/M metagenome (GOLD analysis project Ga0172371, IMG submission 114543) | Freshwater microbial communities from Kabuno Bay, South-Kivu, Congo - kab_022012_12m | ecosystem: Environmental > Aquatic > Freshwater > Lake | place: Democratic Republic of the Congo: South-Kivu... | reverse complement strand
TTTATCTTAACCATGCGCTCCCGCCGAGCGTATGGTTTTGTTTTACCATTCTGGGGTAGCTCAGTGGTAGAGCAGGTGGCTGTTAACCACTTGGTCGCCGGTTCGAATCCGGCCCCCAGAGCAGAGCAGGACGGGCAGGGACAAAATCCCTGCTTTGTTCGTTTGTAGAGCCAAATTCCGGGAGTTCTAAATTGATTTTTAAATTTTCCGGAATTTTTTGAATTTTAGAACCGTTGGTAATTTGTACCGCCTCCCAAAGTACGTTAAATGCTTTGGAAAAGCTGGGTTCAATCTTGCCCTCTTTCAAATATAAATCGCCAAAAATCAGCCGGATCATCTTTCTCCTATCTTTCAGGTTATCCTTTTCTTTGAGCTTAACGTAAATATCCTTGGCTCTTTGGGCGAGTTCAATCAGATTGTACCCCATTTCATAATATCGCGTGTCGGCCGTGGAGTGCTTATTAATGGTATCAATAATTTCCTCCTTTTCATCGGTATATTGCCGAAATTTCATCTGATAAAAGGTGCCGGTGATTTTCCCGTCAATTTTGTCGTCATACAAAGCGCTAATCCGCTTTTCCACCTGCTCCAAACGGGAGTTGAGCTCGCCGGTGGCAGATTCCCGGTAACCAATTTTGTCTTTATGACTTTCTTTAAGCGCTTTTTTAATCCATTCAAAGACCCGGCTATGTTTGACTACAAAGCCGTTAAACATCTCAATCAATAAGTCCTCTATCTTATCTTCTCTCAACCACGCTTTTTCATCGCAATTGTGGTAATAATAGTTGCAGTGGCCATACACAAGACCTTTATGTTCTTCCCAAGTTACGAAACCACCGCATTTTTTGCATTTGGAAAGGCCTTTAAACAGGAAAAGTCTCTTCCTGTATCTCGGCACCGTCTTGCCCCTTAAAATTCTTTGAACCTCGTTGAACACTTCTTTTGAGACTAGCGCTTCGTGATTGCCGGGCGTAACCACTCCATTCCAACGGACTTTTCCAACATAAAAGGGATCGGATAGTATTTCTCCCGCTCGGCTTTTGACCAGCTTATTGCCGTCCCGCGTCCTAAAACCTTCTTCGTAAACAACATCAACCAGCTTTTGCAGGGAATACTCCCCGCTAGCGTATCTTTCAAACATCTTCTTGACCATAGGAGCTTTTTCTTCGTCAACAATATGGATTTTATGGCCTTTCTCTCCGATAGTCTGGTAGCCGATAGGCGGTTTAGTTGGGATCCAGCCTTGGGCAATTTTTTCCTTTTGGCCTTTCTTCACGTTTTCCGAGAGCAGCTTAACGTAGTATTCGGCCGTGGCCACCTTTACCCGCCACATAAACCACTCGTGAGACCGAGAGTTTTTGTGCAGAATGCAACCTTCTTTGGCCAAGTGAATTTGATTATCTTCGTTTTCCATGAGCCAAGCGTCAATGGTTGGAACATCGGAGAAGTTCCTAGTCAGCCGGTCGGTCGTTTCGGCGATAATTACCGTTATTTTATTTTTCCGGACATAATCAATCATTTCGTTGAAAATCTTGCGTCTCACGCGCCCACAGGCCGATTCTGACACGGAAAAGACCTTATCCACCCGGTAGGTATTCTTCCCGGCATACTCGCTCAAAAACTTTTCCTGCGCCGGTAGCGAATAACCTGTTTCTTCCTGTTCTTTTGATGAGACTCGGGCATAGAGAGCGCATTTTATGTTTTGCATAGGGGGCATTTAATACTAAAAGGACGGTCTGGTTGACCCGATTCACCGCGAAGGTTTGTCGGCAGACCGCCCTTTAAGGACGACAAAATAAAATTCGCGGTTTGTGCGTATCGGGTCAACATGATAATAATACCTCTAAACTTGATTATTTTCAATTATCCCCATAAGTTAGCGGTAATTCGTTCTTGAAATTAATTACGTAATGATCGGACAAATAGGTTTTATAGCTTATAGGTTTGTCAGGAAAACTTTCTAAACAATATACTATCAACTCCTTTGCCTTCTTTAACCCCAATAATTTAATTGCATTTCTAGTCCTTACCGCATAAGCTACTCCTTCGTTTTCCTTAACATAAAAGCCGCGTTTTTGGGCTTCAGATACGAAAAAATCATAAAGCTCTGAGTTTTCTTTTTTTGTCTTTGTCTTTTTATAAAGAGGAGAGACCGATTTTGCTTTTGCAAAATCTCTATCTCTTCTTAATATTTTTTCTTTATTAAATAATTCTTCTTCTGGTGCTCTTCCGGCATTTATCTTACCGTTCTTTTGGAACCTATCTTTTGTTTTCCGAAACTTATCTTTTTTAGATAATGTTCTTTCGGAACTTATCTTTTTATAATAATCAACATTCTGTTGCCAAATATCATTTATTCTATAGGTCTTGATCGGCCTAGTCCTGCCTTCGGTAAATCCAACAAATTCAACCCACTTTTTATTAAGAAGGTAATTTAAAGACTTATCATAAGATTTTTTGCCGATCTTTAAACGTTTCATCATGGTTTTTTCGGTAGCAAAACACTTTCCATTTTCACCCGCATACCTTTTCATTTCAAGATATAACGCTCTATCGTTAGCAGACGAATGGTTGATAATGATATTGGGAACAATTGTAAAAAAGTATTTATCGCCGCTTTCGTCGCTAATTTTAATTTTTTTCACCATGGTTTTCAAAATTAAGGATAGTTTGGTGCTCGCTAGCAACATCTTTTTGAAAATCCGGTTTTGACACCGTAATTTTTTTGTAATTTTTGAGATTTTCCGGTGTTCCTTTGGAGACTCCTTTACGGTTTGGATTTTTGCCTAAACGATAAGGATAAAGGCTACATTCAGGAAATTCGCACTTTTTAACCGCTTGGGACGTTCCTTCTCCGCAATCCATACATCTTTTTCTAATGTCTTTAACAGAAATCCTGCCTTTACCAAATCTGAATGAATATAAAGGGCAATCGGTTGTCGGGCACAATTTAACTTCGTTGGGAGAGTCGTACACGCACCAAAGGCAGTACTTTCTAACTGATTCTAATGGGGTCGGATTTTTCGTTTTCATTTTCTTTAATTAGTGAATAAATATAGCGATTCCAGCTCTTACCGCTTTCTTTTTTCTTTTTTTTCAGCAACTCTTTTGTCTGATCGCTTAGCCGCAGGCAGAAATTCCCGTACCTAATTTTTTGGGTTCTCATTGTTTATTAAAATTATTACTTAAAGCATGGCTAACATCGGAATATTCAGGCTTTAACTCGTCTGAATATTCGTGGTAATTCTTCGCCAATAAATCAAACAGTCCGACAAGATCATTGCCAATCTTGGAGACTTCTTCAATGGGAAGGTCTTGATTGCAGTCGTCTTTCAAAATAATTTGTAGCTCCTCAAGGAGTTCTTGGCTCACCATTTTTAAACAAAATAAAAAATCTCATGGTTTTGCCATAAGATTAACAGATCTGACTTTCTTAGAAATTACAGCATAGAGCGTTCTATCCTGTAATTTTTTTGTTTCTGCTCTTTAATACTCTAAATTTGCCCACTTTTTTTCTCAACATTTCGTCATATTCTTCCTCGTCATTATAATTTTCCCAACCATCCTTATCCACTCTTTCAAACCTTTCTTGATCGGTAAGCGTATTAATTGGAAGTTCTTCTTCCGATTTCTCGTCCCGCCAATAGTTAAGACCGTGTCCGTAGCCCAGTGTTTCTGCAAGAAAATCAAAATTCTCCATTTGTGTTAAGTTTGGAAAAATCGCTCTAGTTTTTCCAAAAAATCTTTTCCTCAATTCTTTTGTATATGCCCATGCAATCTCTAAATCGGCTTTCGTAGTTTCATTATTGATCTCAAAAATTACTGAGTCTTTTTTTGTATAATAAAAAATACTGAAGAAAGGTGGCAAATATAGGCCTGATACCACAGCCCTAGATATTGTTTTGTTCCACTCCCTGCCAAGTTTGAATCTTTTTCTTGCTTTGTTTATTTCGCTATAGAAATCAAAGACTTCCTTCCTAAGTTTTATTTTAGATAAAGACACTTCAAAAAAATTTAAGTCTTTTCTTAACCCATTTTTAGCTGTATTAAGTTCTTTTTTTATCTTAATTATCTTTCTGGCGGGCTTAGAAGAGCTCAGACGGATTTTTTTCTCGTACTCATCTATCTTTTCTAGGAAATTGTTTATTTTATCAATTGAGCTTAAGATTTCCAAAGCGTTTTCATTATCTTTGTATATGAATTCGTAGAATTTGATTAAGCTGGAATTCAAAATTTTACTAAATTTCCTGACGTCCTTCGGGATTCTCATATCTTCAATCTCATTAAAACCAAACAGTTTTCTAATTCTATTAATTTCTAAAATAAAATTGCTTTCGTAATTATCGTTTGTAGGCCTTTTCAGTTTGTGAAGTCTAAAGAAATTTTTTCTCAATACATCTTGAATGCTTTTTTTTCTCATTGCTAAAGCTTATTTTGTATTATTCTCGCTCCTATTTTAAATAAATGGCAATAGTCATGCCTATTGTATTGCTTTTTTGCTTTTTAGGTAGTATTTTGAAGGCGGTACCACATTCAAAATATGACCGAAACCATGTTCAATCGTGAGCTGTAGCGGGCGGCTCGGCGCACACGATTGGGCACTTCGGTGATTCCTTGAGTGTGGTACCCGTCGGGTCGTCCACTCAAGCCAAATTCACCCGACGACTTTACTAGATAAAGTCGTTTTTATGTTTAAAACCATAATATTAGTTTCTATATTCTTACTTTTTTCAATAATTGCAGTTTCTGAGTTGGTTCAGGAAGGAAAAAAAGTTAATCTCCTTACTATCCTGAAGGGGATTTCATATTCTGCTCTAGTGTTTTTAATATTCTTCATTTTATCATTCGCTGCTAGATTCGCAGGAATGACTTCTTTTGATCTCTTATTCAACCGCTATCTAATAAAATAAAACACTAGGTTATTTAAATTTATTATGGAGACAGAAGTGAAAAATGATTACATTGAAAAAGCACTTAACGAGCTTATTCCCTCGTTAGGAGTGAAGGAATTCGTCAACCACAAGAAAATTATCTCCCTCATAAAAGCTAAAAAAATCAAAGAAGCCATTAAAACAATCGCCCTGTACCTAGGGTTGCCAATTGAAGTCAAACTTTCTTATGTCCCGAAAGGATATAGGCCGGGCGCCAACGACGGATTTCATAGCACGCATCTTGTAAAAACCAGCTTTCTCAACAACAGTACTTCCGGCATTATTGCGCAAGTCTCCATTCCCTCAGACTTGCCTCTTTATGGAACGGCGGGGATGGTTGATTTTCCGATAAGCGTTCGACTCAGCGAAAATTGTGCGGAAAATCCCGCAACATTGATTTCAATATTGGCGCACGAGCTTTCTCATATTCTCCTCCATTCCATTTGGCACAAAGAGAAAGAAAATGAGTTTTACACTGACCTAACGGCGATGATTCTTGGATTTGCCGACATAATCAAAAAGGGCAGAAAAATTGTTAAGACTAGCACGCACACGGATCATGGCTTTTCATCTACCAAAACCACAACGACAACCCATACCACCACATTTGGATATCTATCGGATGAAAACTTTAATTTTGCATTTAATAAAATTGAGGCTGAATTGAAAAAACAAAAATCCGATAAAAAAAAGTTACTTAAAGAGCAAACTCAATTCAAAAAGCAATTGAAAAAGGCGAAGAGACTCTTTTTGTATTTCAGTAGCTATCTTGATTATTTAGATAAAAATCTCAATCAAAAGATGCCCCGAGAAGACGGATACAAGATTAGCGCTTACCATCAGCAGGGCTATAACGATAAATTTCAATCTGTTGTCAAAAAATGTGAAACGAATTTGGACACCTCCCGAGAATTTGTTGGCAATATCACAAATTATACCGGCAGAAACGTAGAAATTATACATCAATATGCGGATCAACTAAGCTCGGATAGCAAAGAATTAAACAATCAGTTCGTTCTACTCAAGAAGGATGTAGATATTTTGAAAAAATATGTTGGTTTTTTTTATAAACTTAAACTTAAATTTAAACCAACAAGATAAATATAAAAGATGGAAATAAAACTTTTTCTTTGGAGCTTTTTTGGGCTAGTTTCCTCTTTTATAGCGGGAATGGTGTTTGCTATACTAAGATCAAATTCGAGAGAAGCGATTATTGAGGAGTTAAAAGATGATAGGGAGTTTAGCAAATACTTCAGCGACAGCGATATTTCGGGATTTAAGCCTGACCCAAAGACCTCAAAAACAATTAAGTTAAGAAAACCCGACAACGAGGACGGGGTATACGAAAATAAAAACGTATTTATCACTTTGGATTTCCAAAAAATGCTTGACGACAGGCCGAATAAAAATGAACCTCCGCAGTTCAAAGGCAAATATCCCGGAGAGCCATTCAAGCTCACTTCTTGGGATCCGGCATTGAAGAAAAAGGGAGCCAAGAAAATAAACGAGATAGAACTTTTCAAATGGGAATTTTATTTGGAGGGAGCTTTGGAGAAGGGAGAGGCCAGAATTTATTCAAAAACCGAAGGCAAATACGTGGATAGAATAATAAAAAGTAAGATATCAAGCGATGTCTTTGTCGGATACGGTTATTACCTCCCTGACAGCGAGAATTTTTTCACAGTTTGTCATCTGCATATGTACCCCGCTTGGGCTGCCCAAAGCCAAAAAATATCAAAAACAAAAGATTGGTTCAAATCATTCTTGCCTTAGAAGACGTTTGATTGACCCTTGCAAAAGGTAACTTTATATATACTAGAAAATGATGTTATTTGCTGTTATTTTACGCGCGCGCGTATAGAAATGATAGGTTTTGATAGCGTTTTTAGAAATGAAAAAAATTTAAAATGTTATCAATTGTTAAGGTTTGGGGGGTTAACAAATCTGGCTTAATAGGAAACCGCAGCAAAAGCTAACAATTGATAACATTTAGATGTTTTGTTTGATTAGGAAATGTTAACTAAAGTTGACTTTTTCATTAGGGAACCTAACATTACCTAACAACAATTGGAGGAGACACAATATATCCCGCATACTTTGCAGGATGTTTTTTTATTTGACTTATTTATAAATAAATACTATATGTATTAAATATATAGTGTATTTTGTAAATGCTTAATCCATAGATATGAGTCCAGAACAAGAATATTCCAAAAGAGAGCGATTCAAAAGCCTAGCGACATACAGAACTAATGAGGTGTTAAAACGTCTTAAGGTGCTCGGTAACTGCTCCAACCGTAGCACATACAGTTATACCCGCGAAGAAGTTAATAAGATCTTCGGTGAGATTGAAAAAAAAGTTAAAGAGACCAAAGCAAAATTTTCTTTCCCACAAGAAAAAGAGTTCAAATTATAAAATAATTTCAAAAAATGAGTATCAAGGTAAAAGTATCTCCAACAATAGTAAGCAACATAGCTAAAATCTATCAGGGTACTTCTAGAATATTTATGGAATACATTGATAACTCACTTGATAGCGCGGAAAAACTATTCAGCTTAAACAACAATTCATACCCTTACAAAATACAAATAAATATACGTATAGATCCGGAAGAAAAAACCGTTTTTTTTGAAGATAACTGTTGGGGTATGGATAAAGACAACCTGCTAAGGATTGTAGAAAATATTGGGGATTCAAACAAAAGAACGGATTTTACAACCAATGGTCAATTTGGATTCGGAATTCACGCCTATGCAGCCTGTGCCGAAAAAATGGAAGTTATAACTTTGACCCGGGATTCTGATTTTGCTTATAAAATAAAGGTTAATCGGGAAGCATACACGGAAGAAGGCAAAATTCCTGATATTATTGATTTGCCAAGGCAAGAAGTAAATATGATGTCTGGCACCATCGTTAGATTGTCGGATTTTGATAAAGATTGGTGGAAAGACGTTGCTCCTCAAGAATTAAAAAACGAAGTTGAAAAACATTTTGAGCAACTCTTGGCCAGAAAAGACTTGGAAATCAAGATTATCTACGATAATAAAGAGGAAATTTGCCAGTCTTTCAACTACGACGCCTTTTTGGGAACAAAAATAGAAAAGGAGATCCATGAATTGTCAGACAGACGACGTGGAGTCAACTCTACACCTTCCTCGCCAATTAAATTTTATTTAAAGATAACGGAGGACATTGTCCCCGATAAAAGACCTATTTTTGTTAACAAAGGCCGAAGAATTGAAGAAGTTCAAGCTATAAAATCATTTCGTAGTAAATCAAAATATAAAACTGCCATTTGGGGACACAATAACCTCACCGGATATGTTGAAGTGGGCGGGATGTTGAGTCCTACTATTGCCAGAGATGACTTTGAAAGATCAGTAGGCCGCCAATTGATATATGATGAAATTCTTAAAATTGAAGATGAAATTCATGACGCTCTGCAAGAAATTAACAAAAGATCCGAAAACGCAAATATGGGCAAGTTGGAAGATCTTTTGTCTTCCGCCTTGTCAAAACTGGCTAGACAAGATTTTCTGCGTTTCAGAACGCAAATGGTTGAAGGAAATGACTTTAACTTAATTGAGGTTGATAACTCAAACCTTATACTAAAAAGAAAGAAAAAAGGCGGAGGAGGCAGCGAGAATACAGAAAAACATCAAACGGAAGACATCCCTGTATTTATAACCCAAGAGAAAACCGGGCTGAAAGGAAAAGAAAGAAAGAAAAGCGGATTTAATGTAGAGTTTCTTGACCGCGAACAAAGGAAGGCTGATGGTACGTTAATGCGGTCTGACTTTATTGAGGGTCGTGCTATAATTATATACAAATCACACCCAGATTTTCAGGAAAGAGTAAAAAGAACTCATCAGGGAGAAATGAAAATTACAGAGAGGCTTGTTTCTTACCTCGCGTCAGAAATTGCAATTCAATATAAGGACAAATTTTTTGCTGTTAGAGGCAAGCAGCCAGAAGTACAAGCAATTATGAACAAACGGAAAGATCTTTTTGTAGATATAATTGATTTTTCTTACCAATTTGAAAAAATGTTACAATCCTATGTGGGAAAAAATTTATTAACTCTTGAAGCAGTAAACGAATCAGAATGAAAATAGACAAAAAACAAATAACTAATCAGGAATTATTCAGCTTTATTGAGCAGATTACTCCATTAAATAATCAATACCGCGACCTAGTAAAGAAAGAAGATGGGGTTGGCAAAGAAGTCCTTATGCTGATGTGGGAAGTAGGAGACATGATTGATAAACATATAAAAAAGCATTCAATAAAGCCTCATGCTTTATATTGGCAAGTTTATGGGAAGGCAGAGGGTCTAAAAAATAGCTATATTACTAGGGATTTTCTTAGTTATTGTTTGCGAATAAGAAAATATTTTTCCGATAAGGAAACAGTTCGGGAAAAATTTCCCAATCTGCGAAGATATTCCTTATTCAGAGAGGCTTTTCCTTTGCTTGAGAATCCTAAGTATAAGTTGACCGGCGAGGAAATTGATAAAATTATTTCAATCTTAAACTCAAATAACAATCCCGGCGATATTAAAAACTTCATTTTGAGCCTCAAATCAAAACAAATCGGGATAAAGAATGCTAGGACTCAGAGATTAAGCGAGATGAAACCAATCGCTGAAAATTTTGCCCTTATTTATTCATTTACTCTAGGTTTGATCAAGAAAAACGACCATAATAGAATCAGTAAAATTAGAAATGAAATTTCAAAAGACTTGCTTGAGGCCATGTCGCAAACCGTAGCCTCCTTAACACAAGAGAATCTTTATGTACCGGAAATCAAAGTCAACCAAAAATTGCCGGCTCAATGGGAGAAATTTATTGATAACTTGAAATATCTTACACAGTCAACAGTTGAGGTTAGAAATAGATTTAGACGATTAATTCAGCCCCGTGATCTATTTGATTTAGCCAATATGCTAAATGCTTTAGAAACGGATCGCAGTTTAACTAATTATAGGAAGCAAAAAGGAATAGGTTCTTCAACATAATTTGAATTTTTGAAAATCATATTAACTACTGAAATATGAAAAGCGAACCAATTCAAGGGTTGATAAATGTTATTTTGGATTTCCCTTATAGATTAACTTTGCCAGCAACTTCATATGTCGTTTCGCTTTCTACTGGTGAATTCGGAGTAATAAAAATTCAGCACAAAAAAGGGCTGATAATTTTTGATAAAGGTAGAACTACAAGCAACAAAAAGAGCAGAATAAAGTTACTATATAGGCGAAAAATAAAGGCTGAAATGAAGATTCAAATGGCTGACCAATCTTTTGTTTATATTGAAGCTGATGAAAATGGGAAAATGCTATTTCCAAAAAACTATACGCGTTTTGAAATAATATTCCGCATTAATGATTTGAGAGCTAATTTAGCTTTATCTCAAAACCGTGACTTTATTGATAATTTTGCAAAGAGGCTGTTTGATAAATTCATTCTTTCTTACATGTATGGAACAGGGGACTGCTCAATAGGGTTATCAAAAAAACCCGAAATGCCTAGTATCAGTATAATAAAATCTTACGATTTTACAGACAAAGACTTGGAAGGTTTAAAAGATGAGAAAAAGAACGAAAAATTAATAATCCTAAAGCTTAGCAGCAAAAAATTTGCTCCTTTTAGGGGCTTTGAAAAAATTGGGGGCTTTACATCTTCAAGCTTTGTTCTCCCCGACTACTCTAGTATCAATAAGCCAGATTGTACTGAAAAACAATTTGAAAAGACGTTTTTAGCAATGGGTAATCCCGCTCCAATTAACCCTTATCTCAAGTTTATATTCAGCTCCATAAGTAAATCTCATGTTCGGGAAGAATATAGCTTAGCCATACTTGACCTAGCCATTGCATTTGAACTTGCGTTGCTGTCTTTCTTCATTAGGCTAAAATTTTTACTAGACAAAGAACTTTTTGATCTGAAGTCAAACGAGCTTGATAACAAATTAAAAATAGAACTGGCTAAGAATGCAGAAAAATTTGATAAGAAAAATCTTGATGACAGGTTGAAGATATTTGAAAAATTAAAATCCGACTTTGAAGAAAAACTTGGAAGGAAATATTTAAGTGTAACTCGGACAAAAGAATACAAAGACTGGCACAAAAAGGTTTGGAAAATCCGTCATAAAGTAGCTCACATGGGCTTTGATGAAATTAAAAAGGATCATGTAAAAGAGGGCTTAAGTTTAACACAAAAGGTAATCAAGTATATTGATACTCAAGATAAAGATGTCAACAAATACATTCAAATTTCAAGAGAGCAGAAAAACTAATATTTATTTGAATTAAAATGACAAAAAGAGCAATTATTGTCCACGGTTGGGGCGGAAATCCACAAGAGGGCTGGTTTCCTTGGTTGAAGGATAAACTGAAGGATTGCGGAGTGGATGTTGTTGTTCTTGCAATGCCCGATCCGGAAACACCCAAAATTGGCGAGTGGGTGCCGTTTCTATACGAGCAAATCAATGGTTCCGATGAGAATACTTTTTTCATTGGCCATAGCATTGGTTGCCAGACTATTTTGAGATATCTTGAGAAGATAAGCAACAGAATAGGGGGCGCAATTTTCGTAGCCGGCTGGTTTAATTTGAAAGGATTAAACGAAGAAGAAAAGAAAATTGCCGAACCATGGACAGAATTAAACGTAAATTTTGAGAAGGTTAAACAAAACATAAACAAGCTGGTAGTTTTTCTTTCAAGCAATGATCCCTATGTAGACCCGGTTCTAAGTGGCCAGATGTTCAAGACTATTCTGGGAGCCAAAGTTATTGAAGAAAGGGACAGAGGCCATTACAGCGGAGAAGATAATATAATTGAGTTTCCATCCCTGCTTGAAGAGGCAATGAAAATGCTAGACGTGAGACCTTCAAAATCTATGGCTATCGGCGAAAACGACGATTATAAATTTTAATATTGATTTATGGAAATCAAATATAAGGAAAAACCTACTAAAGAACAGGTGGAGCAGTATTGTAATAAACTCAAAGAGTATCTATCTGCACACAAAATATCTGTTGAAGTTGAATTATGGGATTCTCCCGCACGAATAAGTTCTTTTATAGACAACGTGCTGACTGAAATTGAGTATAATTGGATTAAGAAAGTTAAAATATTATCTCCAGAAGTCAAAGAAATGGGAGTAGAGCTTTTTAGCTCAGGGATAGATGAAAATACAAATAATAATACAATTTGGACTGACGCTTTTTGTATCCAAGACCAGTACTATAAAAAGCTTAATCGGATACCCAAGTTTCCTCGTTCCGATGATCCTTATTGGAAATTATGGGAATATGTAGACTAGGACAAATTGGAATTTTTAATCTTTCAACCAGATATGACTCTTATAATCTTTATATTAACAGCATTAGCGGGAGGAGTGATCTTTGCTTTATTTGTTAAATATTTTTATAGACCAGCACGGGACAAGATTAGGTCGGTTTTTGTTGTCAAAGAATTATTGAAAGAGACAAAACCGACAAGGAGTGCAATGAAAGGGGAACATCTCGCCGATCGTCTGCTTGACCTCTGGAATAATGGTGACGAAAAACCACTTCTGTCCAGAGATGTGGTATACGGAAGGGGCGGTTTTTGGGAGGGTGTTTGGCTTGAGAGTGTTATGGACAAAAAACTGTCCGAGAAAGGATTAGTAAAAATTTACGAGGAGAAAGGATCTTTTTATGTGAAGTTGTCAAAAACTAATCTTACTAGATTTGTTATTGAAAAGCTCGCGAAACTTGAGAAAGAAAAAATTTTATAAAATATCCAAACAATACTTACCGAATGGTTAAAAGTTCCCGTGTTTGTTCCAAGGTGTAATCCAAATTCGGATATATCTTTTCAAAATCTAAATCTCTAAACTCACACCATTTCGCGAGCACCGACTGGAGTTTTATTGCGCGATTGTTGCGCGATTATGGTAAAATACTAGTTAATTTCGCTAATTTTATATCTAAATTAACTAATATTTGACATATTTTAGTTAATTTACTATAATATACCTGCACTATTAACTAAAATTCATGTCGA
>Ga0172371_10009942_pt1 | contig 12979 bp, 11 predicted proteins | sample Lak12m_FD_114543 | JGI IMG/M metagenome (GOLD analysis project Ga0172371, IMG submission 114543) | Freshwater microbial communities from Kabuno Bay, South-Kivu, Congo - kab_022012_12m | ecosystem: Environmental > Aquatic > Freshwater > Lake | place: Democratic Republic of the Congo: South-Kivu... | reverse complement strand
TGGCGGAGAAGGTGGGATTCGAACCCACGTAGCCTTGCGGCTCACGCTCTCCAAGCGTGTGCAATTGTCCACTATGCGACTTCTCCGGTGATTCAGTATTATACCATCTTTCCGGATTGTCCCGGTGCTATACTTATGCGTATGACACTGCGTACCAAGGGCCTTATCGCACTATGTATCGCCGCATTCCTGTGGGGCACGGCCGGTGTTACGGGAAAATTGCTGTTTCTGGAAACTCCGCCGTTTGTAGCCGCGGCCCACAGATTCTCGCTTGCTTCTCTTATCATCCTGCCGTGGTTTATCAGAACAAAAAAACCAAACCGCTATGTGCGTTCCCTGCTTCCGCTTGGAATCTTGAATTCAGGAAACGTCCTTTTCTATTATGCGGGATTATCCTTGACGACAGCCAACAATTCTTCAATTTTAAGCATGACCGTTCCCATTCTGACAACTCTTCTTTCACCACTAATAATCAAAGAGTCCATACGGAAAGAACAGATCTACGGCGTTACCGTGGGATTGATCGGAATGCTTATTATTATCTTGCTTCCGATTCTTAAAAACGGCGATCCTGTACATGGAAGTCTTGAGGGAAACCTTTTGTTATGCGGTAGTGTTCTATGTTGGACTTTGTATATTCTGCATTCACGTCGCATCCTGTCTTCCGGAACATATCCGGCCATTCTTTCTACATCAATAAACTTGTTTAGTGTCGCGCTCTCCAGTATCATCGCATCCATTCTGTTTGGCCTGCCGCTTCTGTCGCCAGCACTAATAGCACCTACGTATCTTCTGGTCCTTCTGTATGCAGCAATCGGTATTACCATCACCACATTCTTTCTCTTTCAGTGGGCAATGGCTCACGTATCAGCAGCGACTGCGTCACTGAAAGAATATATCCAGCCCGTCTTTGGCATCGGGTTCAATGCAGCAATTCTCAACGAGCAGATTACTGCTTCATATCTTCTGGGGAGCATGCTTGTATTTACCGGGGTGGCACTGGCAACCGGCACAAGAGTCACAAAAAAACTTGCATCTGTTTTATTTAATCGGGGAGGATAAGAATTATTTCGCAAACTCTTCATGTATCTCATCACGGATATGTTTCCACCAATCCTGGGAATCCGTTTCTGCGATGGACTCCATAAGCATAACTGATTCGGGCAACCGGACTCGTTTGGTATTCGCGTCCATCCACTCTTTTGCATGTATATTGCCTTTTTCCATTAAAATCCGGCACTCCACGCCGAATGCTATAACGTTTGCCTCATATACGATAAGGGATTCCAGGCTCTTGCGTTCTTCGTATTCATCAAGAAGTACCAACAGCGAATCATCTACGCCCCTGAAAATATCTTCGTTTGCTTTGTCTTCATGCCTGGTCATATACCGTTTGGCCATTTTGTCCATTTCACCGGTTCTGCCTTCATGGAAATCATGAAAAATACTCATCAACAACACCTTCTCCATAGATACAATACGTAACGGATCTTTCGCATCGTGTATTTGCCTTGCCAATACATACGCAATAACAGCCGTCATAAACGAATGCTCTCCTACCCCTTCTTCATTATCACCTAACCGCTGCCAACCTGTCCTAAGCATCCGTTTTACGTTCGCCGCTTCGTAGACGAAATTCGTCCGTTGTTTCTTTTCCATACGGCTAGTATACCAGGTACACCTAAACCTATAAGTGTCGCAAGCGAAATGCTATTACTGATTTGTTCAAGAAACGTGCCGTGATACACGATATTGACCATATGTTTTCCATCCGGCACCTGAAGCGCCATTAATCCATGCGGATACGTACGGTCCAGAGAGACAGGTACTCCATCGACATATGCGGCAAATCCCGGATAATAATACCTGGATGATACAAGCGTCCCTGCCATAGAACTGTCTGTATTCAATGTCAACGAAAGCGTCCCGTCTAAAACATTCGTCACGTGCAGTGCCGGTTGCGCATGATATGGTTTTTCCCATGCGGTTTTCAGGCATGTGTGCGTCCACACGGGTAAATATTCAAATCCCCAACTGGTACCGCACGGATCTTCCGGCCTGTACTTGTCGACAAATTCGTACCTAAGCGGACGGAAATTCGCCCAATTGAACCATACTGCCGCAGCCACCATGATAAGCGCAACAACCCATTGATGCCGGCGGATAATCAACACCATGCCGCCTGTTAAGAATGCACCGAATACCGTCATCATCGTCAAAAACCGCCACGGAAACTGAAACATGTACAACCACCGGTATCCTAGTTCCCACACAGGAGCAGATATTCTGCTGGCCATATATCCTGCCAGTGCAAACAACAGCAGCCCGCTCATAAGTCCTATGTGTACTTCCTTCTTTCTGACACGCCGCCATGCGACAAAAAAACCGGCAACCGGTACGCTGATGGCAAACCAATTTGTGATCATCGGGATAAACGTCGGAAACAGTGTTTCCTTAAGGTTTTTGCCGATAAATCCTTCAAACAGCGTCTCGCGTCCCGGTTGCAGGTACGATACCCAGACAAGCCACCTGTTGATAAATACCGGCAACCAGAAAAAAGCTGAGAGCCCAAAACCTATGCCAAAAAATGCCATGCTCAATAACATGCTTCTTTGGTAATACAACCGCCAAATGAATGCCCACACGGCAATGAATCCTGCCGCCATGTATGCAGTAAGATTGTGCGACAACAACACACAAGCCCAGGCAATCCCTGCATATGCCGCCATGCGGAATGACCCGTCCCGTATGCCCCGGAAAGACAACCACAACACCCAGGGAACAAAAGAAAGCGCCCATGACTCCCCTAATCCTCCCCGCCAATAGATGTCATACCCAAGAAACGGTGAAAATACGAATACGGCAAGGGAAACAAGGCCGCCGAATGCACCAAAAAACTCTGCAGATAATCCGAAAATACCGCCGGCTGCAGATAAAAATCCCAGAAGGTATGTCCGTTTCAGCGCACCGACAAGGTTTATTCCTGCTATGTGCAATAGGGCACCGGCGTAAAACGGCAACGGGGCATAGTACGAAAACAGCATATATCCGTGTCCGTGTGCAAGATCGTGCACGTACCGCACGGGGAATTGCTTGCGCGAAAGCTCATGTGCCATCGCCTCCAGGCGTACTACGGATATATTGTCAATCGTCGGAAATAAACCGGGATGAAACAGCGGCAGCACAGCCAGCGCAATAACGACTATTCCTGCTATAGCAACGAACATACACCGCATTCGTTTCATAATCATTTCTGAATTCCTGCAGGCGAAAACACTGAAAACTCCGACATGATCCGTTCTGTCTGTGGTTTCGAATTTGACGCGATTTCATACAATAATCCGTTACTCTGCACAGTCCGTACGAATGTTGTTTCACCTGCCGCTTCATACATAAATAACTGTCCTGCATCGTTTATAGTACCGGCAACCAGTTTTCTTTGGGTAAGCACCTCTGTCCATTGGCCTTGAGTGTTGCAGAACGCAGGGAAAACGCGGATTGCAGCATCGTGCCCATTCTGATCCGTCATTGAAAATGTAAACAAATACCACGGGGAGCTAATCGGTTCTTCTTTATCCTGCAATATATTATTTTCGTACGTCCATGATGCCGGAATAACAAAACGAAAACCAAGCGCTTGCTGTTCAATAGACACCATATCGCCGTAACCTTGAATCACCGGATAATATTTCTCCCTGGCAGGATGCTTCCCGTCCGGGCACCGGTCGGGAACGATCATTGATGCTTGGGAATGGTTTAGCGTCCGTATTCCATATAAACCGATCGTACAAACAAGAAGCAGTAATAGAATGGTAAATCTCTTCATGAATGATTATCAGTTCGTACCTTGGTACCTCTGGTGAGAATCGAACTCACATCATCAGTTCCGGAAACTGACATTCTGTCCATTGAACTACAGAGGCGCTACGTACAATTATACCGTCTGTGCGATCTTCCTGCTACAATGCATCGTATATGCGCCGGATCGTATTGATTCTTCTTGCCGTGATTGCAGCATATATCGGGCTGGTCCTATACGCCAACAGATCCTTGTATTTCTCCGCATTTAATGCGGAATACTGGAAAGACCGGTATGAACACTCGCAGTGGTCACTGCCGCTTTCAAAACGCGCAATCGGAGACGATGGCTTGTATGCGTATGTCGGATACTATCTGTTTCATGGCGCAGATCCGCAATCTATAAACAGCGAGGCGCCGCCGTTGGCCAAATACGCAATAGGTCTCAGCACGGAGCTATTCGGTAATGGCCATTGGTACGGTTTTCTTTCCGTATTTCTGATTCTTGTAAGTGCATATGTCGTGTCCGGATATCTTCTGTCGTCACGCATGGCGCGGTTAAGCATTGTTGCGCTTCTTGCTACTGATCCGCTCATCACCGAACAATATACGCTTACCATGCTTGACAGCATGCAGTCTCTTCTTCTCCTTTTCTATTGCATGCTTCTGTGTACCCAGGCAAAACCGCTGAAAAGATATGTTCCGTTTCTTTCCGGATGCACTCTCGGGTTGTTTTCCGCCGTAAAATTTCCCGTCATGACACCGGTCATTGCCCTCATTGGAATATTGTATATATGGAAATCATATCGGACGCATATTGCAGTATTGGCTTATTGTCTTGCAATTGCAGCAGGATATATTGCGGCATACACCCCGTTTTTCATGTTCGGCCATACGTTTTCTGACTGGATCGGGCTCCAGCGCTGGATGGTTTCCTTTTACCGACACGCCAACCTTATCCCTACATGGGGAAGCGCAGCGATGAATCTTTTTGCCGGTATGTACCAGGACATATTTCAGCGAACATGGCTCACCGCTCCGACATGGAGCCCGTCCTGGCCGATACTCGCCGGAGCATCTGTTATCTATAGTTATCTCGCATGGACCGAAAAAAAGGGGACACCCAACACCAAACGAACGCTTTCAGCCATGGTCATGGCACTGCTTCTGGTATTCCAGATCACCCCCTTTTGGACACGGTACCTCGTATTAGTTCTGCCGTTAATATATATTCTCGGCATTACGTATATCTCACGCACAAAACAGAGCATTCAACACATAATCATTTTCTGCCTGATTAGCATAAATATCACATCATCCGTCCGGGTATTATTTCCCACTGCAGAAGGAACGGCCCGGATTACTGCATACAACATCGAACATCTTTTTTTTCAGGATCTGTATGAAGATCTGACAAAAAATTCTCAGTCTTCCTTATCCCGCAATGATTTCTGGCTGTTGGGAATGAATGCCGTATATGATGCTGAAATAGAATCAATGGGGGTTATCATGCATGCGCCTGTATGGGACAGATGGAGCAACCGTCAGGAATTCTTTCTCACTCTTACTTACTACACACGAAGGCTTGGTCCGTTTACCGAAATTCACCGCATTCCTCTGATAAAAGAGGATGGACGATGGAAAATACAATGGCAATGGGATATGTTTCTTGACGGACTCAATCGGGAACGGAAACTGGTAACTACCGTTACGACTGCAAAACGGGGCGCTATCATTGCCAGTGACAACAAGCCGGTTGCACAGGATACGGTAAGCGATATGATCTGGATTACCAAAAACGCAACAGACCCGAAAAAGGAACAGGATCTCCTGCAATTCCTGGAAACGCTCTTTGACAGAAAACCTGCCGCGGTATTTATTCACCAGCGATTGTATGGGAATGCGCTTGATTTCCGGCCAATCCCCATCGGTGTTCCGGCACGCCCATTGACTGATATTCAACGCCGCTTGCTTACTGCCTATCCTGGTATTTCCCTGACGCCATGGCCTGCGCGCACAACGCAAACCAGTGCGACGTTCCCGATAGGTACAATAAAAAACACCGTGTTTACGGAATGCTGTTCAGTATTGTATGCAACAACGAACTATGACGGAATCAGCGGCATGGAACAGCAGTATAACGATACGCTGAAAGGTGTACACGGCGGCACGTTGACCCTTGTTGACGCATCGGGAAAAACTCTCCGTACGATCTTGTCGCAGGAAAAAAAGGACGGGAAAAATGTATCGCCTTAATGTGACGGGATCTTTCCCAAATCCCCATGAAGCACGACAGGCTGGATGGCATGCATTTCAGTCTTATAGTCCATATCCGGAACCGGATTGAGAAGATATACCTTTTTCCCTAACCCGAACGCATACCCCATTTCCAAAAACGTATTGCCGCCGATATGCCCGGGAATTTTTTTCTTCTCATAGTTCAGGATAAGTATAGCATCGGACTCCTTAATTTTCCGGAAATGCTCACGGATAAAATCGTATTCAATCTTTGCCATAATGCGCTCCTCATCCGTATCCATGTATGACTCGTTTTTTTCGATATCATCAAGCTCTCCGGGCACATTGACTGTCAGACCGCGTTTCATAAGCTGGTCGCGGACCGAGGCCATTTCTTTATGGAACTGCATACTGCCGCAAATAGTGATAATCATACGCAAACCAAAAACACATTCAATAACTATACCCGAAAAACTCAGGTTTGTAACTGAGTTTTTGAGTATATACCCAACTAATCAGCTTTTTCGCTCCTTCGGAGCTGCAAACCTGAGTAAGTTGGGTATAGAGTATTCTCACTTGGTATTTTAGCAAAAAACTCGGTACCGGGATACCCGCATGATCATACCGCCTATCAGTGCAACTTAGTTGCAAACTTAAAGCTTCCGTGCTATGCTGTATGCATATGAAAAAAATATCTGTCTTTGCCGGAATTTTTCTTCTGCTTGTTACTGGCGTATTCGTATACCGTTGGAATATGAAAGGCGTTTCTTCTCCCCTTTCTGCTAAAAAAACAGATACGATACAAGTCGTTGTCAGCATCCTTCCGCAAACGGACATCGTCAAACGCATCGGCGGGGAGCAGGTAGATATTCAGGCCCTGATTCCGTCCGGGTATTCTCCCCATACCTATGACCCTACTCCGGGGGAAATGGCTTTTGTACATACGGCTGATGTGTATTTTCGGATCGGCCATATAGGATTTGAAAAAACACGGCTTGAAGATATCCGCGGGGTCAATCCGGACATGCGTATTGTAGATACGTCTGCACACAACACGCTGCGCACCCTCGAAAACCACACACACGAAGATGAATCACATGAAGAAAACAACCACGAACATGAAGAAGAAATAGACCCGCATATTTGGTTGGCACCAATGATGGTTCGTGAACAGGCGCGTATTATCACAGATACGCTCAGCGATATGGATCCTGATAACAAAGCGCTGTATGCCAACAATCTGAAAAAGCTGGAAAATGAACTCATGTCTCTGGATAAGACGCTCGACACTGCTTTCACGCCTATCCGGGGCAAAACCATGCTTGTATACCATCCTGCTTTCGGGTATCTGGCTGACGCATACGGGTTTATACAACAACATTTCCAATATGAAGGGAAGGACCCGACAATCAAACAGGTGCAGGAGGTCATACAACTTGCCCGTTCACAGAATATCAAGGCGATTTTTGTACAAAAACAATTTAATACTGAGAGCGCTCAGACGATAGCACAGCAGATCGGCGGTGTCGTCGTCGAGATTGATCCTCTGGCACCTGATTACCTTGAGAATATGCGCAGGGTAGCCAAAACGATTACCGACAATCTACAATAACCATAATGAGTGATAGCGCAGCAAAACCACTGCTTCGGGTTTCGGATGTTTGTGTTATCTATCCGGGGCATACGACACCTACGATCGAACATATTTCATTCGAACTGCATCCCAATACGATCACCATGCTTATCGGACCAAACGGGTCAGGAAAATCAACACTCTTAAGAGCTATTATCGGCGCATTAGAATATACGGGGACTATTACTCTTTTTGAGCCGGATAATCCAGCGACAACCAATGCCCGCCTGCGTAATCGGGTAGGTATCGGATATGTCCCGCAACGCCTTGACTTTGACGTGAGCCTGCCGGTCACCGTACATGATTTTTTGTCACTGGCACTCATCACCTGCCGGCACGATAAAAAGGCCAAGGAACGATATATTATTGAATCTCTTGCGCATGTAAATGCAGAATCACTTCATCATGCACTTCTCGGTTCTCTCTCCGGTGGCCAACGTCAACGTGTAGTTTTGGCCCGCGCATTGATTCACCATCCCAGAATACTTATTCTGGATGAGCCTGAAACCGGCGTAGACATATCCGGAGAACAACAATTTTACGGGTTATTGAAAAAACTCGTGACAAAACACGACATTACAGCATTTATTGCGTCCCACGAACTGGAGATTGTTCATGAATACGCCGACCAGGTGCTGTGTATCAATAAAACACTCGTTTGCTCAGGAAAACCAAAAACCGCGCTTACAACAGAAACATTTCAGCATTTGTACGGATCAGGTCGCAGGCATGTCCATCACGATCCTGCCGCACGTAAAAAAGGAACACTATGATTGATATCATGTCGCTTATCCAATTGCCGTTTATACAACGGGCGGTGCTCGCAGGCATTCTCCTTTCTGTTCTTGCTTCAGTTATGGGCGTCATCACGCTGATTCGCAAGGCGTCGTTCTATGGAGACGCTATTGCACATTCTTCCCTTGCCGGTGTGGCACTCGGCCTATGGTTGGGATGGTATCCGTTAGCGACAGCTATGGGATATGCGGTATGTATCGCACTGCTTCTTCCGTGGTTAAAAAAAACATTCCGCCTGCCGCTTGATAATCTTCTTGGGATCCTTTTACCAAGCTCTATGGGGCTAGGTGTGTTGATCTTTTCACTCCTTCCCGGGTTTCAGCCGGAAATGATGAGTTACTTATTCGGAAATATCATTACCATCAGGCAAACCGATCTATGGATTGTTATCGGCTTATTCTTCATTTCCGTCAGCATATTCTCCCTATATTTACCGCGACTGCTGTTTCTTTCGCTTGACGAAGAATATGCGTCACTTTTGAAAATGAGGTCTACCTGGCTTGAACGTGTGTATGAAGTGCTCCTGGCAATCACCGTTATAGCCGGAGTAAAACTTCTCGGAGTCGTTCTCATCAACGCACTCCTTATCATACCTGCCAGTACGGCAAAAATGGTGTCCCGGTCGCTCTATTCCTGGATATGGATTACTGTCGGATTGAATATGATCATTGTCATTGGCGGACTGCTTCTGTCGTTAGTGGTCAATGTACCGCCGGGGGCTACCATTGCCGTGTTTGCAGGTACGTTGTTTCTTTTCATATCACTGCTCTTCGGGCCACACAACAACCGCTGAAAACTGTATATTTCTTTGCTCGCCTTCGACCTTACGGGTTACGGAAAACCATTGACAAAGTTAGAACCTATTTCAAAGCCACTATTATCCCATCTGATCAATTGAACTTTTCAATACCGTCACCACAAGATCTTCAACTTCTTCAGGTTTCTTAATATTCCAACCTTTTTCCAAAGCGACTTTTTGTAATCCAGAAGACGCGTTGACACATACTGGGTGCTGTACGGCTTCTAACATTTCTATATCACCTTCGGAATCTCCAAAAGCAAACGAGCCTATCCTTTCATATTTAGCCAATAAATATTGAATAGCTGCCTGCTTTTCCGTTCTTTTTGCTAAAAGGCTTTTTATGTTCCCTGTAATACAATCGTCAATTACTTCAAATTCAGCGGCCACGTATCCGGTCACTCCAAATTTATCGGCAATAGTTTTTGCAATAAACTGCGGTCCCCCTGTAATGAGATAAATGTCGTGAGTTTTGACAAAATGAGATATTGCTTTAGGAAAAAAGGCATAAAATTTATCATCGGACTTAAAAAAATCTTCTGTATTTTTTAGTATCTGTGAGTACAAGGTTCCTTTTAACCCATTTGCCCAATGAATACATAAATTTGCAACCGTTTCTTCATAGCCGGCGGAGCCTTTTTTATACAAATCCAAATCGTCGTATAACTCATCTACAAAATTCTTACTGATCAAACCCTGTTTTAACTGGAAGTCGGTCATGGAAAAAATGGTAAACCCATTGTAAATAGTTTTGTCGATATCAAATAATGCAAGATGATTATTCATAATTCCTTAGGTTCTAATCCCGTCCCCTGTCAGGCTAAAATAATACTCGAATTTGCCCTCCTATTCTTCCTTCTCGCCTTACCTACTATTCGTAGCGCGGCTCGAAGAGCGAATTCAGGAGGGCATTGTCGTTTCTAAGCTCGGTAATTCGCAAAAAAAACGTCAATGCGGAGGGTACAGGATTTGAACCTGTGCCACCCTTACGGGTGAACGGTTTTCGAGACCGCCGCTTTGAGCCGCTCAGCCAACCCTCCTTTACTGAGTACCCCCGGACAGAATCGAACTGTCATCAGAGCTTCCGCAAAGCCCTATTCTATCCATTGAACTACGGGGGCTTCATGGGGCAAAACCGAGGGTTTTTCCCCAACGCTTTTCTTACAAAGTGTCGCAAGCTATTCACTCGCAACGGCACACTTGCAACGAATTATACTCTTACACCCAAAGTCTGCCTGGCTTTTTACGAACGTATGTATTATACCGCAAAACAGGTAGTGCTTCCGATCGGAATTAAGATGCGGGCTTTTCCAGAGGGATTTTTTCGGATATCCAACGGGCTGCATTATCCATCCAGGTCCGATCCGGTTGTTCACGGAACGGAATATGCTTCGATACCGCTTGTTGAATTTTCTCTACGTTCTGCCCGCCTAAAAGAATTATTAATCTTGTAGTCATATACGGACGGACAATCATCATATGCTGCCCCCATTGCTCTTCAAACCAGAAATCCGCAAGTTCCTCCCACCGATAAAATCTGCCGGCACTCTCAATCCCTAAGTTGGTTATGCGATGCTGCACATCCTCCGGAGGTACAGTAGAAAGGACATAGATAAGAAACACGATAGAAAATACGGCGGCAATCAGCACAAATTCCCGGGCAAATACCAGAATAATAGACAGCAAAAATACGATGGCAAATATATTGACAAAATATTCACGGTCCCGCTTCTTAAATAACCGCGCAGGCGAAATCCATTCGACATGCACGTGCTCTGTTGTTGCAGGCGCAGCTTTCCTTGATCCGTGTTCCATATATCCCCAGTATAAACTACTTACCCGGCATCGAAAAGATACCAGCGCCGGCTATACCATACGGTTCTTAATCCTTTGGTTTATGCACTATTACGTTTTACCAGCAACTTGTCCACCCGATTTCCATCCATATCCACCACTTCAATATGGAATCCGTCATGATCCAGCGAATCTCCTGCGACTGGGATTCTACCCAGCCGGTGCACCACAAATCCTCCGGCTGTATAGAACTGGCCGGGTTTTTCATCCGGCAGTTTCCGTATCTTAAAATGTTCCTTAAACTCATCAAGAGGTGTAAGGCCGTCCACTAACCACGTCCCGTCTTTTCGTTCAACGATCGCCTGTTCTTCTGCTTCATCCAGGGTAGGAATATCGCCAACAAGCGCTTCTAATATATTGGTAATCGAAATAATGCCGGTAATACTGCCGTACTCATTAACCGCCAGCGCTACATGAATGCCAGATTTTTTAAAAAGCTCAAGCACTTTAAGTGCATTCATATTTTCCGGTAAAAAGATGGGTTTATGCATAAGACGCTGAACGTCAAATGAATCCGTTTCCAGAAAATACCGAAGCAATTCTTTCGTCCTGACGACGCCGACAACAGTATCGAGCTTCCGGTGGCTTACCGGAAGATACGAAAATGAACTTTTGGCAAGCTTCTTGCGCTGTTCGGATATACTTCCGTCAACATCCAGCCAGACTATCTCGCTTCGGGGCGTCATAAGCGTTATCACCCGCTGGTCTGCAAGCCGGAATGTCCGCTCCACAATATCCCGTTCAGCAAGATTAAATATGCCAACCCTCGCTCCTTCCCTAATCAGCATTTTCACTTCATCTTCAGAAACTGGCATCTCCGCCGGCGTTTTCACTCCGAACAGGCGAAGCACCCATTCCGTGGTCATACCCAACACATCTACCAAAGGCTTACTTACGGCAGATAACGCATAAATCGGCACCGATACCAGCGACGCAATACGTTCAGGGCTGGTAAGAGCGATGCGTTTAGGAACAAGCTCCCCGATAACCAAAGAAAGATATGTGATAAGCGACACAACAAGAAAAACCGCAATGGTCTCGCTGTACGGTGCTACCAATGGCAGAGCATCAATCATCTGGGCAAGCGGTTGGGCAAACGTTTCCGCGCCGAACGCGCCGGCAAAAATACCTACAAAAGTAATGCCGATCTGTACTGTCGAAAGAAACCGGTTCGGGTTTTTGGCAAGCTCAAGCGCTTTGGCGGCTTTCGTATCACCGCCGTCAGCCAGATGCTGTAATTTGGATTTACGGGAAGAAACAATGGCAATTTCCGCCATGGCAAACAGACCGTTAACGATAAGCAGTGTCAGAAGGATAACTAATTCCATTATTTTAGTATCTCATAAAACTACAGCGATCTATTCCGGCCTAAATTCTAACCCCGATTTGACCGTCGAAACATTATACGAAGGCGGAGGGTACAGGAGTCGAACCTGTTAGTCCTTACGGACATTGGTTTTCAAGACCAACGCATTACCGTCCTGCCCACCCTCCTAACTGGCGGAGGAGGTGGGATTCGAACCCACGCGAGCCTTACGGCTCAAGGGTTTAGCAAACCCTCGGAATGGACCAACTATCCGACTCCTCCGTGTGGCCACAATTATACCAAGAAATTGAGCCGTTAGTTGGAAAGCACGCTTTTTGCCTATATCAGAGTCTCCACTAACTACTCATAATCGGACAGTACTATTCCTTTATAAAATCCTGTTTTTACGCGCTCGCGGACCTTGCAAATCAGCATATCTGGTGTGAATAGTTAAAATACGGCACCTGACGGACTACCCCAAAATGCCGCTGTATTCCTTCCGCAAGTGCGGCCGAAGAGATCGAACACATGCCCAAACCGTTACATGCTACTTTGG
>Ga0172371_10009941_pt1 | contig 12979 bp, 15 predicted proteins | sample Lak12m_FD_114543 | JGI IMG/M metagenome (GOLD analysis project Ga0172371, IMG submission 114543) | Freshwater microbial communities from Kabuno Bay, South-Kivu, Congo - kab_022012_12m | ecosystem: Environmental > Aquatic > Freshwater > Lake | place: Democratic Republic of the Congo: South-Kivu... | reverse complement strand
TGAAACACATACAAAAGCAATTAGAAGATAATAAAGATTCTGATAAGGTTCCTTTCCTGGCTTTTGATGAGAATAGTGTTGAATCAAGAAGAGCTGCGATTCAAACAGCAATATCTTTAGCAAATTCCGGCGATATTGTTTTCATAACAGGTAAAGCACATGAACGAAGTTTGGCTTTTGGGAAAGTAGAACATGCTTGGAATGAGCAGGAAGAAGTGATTAAAGCCTTAAAAGATAACAATGCCTAGATTAGCAACTATTGCTAAGATAAAGACTGATTCCATGCCAAAGAAGTAGAACAAGACCAATGATAATATAGCCACCATAATCCAGGTAAAGTTAAGCACAATCTCTCTAGCCACAATTTTTTCATCTAGCAATACTTCATTCCCTCTTACACTTAATAGATCGTATGTGAACACAGTAGCAGATTCTGATAATGCCCTAGTTGATAATTGCATGTAGCTATCTGAAACCAATACACCAAGGGGTGTGTTAACAAGTAATCTCATTAACCAGCCAGAGCCCTGCATGAAGCCAGTAATTCTCAAGGCCTGCAATCTATCATGTTTATCAAGCCATTTACCCAGTATCATATTGAACATGGCACCAATAAGATTTACTAATGTTGTTATCACTCCTAATTCAATGAAACTGTTTTGGAATATTTTAAATATATTTACCTGCCAAAATCCATCCTGACTTTGAAGTTGAATGAATATCGAGTATCTTAATTCCCTTTTAATATTCTTTAAGTTCAAAGAGTCTTTTATCTCGCCAGTATAGCTGAACTTCATATTAGGTATTTCCTGCATTAATATGGCCGACATAATAAAGGCAATAGCTATCATAATGGCATAGCCAACATTCCCATAATTACTGGAGATGAACCCTGCTACAAATGGAGAGAATATACCTATCAAAGCACTTATGGCCATCAGCATCCCTATAGAGTTACCCCTTTTAAGCTTATCTGTCATGTTGATGATCATATAGTGCTGGGGGATAAAATACATGGCTTTAGCAATACCATAGAGAAAGCTCCAGATAAGTAATACCTGCAGATAATTCGACTCATTTAAAACCAAAACAGGAATTGTAGCTAAGAGGAAGGTTATCCTGGAAATCAGCAAGGCGTTCTTGGTACCAATCTTGCCAATAAATTTCGCAAAGGAGTAAAGAAATACTAATGAGAAACAGGTCGATAAGGCATAAGCTCCAATAGCAACGTAGATATTATCTCCGGATTTAATATAGAAGAAAACTAAACCAAAAGATCTCATAAGATTAGCAGCCATATCAAAGAAGGCGCTACTAAGGGAATATGTTAGAAATCCTTTTTTCATGAGATATAATTAACAATATGATTGTAATGAAAAACAAGCATGATTAAAACAGTAATAATTGCCGGTCCTACTGCCACAGGCAAGACTGCTTTGGCAATTGAATTAGCTAAAAAGACAAAAGGAGTAATAATCAATGCTGATTCCAGGCAGGTATATTTAGGGTTGGATATTGGGACTAATAAGGGGGAAATTAAAGAAAACGGTAATGATATAGTTATTAATGGCAAAGCAATTAAAGGATTTGATCTTGAACAAAGTGGTATAACAGGATATTTATTCAATATATTATCCCCCGATCAGGCTATGGATTTATTTACATTCCAGCAATTAACTTATGAATTGCTGGGATATTTTGATAATAATGGAGTGCCGGTTTTTCTTACAGGGGGTACAGGGTTGTATCTTGATTCTATTATCAAAGGATATGAGCTTTCAAAAACTAATAAAGACATGGGGTTGAGACAAGAATTGGGGATGTTGAATCTATCTGCGTTGCAAAAGAAATTAAGTGAATTAGATGAAGGTATCTATCTAAACTTAAATAATTCTGACAGGAACAATCCCAGAAGACTAGTGCGTTTAATCGAAAAAGCTCTCTCCCCTATCCTGCCCTTGTCTTCAAATATGATTGTTGACTCATTAATAATTTATCCAAAATATGATCGCATCAAACTATATGGAAAAATTGATAAGCGTGTTGCTGAGATGATTGAAGCAGGATTGATTAAGGAAGTTGAAGGGATAAGAAAATCAGGTTTTAAAGATGCGATTGCTTTACAAGGCATGGGTTACAGAGAAGTTAATGACTATCTTGATGGAAATATATCTCTTGATGATTGTGCTAAACTAATAAAAACAGCACATAGAAATTACGCAAAAAGACAAATTACCTGGTTTGAAGCTCCGGGCAGGAATTATGAATTACATAGATTTGATTTTAATAAAGATTTTCAAGAAATATTTAAGGCAGTTAATTCCTTTTACGAATTAATTTAATCTATCCAAAATATGAATGACCCATATATAAATGCGCAATCGCAATTGCGTTCTGTCGCTAAATTAATTAAAGCTGATGATGAGATCATTGATAAATTATGCATTCCCGATAAGCTATTAACACTCTCACTTCCAGTAAGGATGGATAACGGTATGATTAGGATCTTTATCGCCTACAGATCGCAGCATAATAATTCTAGAGGGCCCTACAAAGGGGGAATAAGATATCATCATTTAGTTAGTGAATCTGAAGTCAAAGCTTTATCTATGTGGATGAGCTGGAAATGTGCCATTGCCGATATCCCTTATGGTGGTGGTAAAGGTGGAATCATTGTTGATCCAAGGGAATTAAGTGCTGCAGAACTGGAGAGATTATCAAGAGCCTATGCTAAAGCGATAGCTAGTGATATTGGACCAGAACTGGATGTGCCCGCTCCTGATGTTAATACCACTCCCCAAATTATGGATTGGATGCTAGATGAATACAGTAAGGTTAGTGGAAATAAATCAAAGGCTACTTTTACAGGTAAAAGTGTTGAGAATGGAGGTTCTTTAGGTAGAACCGAGGCTACTGGTTATGGTGGTGTTTATGTTATGGAGGAACTTTTAAGGGCAGAAAAAGTAAAAACAGATAAGCTGACAATTGCTATTCAGGGTATTGGAAATGTCGGCTACTATTTTGCCGAACTAGCCTATAAAAATGGCCATAAAATCGTAGCCATTTCTGATTCTAAGGGGGGTATATACAGTTCTAAGGGAATTGATCCTAAACTTGCTTTAGACTTTAAACAGAAAGAAGGGAGATTATCAGGAATGCCAGGAACTAAGACCATAGGAAATGAACAACTATTGGAATTAAAGGTGGATGTATTGGTGCCTTCAGCACTCGAGAATGTTATTAATGCAGATAATGCAAGTAAAATTCAAGCTAAATATATTATTGAAATGGCTAATGGACCTATTACTCCAGAAGCAGATGAAATTTTATTCAACAACAAAATTTTAAGCGTGCCTGATGTACTTGCTAATTCTGGTGGTGTTACCGTGTCATATTTTGAATGGTATCAAAATATTCATAATGAGAAATGGAGTAAGGAAGAAGTGCTAAAGAAATTGAAGGAGAATATTACAAGAGCATTTAAACTAACCTATTCCAAGAGGAAAGAATTGGGAGTAAATATGAGAATGGCTGCCTACGCTTTGGCTGTCAAAAAGGTGGTCGATGCTTTCAAGTCTTGAATATTTTAAAGCATATGGAGGTACAAGCATAAAGGGACTGACCCCCAGAGTAGAGGTTATGGGTATGGGTGTTAGATCCCCCTCTGGGCTGAACCTAGTCACTTATCAAGATCTATCTAAACCAAATCAATACTTAGCTACAGCTAGCCTAGCAACAAGGCTCTCACAAAGAGAAGAACTGTTATTAGGACCAGATCCTTTCCAGAGATTACTTTCAGGCCCTCTTTTATGTAAGGCTGGAATACTTTTAACTTCACTTGATACGAAGCCTCAAGTGCATTGTATGTTGGAGCTTGAAGCTGGACTTGTTAAAGCGATCGAGATACCCCTAGTATTGCAAACTTTAGCTAGAGGTTTTGATGAAAGTATGATAGCTCAAGAGGGACAAGATCGAGATATATTATTAGAGATAACACCTAGAGCATTCAGGGGTATTTGGCAACAAAGGAAATTACCTGAAAATGTGAACTTCAGATTTGATAAAACTATCATTAATTTCAATGCATTCAGGTTAGGTAGTGAGCGAGGAATAATTGTCAAACAGGCTTAGATTATATATAATACAAAATAGTTAAGGCGCGAGTAGTTCAGTTGGTAGAACGTCTCCTTGCCAAGGAGAAGGTCACGAGTTCGAATCTCGCCTCGCGCTCCATTTGTTTAGAATTAAAGAAAAAGACTGATTATCCTTATCTGTATTGGTTGGATTTAGTTCTAACCAGCCAGGATGAGAGTCAGTCTCTTTTTTTAGCTCCTGGAACTTAACAAACTCGACATTCCTTTCCAGATAGACCTTCTTGTCTTTCAAGGTTATGGTTCGAGCCAAAGTTCTCAAAATATTTTGCTTTTCTTCCTTGTCCCCGATTTTGAAATTTACTGCCAGGTCTTTAGTAAACTCCAACTTTTCGATGATGGAATCAATTAGTTCATTCTGATTTGAGTCTAATGCCTTAAGTTTGCCTAATACACCTGTCTTCTGGTCAATAAGCATTTTCTTCTGTTCGCCAAACTCTTCAATACTTAGCAGTATCCCATTCGAGTTCTGGGGTGATAACATCAACTTCGTCAGATTGTCCAATGGAAGACTAAAATAACAGAATTTGTGGATCATACAGATGAATTATTTGAAGGCTTAAAAGTTGTAAATACTGTATATAAATCCCAAAATGTTATCCATGCTTGTAATACAGATACTCTTGGTGCTATTTATTCGATTGAAAGTGCAATAAAATCTACTACAATAAAAAACATTTTGATACTTGGTTGCGGCGGTGCTGGTTATCCAGTTGCAGTTAAACTGTCGGAATATTATAGCTGTAACGTTTTTGTCTATGATATTAGGACAATTAATGCTATTTTTAACACTAAAGTAATAAAGGTTATTAAGAGTCTGAATGAAATATTCCCCCAGAAATTTGAAGTTATAATTAATGCTACACCGCTTGGGAAATTCTATAAAAACACCTTAATATCAGGACTTAATTCCCCTTTGGACTATTCAATGATAAAGCAGCTCTCTCATCCGGATACTATACTTATGGAAATGAATTACCTTCCGGAATATACTTTCTTCCTCCAATGTGGATTGGCACTTGGTCTAAGGGTGATTCCTGGTGTCAATATGCTTGTACATCAGGCCATAGCGAGCCTAGCTAAATATTATCCTGAAAGAGAAATTAATATTGATACTAATCTTATAATTGCAAAGATGTTAAAATTCATCAAACTTAATGAGGAAAAAATATTTAATTTAAAAGTTAATGATTATAAATAATGGAAAAATTAGATTTAAGTAAATTCAAAACTGTTTATCAAAATTACTATATGCTTCATCCAGACGGAGATACCGTCCCTAAGTATAAGCTCTATTATCTTCATAGGCAGTGGTTCTTTCCAAACCATATAGATTTAGTGCTTAGTAATATACTGAAATTCCAAAAAACTTATTTACCAGAAGCAAATTTAACTATAGCTTTATATGCTGGGTTGTTACATGATGCTGGTTTGGTTTATGAACGGGAGACTGCAGATCCTGACGGGCATGAAAATCGTAGCATCGTTTATGCCCAAAAAGTACTTAGTCTCGAAAATTATAATGTAGACTTTATAAGCCAGGTTTGCAAAGCAATTGGAGCTACCGATAGTAATGAGCGACCTGAAACAGTAGAGGGAGAATTAGTCAGAAATGCTGATGCTTATTCCCACTTATCTTCGATTCATTTTATTGCTAAAGCTTATTTTAGCCAGGAGCTTGATGAATATTTGGAGTGGTTTGAAAAGAAGGTAAACTCTACATTTAATAAATTAACAATAAAGGAACTGCAGGATAAAGTTGAACCTACGGTTAACATTTATCATACAATGCTGCAACAATATAAAAGCTCTAAAGAGAGTTCTTTTATTCAAAAAATATAAATATTAATTGTAGTTCTGACTTCGTTCACGATCGTGCCCCGCTTACTTGTAATCAAAAATCACCTTTAGGTGATTTTTTGTTACAAGAGAGTTCAATAGGCGAGATGACTTGTACCTAGCTCTTGACGAACGAAGTGAGTCTTAGAGCAGGTGAATCTCGGACATTGATGTTCTCGAACGAAATCTGAAAGATGAAGTGAGAGAATACAGCAATGGCTGCATGACCTGAAAGGTCAGGCCCTCGCGCTCCAAATTATATTCGACCTCATATATACGATTCCATTATCCTAATTAATGTATTGATATAGGTCATAACTACTCTGATGACTTTCAGTTGATAGATTGCTATATTATAAATATTTTATTAATTGTAAAAATTTATGAAATTTATCTTACAACTGAAGTATCAAAGTAATAATCTCCCAATAATTGAAATTAAGGATGAGGAAAAAAATTTGAAATATAAGGTTTCCACTAAGGTTAATGATTGGGGGCTGTGTTATAAAATCGCACTACCTTCCGGTGAAGATGTTGGTTGCATTAAAGAATATTGCCGTTCAACTAAGCCACCCGAGGTTTATGTCGAAGGGAAAATGATTGGTGAAATTACTTTTCGAGATAATTTCATAGGAGGAGAATCCAAGATTGAAGCATTCAATTGGGAAATTAAAATGGAAAGAACATTATTTAAAACTGTATATATAATCTTTAACCAAGATCATCAATTAGTACGAATTACTAAGATACCATTTGCTTTTCATAGAACTTATTCGATTGAGAGTAAGCTGGATACCTTAAATGAGAATATTATGGCACTTTCAATTTGTGTCGACATTGCTTTGGCTGAATCAGAAAAGGTTACTGGTGATTAATATGGAGATTTTATCTTGATTTTATAATGTCAAAATTGACTGAATAGTACTGACTTCATCTACTAATAAGCTTACTTGTAATAAAAACCACCCATATTATACCTCCGAAATTACATCGTACCCTTTATAACTTCCTGTGATCGCGCACCCATAAACTTTTTCAGCCAACTTATTTCCAATTACCTTCTTAGCTGTTTCATTCAAGGTAGCCCCCGAACCGACGGCATCATCTATAAGCAATACCTTTTTAAAGGTTCTCTTGTCCTCTACGATGATAGTATTTTTTGCGTTAATGACTCTATCCTCAAGTTTTGAAAGTGTTTTCTGAGGTACAACAATATCAGTTTTAACTTTTGAAATTTTCAAGATGGGAACCGGCAAATTCAATCCTTTTTCCAACTCTTTCATAAATTGTACTTCTCTTTTAATTGTTGGGGGAATATACCCGATAGCATCGATTTTATATTGCTTAATCATCTTGACTATTGCAGGTTTTACAATTGTTGATATCTTTAAGATTCGAGCACGATCCTGACTTTGCTTTGCATAAAGAAGAAGCTGTCCCAGTTTAGTTTTACCGAATTGCGGAATTGAGTAAAAATCAATAAAGAAAACATCCGTTAGATAGTTTTGCCTGAAAGTCGTTTCGAATTTATTGGTAGCAATTAATACTCCATTCCTTTTAACGGAATTAATCTTTTGTATCAAATTTACATATTTTTCAGCTTGAGTAATGATATTAAGTTTTCTCTCTCTACACCATTTTGAAAATCCGTTAGTCCCCTCAAAATATTCGCCTAGAGGAGTGATATTGAGAAAATAATCATTAATGATCTTTCGGAACTCTTGGGGAATGGTGCTTTCATTTTCAAGATTTTCAGATGCAATATTTATTTTATAAAATACTTTTGGGGGACTTCCAACTTTGGTGAGTTTTCCAGACGCATATAGTGCTGCCAACTGCTTAAATATTGCCCTTTCGGAGATAGTAAAAACAGAGGTAAGTTCAGATGCCGATACCTCTTTGTGCTCTTCAATATATTTTAATATTTGTTCTGATGTTTTCATGTGATTATTATACCATAAAGTTCATAGTGCAGGGTGAACTATGAACTTATTTTTCAATCAGTTCTAACCTCGTCTACAATCGCGCTCCATTATTTACCTCACAAAACACCTTAGGGTGTTTTTTATTCGAAAAATTTATCTTCTTGTAATAATAGTTTTTGTGCCTAGTATGTTTTTATGGCTATCTAATTGTTATGATGGTATATATTCGTGATATAATTATATTGATGCTTTATTAAATCGAAATATTTTGGATCAAATATCAATTGAACAACTATCGGTTGATTTTAGTCAAAAAACAACCGGAAATACTAAAGTGACATACCCAGGACAATTGTGTAGTAGAAAGGTCGCGGTCAAGTTGTTTAGGAAATATGAGGCAGAGTCACATAAACCTATTGACGCAAACATTGCATCCCCTCTTGAGCTTGCAGGATATATCCGAACTTTTAATAGTCCTATCCAGCCTTATGTCCCAGAGCCTTTAGGTACTGTAACGGATGAGAAACGAAGCAGATTGATGTGAATAGTTGTTGAGTGGAGAGCAGGAGATATATTATCTAATCTTTATGGAAGAATTAGTGTACCAAAGTCTTATCTGCGTGGTTTCAAGGGGAATTTATTAAAGTTACCTCTTTGTCTCCACGACGAAGATTTTGGGCCTTTAACATGGAAAAGATTATGGTCGCAGCAGGATTTAAGGCCGGTACTGAGAAATCTATTAGTGCAGATAAATTTGACCAGGAAGAATTTGATAAAGAAAGAGACACTTATGCTAAGTTAGGGTTGGTCTTATCACCCGTAAAATATTCTGAGTTTCAAAGTGATAGAGGTGTTACTAAAGATTATAGTTATTATCTATATAATCCCGAAACTTTAATGGCACAAACAAGAGATAGTGAATTAGTGCCCTTTACTAAAGATATGACTATTGAGCAGTGGTTTGATCTAAATGCGCAAAATGGCAAACCCTCAGCATATGTTATCGGTAAGTTCTATTCATATCCTGAATCAGAGATAAAAGAATTTCATTCAATACAAGACTTTGACTCTGCCTTTGCATCAGGCGAATATGCAACTTCTCAGGATTCTTTCCCATTAGAATATGGTGATGGCGATAATGATGGATTTGTTTTTAAAGTCCCAGCTAGCTCTGAAGTCATTAAAAGAGAAGCCGATAAATCTATCCTATTTCAATTATGGGCTCAAGATCCTCAAATTGCCTCGATGCTTAATTCCGGCATTATTGAAGATTCAAGAAGCTTGTTCTGGGGGAATTGAAGTGTTTATTGCCCGAAATTTTAACCGCCTGTATATATTCCTGTGATATAATTACTACTCCAGTTAATACGGATAATGGCACTGATCGATTTCAGTAGGAACTCTGTTCTTTCCAGAGAAAGCAGGTTATTACAATACAATGGTGATCAGGATAGTAATGGCTTACCAGTACTATCCATGAGATCACAGGATGGATCCTTATTGGATCTATCTGTGTTTGAGCCTTGTAAAGTTGAAGGCTTTCCTTTACCAAAAGCTAGGTATGTTGCTCATCCATTAACAAGACCAGATAAATCAAACTTTGAACTGTTAAATATTTTAAATGGCGCTAGTCAGGCTGTCCCTATAACTGCTGAAGTTAGTCCATTCATTGGCTTTAGTAGGACTATACTTTATGCAGATCCTGATACCCCTTCTAGAATGTATAAATTGGGTGGTGTGGGAATTTGCACTCAGGATGGAAATAATATCGTTGTGGAGCAGCCTGATCCGGATAGAAGAATGGGGAAATATATTGCAGGTACTAAGAATATGAATGCCAGGGTGTTTGAACCTGATGGGTCATTTAAGCATGACGAGAATAATACCATCTTAGGCATATATACTACACCTGGGATTATTGATAAGGTCCAAAGGCATAGACTGATAGCTAGAGCCTTAGGTCAAAACGGAATTAAAGTTCCTGAACAGGTATTGATTGCAAATAAAGCAAATACTGACTATTACGTCTTAGGAACAGCTATGCCTTTATCTATTAATTTTGCTCAACTTGGCAATATTGAGGCCTGGGCTTTAAGTGAGGGAGTTCTTCGTGATCCTTTATTAACCTTAGCAGGAACTTTTTTAAGATTTAATATGCTGGCTGCCATACATGATTCTGGATTTACTCATAATCAATTTACTGCAACTAATGCCAGGATTAATGTAACAGAAAGTCAGAGTAATACTGTTATGCCAAATGATTTTACTGATTCCAGAAGACTAAGTGCCTATCCAGAAGAAAGGTATTTTTAAACAGCGCAAATGCCTTATCCTATTGATTTTAAAACTCTAGCCACTTTATTTGATTTCGAGCATACACTGCATCTTACCTACAAAGAGATTACAGGAGGAGATCCAATCTCAGCGAGAAAGCGTTTAATGCAGTTAGCTGGGGCTGCGATAGCAGGATATACTAATATCGATCTTTCTTTAGGGGATTTGCAAGAATCTATCCAGGAATTTATGGAACAGGCAAATGAATTAGGACTTAACAATGATAAGGATTTAATTAAAGGATCAGTCCTTTCTGTGTTCTTTCCAGGATCAATTAGCAATTAATTCGCAACAGCTTCTTAATTGCTCATCACAATCTTTTTTCACCCAGTATTGCTGTCTACATTCAACTATACATTCACAATAAGCCTTATTGCCTGTACCGAAATATTCGTAATCAGATTGTAGCCTTCTATCGTCAAAATTTAGGTTGAACTCCCCATCTATAGGGCAATTATTCTCTTCCATATATTCCCATCTTCCAATATCCCAGCACCCACCTCCTGCACTGATACAACTGCTATATTCTCCACTAACAGTGTATTGATTCCTCTTACAGTATTCATAATCATCTTTACATGTTTTCTCTGCACTGGAGTTTAAACTGATCCCTCCTGATAGATCAAGACAAGAAGTAAGTGGTATCTCCTTATTTTCAACCACTACATCAAATCCCAGGTTCATGGCTATTGAAGGATCAAGTAGGTTTGTAGATGTATCTACAATCGGTATATTAATCTCACTTACTTTTTGTTCTTGTACTTCAAATTCAGGAATGCAAATTCTTCAAGCTGCTTGTTTAATTTAAACAATGAACTTGTTAATTTTTTGTATAGAATATACTATTAATAATCTGCCCAATTAAGTTTAAGACTAAGTATTGTGGTTAATAACAATGGATTAGATCTTTCACATCTGGAAAGAGGCAGATTCAGCCCTCCTTTAAATTTAATGCAGCCCTTTTCTGATGCTTTGCAAAGTAGCGAACTTATTGAGCAGATCAGGCAAAGAAGCGAAATTGAAGCAGCTCCATTACGCTGGGAGCATTGTAGAATTACTCCTGATAGCGCTGAACTGGATAGGAATATCAGAGCCTTTAATTTTGATCATGTACTGCAGGTTGGTCTTTCTATTCTGGAACAAGGCCAATTACAGCCTTGTATAGCAGAGCCGATCTTAATTGAGGGAGAAATCAGAGGTGTAAGAGTAGTTGCAGGTCAGCATAGAGCGATTGGTGTTAATTTAATGTCGCAATTATTACAAAGTGCTGGGATCCCAGGTGAAATGGATCTTATGGTCAGGTTATCCAATCGTGAATTAACTCAAAGAGAAAAATTGGAGATCCAAATCGCTGAAAACCTTCAAAATCCTATGACTCCTGATGAAGAAGCAGAAGCTATTGCCCAACTATGGAGTGAGTTTAAAAGTGTGCATGGAGAAGGAGCAAGTAAAGCTCAGCTAGCTAGGTCAATAGGTAGGACTCCCGGGAAGGTATATAACGCATTGAATTTCGCACAACTTCCCATAGAGGTAAAAGCCATGGTATCTTCCAAGATATTACCCTACGGCACTGCCCTGGAATTAAATAAATTACAAAGAGACAAACTTGAAAGAATTGATCCTGAAGCTCAAGATCAAATTCCTCTGATCGAACAAGATCTAATTAGAACGGCTGTGCATATTGTTTCAAGAAATATGGACATGCCTACGGCCAAGACCCATATTTCCTCTCTTATAAATCCCGAAGGCCAATTCCAATTAGGCCTTTTTTCAGGTGAGGTTATGGCCTCATTAAAGAAGGAGGAATTAAGATTAGGGATTAAGACTGCTGTAGATAGAGCTTTTGCTGATGCAGTTGGATATTTTGTAAGAATAAGGGAGGTTATTCGAAAAAGTGGAGTAGATGAGAGAGTCTTTATCACGGATGCTCTTTTGCGGCATATTGCTGAGGCAATAATTTCAAATAATGCATTTCTGGAAACAATTGCTGTTCAAGAGCCAGAAATAGCTCAGGAATTAATGGAAAGAGCTGGTTCATATGTAAAAGTTCAGGAAGTTTGATTATCATGTATTAATAGCCTAAATTAAATATATGAAAAAGATCCTCGCAAATTACAAACAAGAGATAATCGTTGTTTTAGTTGCTTTATTTTCGAGACTTTTAACTGTCTTTATCGGTGTGGTCTTTGTCACCAATTCCTTAAATGCAAATGTTGATGATCTTCAGAAAGCATTCGTGCATTGGGATGGAGAATGGTATATGCAAATCATTAATGAAGGGTATGATAAAGATTATTCTTCGTTCGAGCCTGAGCACTGGTATTGTAATACTGGCGAGGGTAATTGTCAGAGAAATTTTGCATTCTTCCCACTCTATCCAATATCTGTAATGGGATTATCAGATTTAACCGGACTTGATCATACGGTTTCTGGAATCCTGATTTCGAATTTATGCTTTGTGATTGCCGCTCTTCTATTATTTAAGCTTACTAAAGAGCTTGTTAATGCCAGAGTTGCCTGGTATAGCCTAGCAGTCATAATAGTAGCACCCACTTCATTCGTATTTTCAGCATTTATGAGCGAATCCCTCTATTTAATGCTATTCCTTTTATCTGTCTATCTTGGCTTAAAACAAAAATGGTTATTGGCTGGAATAAGTGGAGCTTTACTATCAGCCACTAGAAATACCGGGATTATGATAATTCCAGTTTTATTAGCTATATATATTGA
>Ga0172371_10009940_pt1 | contig 12980 bp, 11 predicted proteins | sample Lak12m_FD_114543 | JGI IMG/M metagenome (GOLD analysis project Ga0172371, IMG submission 114543) | Freshwater microbial communities from Kabuno Bay, South-Kivu, Congo - kab_022012_12m | ecosystem: Environmental > Aquatic > Freshwater > Lake | place: Democratic Republic of the Congo: South-Kivu... | reverse complement strand
ATTGAAAATTATAAGGAGCTCAAAGCCGATCTCGAGAAAGCGGGGCACAAATTTTCCTCGGAAACTGATACGGAAATCGCGGCGCATCTGGTGGAAGAATACAAAAAACAGGTTCCGTTCGAAGAAGCCGTCTGGAGGACGCTGGCCCACATCCGGGGAACCTACGGTCTGGCTATTATCGACCGTGAAAATCCGGAAAAAATAATCGTTGCCCGGAACGGAAGCCCGCTCGTTTTGGGGATTATGGACGACGGCTATATCATCGCGTCGGACATTGCTCCCATTGTCTGTTATACGGACCGGGTGATATATCTTGATGACGGGGAAATGGCGGAAGTGTGCCGGGGAAACTACAAAATTACGAACTTCAAACGCAAAAAAGTTGACAAAGAGGTTTCGAAAATAGACTGGTCAGTGGAAGAAGCTGAAAAAAAGGGTTATTCCCACTTCATGCTCAAAGAAATAATGGAACAGCCGGAGGCCGTGGAAAATTCCATACGCGGTCGGCTTGTTGCGGCTGAAGGGATCGCCAAGCTGGGAGGACTGCGCGACGTGGCCGAAAAAACGCGGCATCTCAAAAGGATAGTGATCGTCTCCTGCGGAACCTCATACTATGCCGGCCTGGTCGGAAAATATATGCTGGAGGAATACGCGGGAATCCGGACGGATGTTGAGTATGCCTCGGAATTCCGCTATCGAAAGCCGCTGCTCGATGAAGAAACGGCGGTGGTTGCCATTTCCCAATCGGGTGAGACGGCTGACACCCTGGCGGCGATCCGGGAAGCCAAAAATAAAGGGGCGCTCACGCTCGGAATCGTGAATGTGGTCGGATCGACCATTGCCCGCGAGACGGATGCGGGAATATATAACCACGCCGGCCCCGAAATCGGAGTCGCTTCGACCAAAGCTTTCACATCCCAGCTTTCAATTTTGGCTCTTTTCACCCTGTTTTTAGGACGCCAAAGGGAAATGTCTTTTGTGATGGGAAAGAGGATCGCCGAAGAGTTGGCGGAAATTCCAAAGTTGATGAAAAGTGTTTTGAGCCAAGCAGATGAGATAAAAAAAATAACTGAAAAATATTCAAAATATTCGAATTTCCTGTATCTCGGGAGAAAATATAATTTTCCCATTGCCATGGAGGGGGCGCTCAAGATCAAAGAAATTTCCTATGTCCATGCTGAAGGCTATCCCTTTGGAGAAATGAAGCACGGGCCGATCGCGCTCATCGACAAAAATTTTCCGACGCTCGCGATTGCGACCCAGGACAGCGTCTATGAAAAAACTCTTTCCGGGATCCAGGAAGTGAAAGCCCGTAGCGGGAAAGTGGTTGCCGTTGCCACCAGGGGCGACAAGGAAATCCAAAAAATAGTGGATGACGTGATTTATATTCCCAAAACCCTTGAGATGCTCACTCCTCTTCTTTCGGTCATTCCCTTGCAGCTTTTTGCCTACTTTTCCGCGGTGGGGAGGGGACTCGACGTGGACAAGCCCCGCAATTTGGCCAAAAGCGTGACAGTGGAATAAAAAACGAAATACCCGAGAGCTAAGCTCTTGAGTATTAAGCTAGTGGATATTTTGTGAAAATGAAGTTATACTTAAATTATGCCAGGGAAAAATAAAATAAAAAATAAAGAAGCGATGAAAAAAGCAACAACGGGCGAGAAGACGGCCGACCGCGTGACGCGAATTTTAGGAAGCTGGAAATTTATTGTCATCCAGTCCTGCGTTCTGGCTGTCTGGATCGCGATGAATATCGCGGCTTGGATCCGGCATTGGGATCCCTATCCGTTCATTCTTCTCAATTTGGCTTTGAGTTTCCAGGCGGCCTACGCGGCTCCCATAATCCTGATGAGCCAGAACCGGATGTCGGAAAAAGACCGCGAGAAAGCGGCCGCGGATTTGGCGACCGACCGGAAGGCGGAAAGGGAGATCGAGGAAATCCAGGCACAGCTCGCCCGGATCGAGAGAAAGCTGGGCCGTAAGCGCTAATTTTTCCGGAACTATGCCATATCTTCCCGCTATATTCCTTGGCCTTGTCCAGGGCGCCGCGGAATTTTTGCCCGTCTCCAGCTCGGCCCATCTCATTTTGGCGCCGTGGCTTTTTGGTTTTCCTGATCCGGGGCTGGCTTTTGACGTGGCGCTGCATTCGGGAACTTTGGTCGCCGTCATTTTGCATTTTTATAAGGATTGGATAAATATATTCAGGTTAGCGCTTAAAAATTTCAAATCAAATCCAAATGATAAAATTTCAAATTTCGAAAACACGCAATACGAAAGAAACATGTTTTGGCTTTTGATCCTGGCGACCATTCCTGGAGTGCTGGCCGGATATTTTTTGGAAAGCTATGCCGAGTCACTGTTTCGTTCTCCCGTTTTGGTTGCCACAACTTTGAGCGCGGTGGGACTCATCTTGTATCTCGTTGACAAATATCATACTCACCGCAAAAATTTGCGGCAGATTTCCTGGCGGGATAGTTTGCTCATCGGCCTCTCGCAAGCCGCGGCGGTCATCCCCGGCGTTTCGCGTTCGGGCGCGACCATCACGGCGGGGCTGGCGATGGGACTGAACAGGCAGTCGGCGGCGCGGTTTTCATTCCTTCTTTCCATGCCGATAATCCTGGGCGCAACAGTGAAGCAATTCCCGGATTTTTGGCAGTCGGGGATCAATCTGCCGCTTTTTTTGGCTGTGGCCGCTTCAGCGATCAGCGGCTATCTGGCCATAAAGTATCTTTTGCGGTTCATTGAACGGGCGAGCTACGCGATTTTTTTCTGGTACCGTTTGGCGCTGGCGGCGGTTGTTTTGGCGGTGTATTTTTCCCGCATTTAGGAAAAATTCCGTAGAGAAGGCGGCACTTGACCTGATAAGCTATACGGCCCAGGACGCCAATAAATATTTTGGGCAAAAAAAGCGGGCGCAAAATATTTTTCAAGCTTGACAGATTGGAAAACGAAAAAATAGTTTCTTGTTTCTCTCGCACCCGGTATGAATGTTATTGAAGTCCGGGCGGAAAACAATTCGGAAAATGTGACAGCCACGAAAAGAATACGGAGATTATAAGATTTGTGCTTTTCATCGGCAGCAGCCGCAGTTATTCAAAGATTTCATATTTTTCTCATGAAGAGTCAAACGGGCAAAAATTTGCGCGCTCTCCTTCTTTTTTCCGGAGGGCTTGATTCGATCCTTGCCGCGAAAATTTTGAAGAGGCAGGGGATTGACGTGTCCGCGCTCACATTTGTGAGTTATTTTTTTGACGCGGAGCAGGCGAAAAAATCAGCCAGGGAAAATAATATAAAACTGCGCGTGGAAGATTTCTCCGGTGAGCATTTCAAAATAGTGAAAAAGCCCCGCTTCGGGCGCGGCGCAGGAATGAACCCGTGCATTGACTGCCATCTTTTGATGCTAAAGCAGGCGAAAAAAATCGCCGGGCGGGAAAAATTCGATATCATCGCGACGGGGGAAGTGCTAGGCCAAAGGCCCATGTCGCAAAACGCCGAGGCCTTGAAGCTCATCGAAAGGGAAGCGGGGCTCGTCGGAAAAATCCTCCGCCCGCTCTCCGAAAATGTCCTCCACCGGAGAGCTAAGCTCTCCGGTGGAATGTATGGAATCTCCGGCCGGAGCCGCAAAGGGCAGATAGCGCTTGCCAAAAAATATAAAATAAAAAAATATCCCTCACCTGCCGGCGGATGTATCCTGACGGACAAAGAATACTCGCAAAAACTCTGCGACCTTTTGGAAAAATCCGGAAAAATAAAATCAGGCGACATCACGCTTTTGCGCCTCGGCCGGCATTTTTGGAGAGGAAAGGTGAAAATTATCCTCGGACGCAACCATGCGGAAAATATCGCGCTCAAAAAACTAGCCGAAAAGGGAGACTTGATAATTGAGCCAAAGGATATTCCCGGACCGACAGCGCTTGTCCGGGGAGAGAAAATAGAGGTTTTTATGGAAGCCGCGAAAGATACCGCGAAAGAAAAAATCCTTCAATTTATAAAAAAAGGCGATAGCAAAAAGTTTGAATTTACGGCGAAAAAAGTTTGAGGAAGATTTTTTTGTGCCTCGGGAGAGAATCGCCCCGAAGATGACGCTAAACGTCAACTACGGGGTAAAAACCCTCACTTTTTGACTATTGGGCGAGGAGGAAGTTGAATCCACAAGCCTTGCGGCACACGATTTTGCTGGCCCCGTACTTTCTGCGAAGCGGAATAGTTCGGGGAGTCGTGCGCGCCCCGCACCAATTTATTATTTTGTGCCGCGAGAGAGAGTCGAACTCTCATGGTGTTGCCACCACACGATTTTGAGTCGTGCGCGTCTGCCAGTTCCGCCATCGCGGCATAATATAAATATAAACTATCTAAAATTAGTGATAAATTGGTGCGGGGTGAATCTGCCAGTTCCGCCACCGAGGCGATTTTTTTTCGGCCTATTTCACTCTAAATTATTAGTAGCTCAATGTCAATTTCCGTGTTATAATCAAAACAATTTACGGATTCTTATATTCGTAAAGATTTGTAATTCGTAAAGGCTGCATGGCGAAAATCATCTCCCTCGTCAACCAGAAAGGCGGGGTTGGAAAAACCACGACGGCTGTCAATTTGTCCGCATCGCTCGCGCAGGCGGGAAAGTTTGTGTTGCTCGTCGATCTTGACCCGCAAGCCAACGCCACCAGCGGTTTGGGCGTCGATCCCCGAAACCTGGAGAAAAGCTTATACCACAGCATGATTCTGGGCGAACATCCTTCAAGTCATATCATGAAGCTCCAGACTTTCGGCCATAGCCTTTTGCCTTCGAATCGGGATCTTGCTGGTGCGACCATTGAACTGGTGAATTTGGAAAACCGCGAATACCGGCTCTACAATGTCCTGCGCCAAATCCGGACTGAATATGATTATATTATCGTGGACAGCCCGCCCAGCCTCGGTCCGCTCACCGTGAACGGTCTCGTGGCGTCCGACGAAGTGCTGATTCCCGTCCAGTGCGAATATTATGCCCTCGAAGGTTTGAGCCAGCTTCTCGAGACCATCAATCTGGTGCGCGACAATCTCCAGCCCAACCTCAAGGTGATGGGAGCGCTGCTGACAATGTTCGATCGGCGCAACCGCCTTTCCTACCAAGTTGTCCGCGAAGTGAAAGACCATTTCCCGGGGAAAGTCTTTGACTCCGTCATTCCGCGCAGTGTGCGCCTGGCCGAAGCCCCCAGTTTCGGAAAATCAATTTTTGACTTTGACCTTTTTTCCCGCGGCGCCCGGGCCTACAAAAACCTGGCGCAGGAGGTTTTGCGGCTGGAAAAAGAAGAAGAAAGCGGATTTCATTTATAAAAAAGAAGCCAAGCCGTCTTTGAATGGAGAACCAACCAATTGTTGTGATTTTGTATTTTATAAATAAAACTTTATTTCAATACTACGTAATATTGAAATAATGTTTCAAAATAATATTTGTAAAAAATGGCAAGACATCATACTAAATTATCAAAGAAAGAAGTAGAGAGAATATTTTATCAATTGTGTTTGACAATATCGCAAACAAAAAACATTAGTATTGCGTCGAAATTACTGCGAGATCTACTTTCTTATCAAGAGGCAGAAATGCTTGCAAAAAGGTTGAAAATTGCCGAGCTCGTGCTTGAGGGTGAAACATATGATTATATTAGGAGTTTTTTGAAGGTTAGCCCTGGGACAATCGCTCGGGTTCAGGAGTGGCTCAAAATATCCGGAGATGGATATCGCTGGGCGGCGCAAAAAACGAAAAGTGACACGAAAAAATTGCAAAGAAATCTTCCGGCAGAATCCGGATACAGCGGCTGGAGCGACATAAAGAGGCGTTATCCTATATACTTTTGGCCGGAACTGCTCTTGGAAGAAATCGTAAAAAGTGCAAACAAAAGAGAAAAAGAAAGATTGCGAAAAGTAGTCTGTGAAATGGAAAAAATGAAGAAAAAGAAGCCCTTATTCAAAAGGCTGCAAAGAATATTGCGAACGAGAACAAGAAAAAATTGACAAAACAATACTTCAATACTAAGTAGTAATGAAGTATTGTCACAAAAATATATGAGGTTTTTTTGGTGTTTGTTCTAAAAGTTTTTTTGTTACTGCCTTGAAAGAAGTAGTTTTTCTGTTTGACTTTATAAGCCGATTTCTGCTATCAAATATATACTTGAGTAAAGCCGAAAACTGCTTAGGAGGATCGGATGGCAAAAATCATAAAGCCTGGAGTAAACGGCGATCATTTCTGGAAAAATGGTTTCAGTCCCCCAAAAAAACCGCCGGCAGGTCTTTGGGGCGTTTGTCCGAAATGCCGCGCTCGATGTGAAACGGAAAGAGACGAACCAGGAGCGAAGTTCAAAGCAATTACGAGAAAAAAGGGAGGAATTATAAGCTGCGGATGGGAGGTCCAGTGTCCCTCCTGTGAAGAGGGAGTAATATTTTTTGTTTGCGAGAGGACAACCCTCGCTTACAACGGCATAAAAGACATAAAGATTCAAAAATGAGGCGGCCAGTCCCAATGGGCAAGGCCGCCTTCAGCATTTTATGGACTTTGTGGTATAATAAGTTGCAGCAGGCATTTTCAAAACCCTCAAATTCATTTCTTTCGGGAAGCTAGATCAGGATAATAGAAAAAAATAACAAAAATAAATTATATAAACTTTTTGCTCCGAAATGAAACGGGGCAAGCAAAACCAATGGCCAACAACAATCGCGGGCTGGGGAGAGGATTAGCTTCTCTTATCCCCCCGAAAAACAAATCCGCCTCTTTAGCGAACACGCCGCAAAATACCAATCAGGAAGTCGTCGTTTCGTCCGGGAAAGCGGTTCAGGATGATTTTCTAGAAGTGCCGACTTCTAAAATTGCTTCCAATCCCCAACAGCCGCGGCATGTTTTCGACGAAAAAGAGCTCCAGGATCTGGCGGATTCCATCAAGGAACACGGGATCATCCAGCCGCTCGTGGTCGCCAAAATCGCGCCGGAACAATATGAACTGATCGCCGGCGAGCGCCGCCTGAAAGCCTCGAAAATCGCCGGCCTCAATATGGTGCCGGTCATCATCCGGGAAGAATCAGGAGAAAGGGAAAAATTGGAGCTGGCCTTGGTTGAAAATATCCAGCGCGAGGATCTCAACGTCCTGGAAGAAGCCCGCGCCTACAAAAAATTGATTGAGGAGTATGACCTGACGCAGGAGGAAATCGCCGAGCGAGTCGGAAAAAGCCGCAGTGCGGTCGCGAACAAAGTGAGGCTTTTGGGCCTGCCCGTTGAAATCCAACGGGCCCTTCAGGATGGAAAAATCACCGAAGGCCACGCCCGCTCCATTCTGGCCATTGAAAATCCGGAAAAACAGAGAGCCCTTTTTGAGATCATTCTCAAGGACAACCTGACTGTCCGCCAGGCTGAAGACAGGGTGCGGGAGGTGACGGTTGCCACCCACCAGCGCCGCATGGGACCGGCTGCGGCGAATCCTGAATTTAGGGAAAAAGAAGAACTCTTGGCGGCGGCTCTCGGGACAAAGGTACAGATCAAAAAATCAGGCGGCGGAGGGAAGATACTGATCGATTTCTATAGTTCCGAAGAGCTGGAAAATATCGCCGCAAAATTATCAAAAAATCCTTCCTAATATACGAGATTAGGAAAGGTTTTATGCTTTATAAAAGCCATTGTCGGCGCTTTCAAATCGCGCCGACGCTTATTCCCGCCCGCCGCAGCTGCTGGCGGATTTTTGCTTTGGCGTTCGACGTTTTCACGACCCGTAGCCAGTCCTGGTTGGGGTTTTTGGTGTCTTTCGAAGTGAGGATCTCGACCACCTGCCCGTTTTTTATTTTGGAATCAAGGGAAACCAGCTTGCCGTCCACTTTGGCGCCGATTGTCCGGTTCCCGATTTCCGTATGGACGGCATAGGCGAAGTCAACGGGAGTCGCGTCTTCCGGAAGGTTGATAATGTCGCCTTTCGGCGTGAAAGCGAAAATATGGTTTTGGAAAAAATCAATTTTGAGCCCCTGCACGAATTCCAAATTGTCAGTGCCGAGGTCTTTTTGCCATTCTCTCAACTGTTTGACCCAAGCCAATTCCTGTTCGGGAATTTCTTCGGGCGTGTATCTTCGCAGGAAATAATCCCGCCAGGTTTTGGGGCCGGAATATATCCAATGGGCGGCAATACCGAATTCAGCTTCGTCGTGCATCCGCGAAGTGCGGATCTGGATTTCCAGAAATTTTCCCTTGGGGCCGAAGACAGTGGTGTGGATGGAGCGGTATCCATTGGGCTTCGGAAGGGAAATATAGTCCTTGATCCTCCCGATGAGAGGCCGGTATTTTTTGTGGACGATGCCCAGCGCCTCATAGCAGTCCGGAACTCCGGGAACAATGATGCGGACGGCCACAACGTCGAAAACCCGGCTGACATTCATTTCGTGTTTTTTGAGCTTCAAGAAAAAACGATAAATTTGTTTGGCTCTCCCATGCACGTCGATCACTTTGATGCTGCTTTTTTTGAGCTCCTCTTTGAGTTCTTTGATGGCAACCTCAAGGTCGTTTTTCCTTTCTTTGAATTCCTTGTCCAGAAGTCCTTTGGCCAGGCCATAGTTTTTTGGCTCAAGATATTTGAAAGCTTGGTCCTCAAGTTCGCCTTTTATTTCACCGATCCCGAGGCGGTTGGCAATCGGCGCATAAATTTCCATAGTTTCCCGGGCGATCCTCTCCTGCTTTTCGGGAGGAAGGGCGTGCAAAGTGCGCATATTGTGCAATCGGTCCGCCAGTTTGATGAGCACGACCCGGATATCCTCGGCCATCGCCAAAAAAATCTTTCGCAAATTTTCCAGCTGGACTTCTTTTTTGTCTCCCCGGAGCTTGAATTTTCCGAGTTTTGTGATTCCGTCAACCATTTCCGTGATTTCGTTGCCGAACTTCTTTCGGATGTCATCGAGAGTGAATTTTGTGTCTTCGGGAACATCATGAAGCAAAGCGGCGGCGGTAGTCCGCGATCGCATCCCGATTTCGGCGAGGATGGCGGCGGTCTGGACGGAATGCTCGAAATAGTCTTCGCCCGATTTTCTTTTTTGCCCCGCGTGGGCGCTCCGGGCAAATTCAAAAGCCTCGGCCACCAGAAGTTTTTGTTTGGCATTCAGGGGATTTTTGTAATGGGTGTAGAGTTCGGTTAATGTCATATTCTTTACGAATTACGAATCCGCTTCGCTCTACGAATATACAAATTACGAATATTTTCTTCATTCGTATATTCGTAAAAAATTCGTAATTCGTAAAGACTACTTGCACTCCTTGCTCGAACACTTCTCCATTCCCTTCATCTGGAAAACCATGAGGCTCCCGCATTTTTCGCAAGTTTTTCCGCTGGGGCGGTTCCAAAGGGAAAAATCGCACTTGGGATAAGCGGAGCATCCGTAAAAAAGCCGGCCTTTTCTCGAGCGGCGCTCCAAAATTTCACCGGTCTGGCATTTAGGGCACTTCACGCCGGTCGTTTTGTCCGAAGTTATCTTTTTGATGCCTTTGCAATCGGGATATTTGGAGCATCCCAAAAAAGCGCCGAATTTTCCGCGTTTTACCACCATCGGCGCGCCGCATTCCGGGCAAGTCTCGCCGCTGTTTTCTTCCTCGACTTTTTTCTCTTCGGCCGTTTTTTCGGTATATTTGCAATTGGGAAAGTTGTTGCAGGCGATGAATTTTCCGAACCGGCCGAATCGCACCAGAAGGTCGCCGCCGCACTCGGGGCATTTTTTGTCGAGCTTTTCAAGGATATTTTCTTTTTTTATTTCTTTGGTCTTGCTCTCGAGATTCTTGTGGAAGGGCTTATAGAACTCCCGGATAATGGGAACCCATTCCTTTTTTCCTTCGGCGATCTGGTCAAAATCGCCTTCAAGGGTCGCCGTGAATTTCATGTCGACAATTTGCGGAAAATGTTCGACCAAAAGGTCATTCACCAAAAGTCCGATTTCCAGGGGGATGAGCCGGCGTTCCTCGTTTTTGTCGATATACTTGCGGTCAAAAATAGTTGAAATGGTCGGGGCATAAGTCGAGGGACGGCCGATTCCGTTTTCTTCGAGAATTTTGACGAGAGAGGCTTCGGTGTAGCGGGGCGGAGGCATGGTTTCTTTTTGATTGGCTTTCACCTCCGCCAATTTCAAAATTTCTGTTTCTTTGAGAGGAGGAAGGAGATTTTCCGTGACCGGCAATTTGTCTCCATAAACTTTGAGATATCCGTCAAACTTGATGGTCGAACCGTTGGCTTGAAAAGTATAATTATTTTTCAAGCCCTTGGCTCCTATCAAAATCCTGGCTGAATTGAGGACGGCCGGCTGCATCTGCGAAGCCACCATGCGGCGCCAAATGAGGCGGTAAAGCTTATGCTGGTTGGCATCCAGCGAATCTTTGAGTTCATCCGGCGTCTTTTCGGGAAAAGTCGGCCGGATGGCTTCATGAGCTTCCTGGGCGCCTTTCGATTTCGTTTTATAAAATCTCGGGCTGGCCAGCGCATAATTTTTCCCGAAAATTTTCTCAATTGTTTTTTTCGCGGCCAGCATGGAGGGCAGTGAAAGATTCACGCTGTCGGTACGCATATAGGTGATGCGCCCTTGTTCATAAAGTTTCTGGGCGATCATCATGGTTTGCTTTGCGGAAAATCCGAGGGAATTTATGGCGGCCTGCTGGAGGGTGGAAGTAGTGAAAGGAGGCGGAGGAGTGCGATTTGTTTCTTTTTTTGAAATTTCGGAAACTTTGAAGGCCGCTTTTTCCAGTTCCGCTTTGATTTCCAGGGCGTCCTTTCCGCTCTTGATGGATGATTTTTTCGACTTATAATCCCCGGCAAACAGCTTGAGAGTGGCGCTTTCTTCAATTTTTTCCCCGTTTTTCTGAATAAGATTCGCCTCGAAAATGGAAGCTAAACTTTCATTTGGAAGTTTAGCTTCCAAATGTTTTTCCAAGTTAGCCGAAATTGTCCAGTATTCTTCTTTCGAAAATTTTTCGATTTCCCGTTCGCGCTCGCAGATTATGCGGAGTGCAATCGACTGCACACGGCCGGCTGAAAGTCCGCGTTTGATTTTTTTCCAGAGCAGCGGAGAAAGCTCGTACCCGACCAAGCGATCCAGGATGCGCCGCGCCTGCTGGGCGTCAACCAGATGAAAATCGATTGGTCTTGGATTTTCCAGCGCTTCTTCAATGGCTTTTTTGGTGATTTCGTGGAAAACAATCCGGTTTTTTTCCTGGGGGTTCAGCTTCAAAATTTCGGAAAGATGCCAGGCGATAGCCTCGCCCTCGCGATCTTCGTCAGTCGCGAGGATCACAGACGCGGCTTTTTTCATCTCGTCTTTCAGCGGATTCACTTTTTCGCGAGCCTTTTTGTTCACGACGTATTTGGGCTGAAAATTGTTTTCAATATCAACGCCCATTTCCTTTTGGGGAAGGTCGCGAATATGCCCGAAAGAGGATTTGACCTTGAAATTTTTACCCAGGAATTTGGAAATCGTCCGGGCTTTGGTGGGAGACTCGACGATGATTAATTTCATAATTTTGAATTCTGAATTTTGAATCAAATCTTAACGATATAATTTTGAAACATTAAAAATTCGGTCATTCGAAATTCATTCGAAACTCGAAATTAAAAATTCAAAATTATAATCTAATGTAATTCTGTCCTCCGATATTTTTCACTGCGCCCTGAATTTCAAGCGTTGAGAGCGTTGAACCGATAGTCGCTGGATTAAGTCTAGTCAATTTCACGAGTCTGTCAACATGGATGGGGTCGGAACCCAGCACGTTCCAAAGTTTTTTTTCTTCCGGAGTCTTCGGTTCGTATACTTTTTGGGGCGTGGTCCCATTGCGCTCCGCGATGTTCAGCTCCTGCAAAACGTCAGCCGCCGATTCAACGAGTTTCGCCCCGTTTTTGATGAGAAAATTGGCTCCCGCCGACTGGGGAGAAAAAATCGGTCCGGGAACGGCGAAGACTTCGCGGTTGGCTTCAAGGGCCAGCCCCGCCGTGATGAGAGAACCCGAATCGAGGGCGGCTTCGATGACGAGCGTGCCAAGGGCCAGACCGGCCATGATGCGGTTCCGAGCCGGAAAATTTTGCTTGAGGGAAGGAGTATGGGGGGGATACTCGGTGAGAAGCGCGCCGCCACTCGAGAGAATATCCTGCGCCAGATTGAAATTGTCTCTGGGATAAATCGTTTCGTCATCGATGCCGGTCCCCAGCACCGCGACGGTCGCGCCATCCGTGTCAAGCGCGGCCCGGTGGGCGATGGCGTCAATCCCCAGAGCGAGGCCGCTCACTATGGCCAGTCCGGAGCGCACCAGATCACGGGTGAGATTCTGGGTCGTTCTTTGACCATATTCGGTGAATTTCCGCGACCCGACGACGGCGATGGATTTGTTCTTGAGAATTTCAGGGTTTCCCCTTACATATATGACCGCCGGAGCGGAAGAAATTTCTTTGAGCTGGAAAGGATAAAGCGGGCTGTTTTGGGTGAGCAGTTCGACCTTTGCTTTCTCCAGCTCCAAAAACAGCTTTTCAGGCGAAAGGCTATTTCTTTTTTCCAGAAAATTTTTCACGGCCGCCGGACCGATGCCCGAGGCATGCAAATCTTCGCTTCCGGCGCTCCAGGCTTTTTCAAGCGAACCGAAATGCCCGAGAAGCTTTTGGAACTTCTGCGGCCCGAACCCGCCCACGCAGGAAAAGGCGTGGAAAAAAACAAGCTCATTCCCATTATCCATATTCTCACTATAAGCCAAAAGGGGATTTCGCAAAAGTTGATGAATTCAAGAATTTAGAGCCCCTTTTTTGAGCTCAAGAGCGAGAACCTCGTTCGGCGTTAGAAAATTAAGGGCTTTTCTGGCGCGATTGTTAAGCTTTTCTTGTATCGCGAAAACATAGCTTTCTTCAACTTTATCAAGATTAGACTTTTTAGGGAAATATTCCCGGATTAGACCGTTCAGGTTTTCCACCCCGCCTTTTTGCCAAGAACAATAGGTGTCGCAGAAAAATGAGGGT
>Ga0172371_10009936_pt1 | contig 12986 bp, 10 predicted proteins | sample Lak12m_FD_114543 | JGI IMG/M metagenome (GOLD analysis project Ga0172371, IMG submission 114543) | Freshwater microbial communities from Kabuno Bay, South-Kivu, Congo - kab_022012_12m | ecosystem: Environmental > Aquatic > Freshwater > Lake | place: Democratic Republic of the Congo: South-Kivu... | reverse complement strand
GCGCCAGCGCAGCAGACGCTGCGGCCAGGAAAAAACGCGCCGCAGGGAAGGCAAAGCCGCCAGAGCAGTTTGCTCTCCGCGCCGGGCCACTTCGGAAACGTTGATGACATCCAAAATGTTGATGTCGTTCACCGGCGGCAAGAGCAGCGCCTCGGGGCGGTCGAGAGATAAGCGCAATTCCGCCATTTGACGCTGCCCGATTTCCAGGGCGTCTGCAAAGATTTTCAGGGCGCGGGTGATGTTGAGCCGGGTGAGCGTTTCGGCCAGGGGACGGGGAACCGGCAGGCTGAGCGGAATCACCGGAGCAGCCAGGGGAGCCATCAGCGAAACGGCGACTACCGGCAAGCCAGGCGCCAACAGCCGGGCAGCGCGGACAGGCACAGGGTCCAGAACGCCGCCGTCAATAAATTGATAAGGTGACATTTCACGCGGGGGAAACAAACCCGGGATGGCGCTGGAGGCCAGCAGCGCGTCTAACAGGCGGCCTTTGGTCAGGAAAACTTCGCAGTTGCTGTTCAGGTCTACCGCCACAGCGGCAAAAGGCAGGCGCAGATGTTCAAAAGTGCGCTCGCCGAAATGGGTGCGCAGAAAATCGGCCAGGCCGCGAATGCCCAACAGCCCGGCGCCTTCGGAGAGCGGCCAGCCAAACAGTTTACTCTGGTCGATGGTGGCAAAGATTTTTTCAATCTCTTCGGGCTCGTAGCCGCTGGCGTAAAAAGCGCCGATGATACTGCCGATGCTGGTTCCGGCGATGGCGCGAATGGCGTAAGGATGGCGGGCCAAAACACGCAAAACGCCAATATGCGCGGCGCCGCGTGTGCCGCCGCCGCCCAGGGCAAGGGAAAATTCATTCATGGTTCAATCGTTTTGCACCTGCGCCAACAACAGGGGATATAGAATCGGGTTGGCGGCAATCACCGAAAGCGGTTCGCTGAGCAGGTCGGGAGAGCCGTCCAAACAGGTGACAATGGCGCCGGCTTCGCGGGCAATCAGCCCGCCAGCGGCCAGGTCCCAGGGGCGCAGGGAACGTTCCCAGTAGCCGTCAAAACGTCCGGCAGCCACATAGCATAAATCCAGCGCGGCGGAGCCTAAACGGCGCACGCCCTGGCTTTGCAGCGCCAGACGGGCGTAAGTGTTGAGATTGTTATGCGCAGTCGTGCGAATATCATAGGGAAAACCAGTCACAAGCAGGCTGCGTCCCAATTCAGCCGCGTTGGAAACCCGCAGCGGGCGGGAACCCAGCCAGGCGCCGCGCCCGGCCTGGGCGCGGAAGAGTTCTCCACGCAGCGGGTCGAAAACCACTCCCAAACGTAACTGGCCCTGAAAGGCATAAGCAATCGAGACAGAAAAAACCGGCACGCCGTGAGCGTAATTCACGGTTCCATCCAGCGGGTCTACCACCCACAGGTGTTCGGCGCTGCCCGCCTGAGCGCCGCTTTCTTCGGCCAGAATTTGGTGGCCAGGGAAGCGGCGCTGAATTTCTGCCAGGATGGCGGCTTCGGAGCGCTGGTCAACTTCCGTCACCAGGTCAATTTCGCCCTTAAAGCGAATTTCCAGGGCGGTTTCATATCCCTGAGATAAAATTTGACCGGCCTGGAGGGCAATCTGCTCCAGGTCGGTCAGAGTGGGTTGGTTCAAGAGAAAATTCCTTTCGGAGTTTATGAGTTCAAATTTTCCAAAGCGTTGTAAATTTCTTGCAGTTCGGCTTTGATATTTTCACGGTCGCCGTTGGCTTGCTCCAACATGGTGGCAAAAGCGGGGCGCTGTTCCGGGGGCAGGGTGGGCAAAAGGCGTTCGATGCGTTGAATTTGGGTGTTCTTGTGGCGTAGTTTGTATTCCAACCGCTCACGATACCCTTGATAAAAATCGCGGGTGGTCAGGGGAGAAGGTTCGGTGGGCGGGCCCTGGGTGAGGGTTTCGGCAATCGTCAGCAGAAATTCTTCGGTGTCAATTGGTTTTTCGATGAAGCGGGCCGCGCCCAGGCTGAGGGCAAACTGCCGGTCTTCCGGGGTGACATAGGTGGCAGAGAGAAAAATCACCGGAATGCTGCGGGTAATCGGGTCGAGACGCAGCTGCTGCACAAAGGCGAAACCGTCCATCTTGGGCATGAGAATGTCGGTGATGATGAGGGAGGGCGACTGCGTGCGGGCTTTTTCCAACCCTTCCACGCCGTTGCGAGCCGTGATGACTTCGTAGCCTTTGAAGCGCAGGGTGACTTCCAGCAGTTCCAGCACATTTGGAACATCTTCCACAACCAGCAGGGGACCTTGACGATTGTTCATGGCAGGTATTTTACTCCAAAGCGGTTCAGGCCCAAATGCGCTTGCCGAGGGCCGAGGCAATCAATTCTACTGCCAGGCGGGCAGTGGAATTTTGAATATCGAGAATGGGGTTAACTTCCACCATGTCCATGCCGAGCAATTTGCCAGTTTCGGCCACCATTTCGCAGATGAGATGCGCTTCGCGGTAGGTGAGACCGCCGGTGACGGGTGTTCCCACGCCTGAAGCGTGGCGCGGGTCGAGGGCGTCCATATCAAAAGACAGGTAAATCCCGTCCACTTCTTTGGTAATGTGCGCCAGGGTAGATTCCATCACGTTCACCAGGCCGTAGCGGTCGAGCTGCTCCATGCTTTGCACCATCACCCCGGTCTGGCGCAGGTTGTCCTTTTCGCCGGGGTCCAGGTCGCGGGCGCCAATGACAGCCACGCGGCTTGGGTCGAGGGAAACCGGTCGGTCGGGCCATAAATGCGTCAGCCGCTCATCGCCCAGGCCGCACAGGGCGGAAAGCGGCATTCCGTGAATGTTGCCGGAGGGCGTGGTGGCGGCGGTGTTGAAATCGGCGTGAGCGTCCACCCATAAGACGCCCAATTTGCGAACGCGGGCGGCTCCATGAATGGAACCGAGCGCCAGGCTGTGGTCGCCGCCCAGCACCAGCGGAAAACGACCTGCTTCCAGCGCGGAAGCGACCGCTCCGGCGGCGCGGCGGGCCATCGGCACAATGCAATCAATGTATTTCAGATTGGGTTCGGTAATGCGGCAGGTTTCGGCAATGGCAGTTTCAATGTTGCCGGTATCGCGCACATCAAAGCCCAGGGCTTCCAGCTCTTTTTGCAAGTGGGCGTAGCGAATGGCGCTGGGGCCCATATCTACTCCGCGGCGGTCTGCGCCCAGGTCAATCGGTACACCGATAATGTCAAGTTGCATGGTTCTCCCAAAAAATCAATTTTTCAATCCCTCGCGCACTGCCTGACAGCGTTCACAATCGGGGCGATTGCACAGCAGGGCGAGAGAATCTTTTTTGATGGCCTGGTAGGCCTGGGTGATGACCGCCCGGGCCGGAACAGCCTGCACCAGCGCATTGCCAATCGTCACCTGGCGGGTGAAAGGCTGCAAGGCTGGTTGAATGGCCTGAAACCCAGCCGAACAACCCGGAAAGCCTGGGCAGCAGGTAACGCCGCCATCTTCCATCAACGCCCAGCGGGTAAACTGCTTGCGCCCGGCTATTTTTTCGGCCAGATGGATGGTGGTGTTGGCGGTATGGTCTACACCCAACAGCAGCACCCAACCGTCATCGTTTGCCAGGGCCATCAGCGGGGCAAAAGGGTCATCCAGGGTTTGGGTTTGCAGATATTTTTTTACTTTGAGACCGGCAAAGGAAAGCAGCGGGTGACTGGAGCGTTCACATTCCGGGCGCTGACGCAGATTTTCGGCGGTGACGCCCATCATCACATCGGCGGTCATTTCCGGCGAGAAAGGTTCCGCCAGGCGGTTCCACTGCTGGCCGCGGGTGTAACTGATGGCGTTATTGGCCGGGCCGGAAGTGGGCGTGTAGAGCGGTTTGTAGGTGTGAGCAGGCATCATCAACGAGGCGCAGGTGTACAGCAGCGCCGTCACCAGCGCGTCAGCGCCGCCTTCGATGTAGCCAAACGAACGCAGCGAAGCGTGAGCAATCACTGGTTTTTTGCCCAGTTCCAGCGGCTGCAAGGCTTCTATCAGCGTGTTGAAGTTAAGCATGGAGGGTTATTTTCCCTGCCAGTTGGGGCTGCGCTTTTCCAAAAAGGCTTTCATGCCTTCTTTTTGGTCTTCTGTGGCAAACAGCATGTAAAACAGACGCCGTTCAGCGGCCAGCCCTTCGGGCAGGGAGGCGCTCAGCGCGGTGAGAACGGCCTGTTTGGCAAATTGCGCCGCCAGCGGCGCGCGCCCGGCCACTTGCCCGGCCAGGGCCAGGGCTTCGTCCAGGCAGCGTTCGGTCGGTACCACCCGGTTGACCAGGCCAAAGCGCTCGGCTTCGGCGGCGGTAAGCAGACGGTTGTTGAGAATGACTTCCATCGCCAGGTTTTTTCCCAGGGCCTGGGTCAGGCGCTGCGTGCCGCCCGCGCCGGGGATGACGCCCAAAGTAACTTCGGGCAGGCCAAATTTGGCGTTTTCGGCGGCTACAATCATGTCGCAGGCCAGGGCCAGCTCACAGCCGCCGCCCAAAGCGAAACCGCTCACGGCGGCAATCAGCGGTTTTTTGAGCCGCGAGAGATTGTCAAACAACTCAACAAAACCGTTGGTGAGCATTTCCGCCAGGGAGGCTTCAGCCATTTGGCGAATATCCGCGCCAGCGGCAAAGGCGCGTTCCGACCCGGTGAGCAGCATCGCGCCAATTGCCGGGTCAGCGTCAAAAGCCGTCAGCGCCGCAACGAGTTCCGTCAGCAGGGCGCTGTTGAGAGCGTTCAGCGCCTGGGGGCGGTTGAGGGTCAGCAGGCCGACCCGTCCGCGCACTTCAGTCAGCACCAAAGGTTCGCTCATGGCTACTCCATCAGGGCTTTCCACTGCGATTCCATGTCGGCGCGGCGCGAGGCGGCGGCAGATTGAATTTCCTGCACCCAGCCGCTGCTGAGGTTGTTCAGACGGCGGCGCAAAGCCGGGCCAGATTCGGGGGCCAGCAGCAGGGCTGCGGCGGCGCCAACCAGCCCGCCCGCAAAAGCGCCAATCACAAAACTGAAGGCTCGTTTCATGTCTCTCTCCTTGGGGTGTGGTATGCTTGCCAGCCGCTACATCATAAGCATATTACAGTGGAAGGTCAAGCCTATGCCTATTTTTACCGATTTTCTGGTTTCACTGCCAGCCGGGACGTTGATTTTGATGAGTGTGCTGACAACCGGGACGCTGCTGCGCCAGGGGAAAATTTTTGCGCCCTGGATGGACCTGGCCGCGCTGATAGCGGCGGCGCTGGTCGTTGGAGCGTTCCTGCGCCTGATTCGTCCCAGCCGCGCCAGCCTGACGGCCTTGTTCAGCGGCGGAATCAGCGCCGGGCTGCTGCTGTACCTGCGCTGGAGCGCCGCGCCCGGAGATGCCTACAACCCGCTGGTGTTTGGCGGCCTGGGAGCGGTGACAGCCTGGCTGTTTACCCTGCTGGGAGCGCAAATTCGGCTGCGGCGGCAAAAGTAAACGGTTAGCGGCTGGCCTCCCACAGGCGGGCGGCGATTTCCTGTACCTGAGTCGGGTAAGTGAGCAAATCCTGCTGCAGGCAGGCCAGGTCATCGCCGTAGCGCAAACGGCGGGCGAGAAAGGCAAATTCTTCGCTTTCCGGCGGCGGCACGGTAATGTCTTTGGAGTTGCCGCGCACCACGCGCAGAGAATCTATCAGCCAGCGCAAAAAGGTATGCGCTTTGCGCAGCAAGGTGTAATCATCTTCGGAGAGCAGGCCTTCCTGGTGAAGTTGGGCCAGCGCCAGACGGGTGTTGGGCTGGCGCAGCGAGGGATACTGCGCTCCCCAGCGCATTTGCAGGCCCTGCACCAGATATTCCACGTCCACCAGCCCGCCGGGGCTGTATTTGGCATTGAAGGTTCCGCCGCGCACCAGGTGGCGCACCTGGCGTTCGCGCATGGCGCGCATGGCGGTCTGGTCAAAATGACCGCTAAAGACAAACTCATCGCGCAGGCGCACAACTTGCTGGGCTTGCGCTGGACCGCCAACCGGCAGAGGACGCAGCCGCGTCAGGGCCTGACGTTCATATTCCCAGGCCGGGCCGCCGGGGGCGTAGTAACGCTGAAAGGCAGGCAGCGAGACGGCCAACGGGCCGTTTTTTCCGTAGGGACGCAGCTGCAGGTCTATCTGAAAAATTCCTTCGCGCCGGGCAGTGATGGTTTCCAAAAAGGTTTGCACCAGAGTTTCGTAAAACTGGCCGTTTTCCACCGTTTGTGGGCCGGAGGTCTGGCCGGGGCCGGAGTAGAGGAACATGAGTTCGATGTCGGAGGCAAAACCCATTTCGCGCCCGCCGCATTTTCCCAGGGCGGCTACTGTCAGCGGGCAGGGAGAGCCATCCGCCAGGAGCGGCTGGCCGCAGCGGGAGACGGCTTCCGCCAGCAGGCGCTCGACAGCGGCGGTTATCAGCAGGTCGGCCAGGTCGGTCAGTTCAGCGGAGAAATCATCAAATTCTGCGGTCAGGCCCAGCAGGTGACGCATATCAATGCGGAAGAGTTCGCGGTCTTTGAAGGCGTTGAGAGCGGCGCGCCAGTTGGGATAGGTTTCTTCGCCCAGGCGGCAGGTTTGCAAGGTTTGGTTCAGTTCTTCGCGCAGTTGGGGCAGGGGTTTGGCGGAGTTAAGCGCGTCCACATCGCGCAGGACGGGGTAGAGATTGGCGTACTGCATCCGCAAAAAGTCATCCCACAGGTAATCGCTGACGCCGAGCAGACGGGCCAGGGCATCCAGCACTTCGGGGCGCTGCAGGGAGGTGAGTTCGTTGGGCCAGTTGGGCCGGGAAAAGAGTTGGGCCAGAAATTCGCGGAAGTGCAGCAGGGCCGCTTCGGGGTTGGGGGAGTGAGGCAGCAGGTGGGTAAAATGCTTGATGAGGACGATGGCGGCGCGCAGCTCGCGCTGACGAGCGGAATCGGTGATTTTTTGGCCGCGTTCATCGGTGACGAGCAGCAGGTCGTGGGCGCGGCTGCCTTCGGTGCGGACAATCATGCGGGCGATGTTGGTGCGGGTGAGAGCCAGGGCGTTGGTAAATTCGTACAAAAAGCCAACGGTATCGGGGGCGTTGATGCGCAAAGCGGTGTAGCGGGCCGAGTCCTGGTTGTCAATTTCAATTTCGATGGGAAGCATGGGGCTGTTTTTGCCCGGCAGGAGTTGAAAAGCGGAACCGACCCGGCGCGCCAGCAGTCCGCGCGCTTCGCGCCGCTGGCCGGAGCGGAAGAGGCGCAGCAGGTCGAACAAGTCGCGGGTGTAGGCTTGCCACAGGCTTTCGGCGGGCGGCTCGAAGAAGATGGACTGGACGGTGAAAACGTCCACGATTTTGGCTTTTTCGCCGGGGGCGGGTTCGTAGGTGAAAACGTCTCCCTGCTGAATGTTGAAGCCATAGACAAAAAATAAACCGCAGAGAATGGACAATTCGCCCGGGTAGTCGTAAGCAATCACCGTCACCTGCCAGCGGCCTTCGCCCAGGGGTTGAGTTTCGACCACTGCCGGAATATCAGCGGAAAGCCGCTGCGCCAGCTCGGCGTGATGGCGGGTTTGCTGCGGGGAAAAGGTTTCAGCGTAGGTTGAATCCAACCGGGAAAGGTGCTGCTGCCAGACCGGGGAGACAGTCGGCGGCGGGTCGGTAACTCCGCTTATCTGACGCTGGTACACGGCCCGAATAGCCAGGCGATGTTCTTCGTAGCGCTGTAAAAAAGAAGCGGCATCTTCAAAACCCAGGCGGCGCGCCAGCAGGTGCAGGGCGGCGGGGTCGGAGGGCAGGCTGTAGGTTTGGCGGTAATCCAAAATTTGCAGGGAATGTTCGATGGTGCGCAGAAAAATATAGCCGTCCATCAGGCTGCGGGTTTCGGCGGGGGTGAGCAAACCGGCGGCGCGTAAGCGCGGCAGCGCTTTGAGAGTGGCGCGGGTGCGAATGCCCGGCAGGCGGTGAACATGCGCCAGCTGCAGGTATTGAACAACAAATTCAACATCGCGGATGGAGCCTACGCCCAGTTTCACTTCGCCCCAGGTGCGGCCTTTTTCGCGCAGCACTTCTTCGGTGCGGTCTTTCATCGCGGCAATGTGCTGGCGCAGTTCCTGCGGGTTGGCGGAGAAGAGCAGGGGCGCGGCAGTCTGCCGCAGCGTTTCTCCCAGGGCCAGTTCACCCGCCACCGGGCGGGCTTTGAGCAGGGCTTGCTTTTCCCAGAGACGGGCCGTTTGGGTGAGATAGCGCAGGTAGGCGGGCAGGCTGGAAACCAGCGGTCCCTCGCTGCCCCAGGGACGCAGACGCATATCCACGCGGTATAAAAAACCGGCTCCACTGTTGGCAGTCAGCAAGTGAATCAGCTTTTGCGCCAGGGAAATGACGGCGGGGTTATCTTCGCGGCTGAGGAAGAGCAGGTCAATATCTGAGCTGTAATTCAATTCGCGTCCGCCCAGTTTGCCTAAAGCCAGCACACAAAACCCATCCGCGGAAATGCCCGTTTCACGGCAGGCCGCGTCAAGCGCAGTTCGCAGCAGGCCAATCGCCAGCCTGGAGAGTTGAGAAACAACGGCTGGCAGGTCATACAACGCCAGAAAATCGCACACACCAATCCGCAGCAGCTCGGCCTGATGATAGCGCCGTAAGGCCTCCGCCGGAGAGAGCGCCGACAGGCAGAGCGCTTGCGATTCGCTGGCATATTGCTCCAGCGTCTTGCGCCATGTCAGCTGCTGACGGTCGAGAAGCGTTTCCAGGCTTTGCGGGCTGCGCAGGAGAATTTCGGTCAGAAACTGACTGGTGGAGAAAACAGCGCACAACACTTCGATGGCGCGCGGGTTGGACTGAAGCGCCAGCGGCAGCTGCGGGCCGTAATTTTCGGCAAAGCGCTCCAGGTTGACCAGAGAACGCTGCGGGTCGGGCGCGGCGCTGAGCGCCGTCAGCAGCGCGGGCTGAAGCGCCGTAAAACCAGGTTGGCGCAAGAGACGTTGAAAAACTGGGTGCGTGAAAAGGGTTGGCGGGTTCATTTTTCCCCGATAATACCAGCAAATGAGCCGGAGCCAGAAAGCCCTGCCAGCCCTAAAATGCCCCGTTTGGGTACTATGCGCCGGGGGACAGCCTCCGTAAAATAGCGGCGTTCATTTTCATTCACAGGAGAAAAAAATGGCAAAAACAGTTGCAGACGCTTTGGCTCTGGTTAAAAACGCCAAAATGGTGGATATTCGCTTTACCGACTTGCCGGGTCAGTGGCAGCATTTCACCATTCCGGCGCATCGCTGCACCGCAGAGTTCTTCGAGGAAGGCATTCCTTTCGATGGTTCGTCTATTCGGGGTTTTCAGGAAATTCACGAATCCGACATGCTGCTGAAACCCGACCCCGAAACCGCTTTTCTGGACCCGGTGGCAAACATTCCTACTCTGGTTGTCACTTGCGATGTGTATGACCCTATCACCCTGCAGCCTTATGGCCGCGACCCGCGCTATGTTGCCCGCAAAGCGGAAGCCTACCTGAAGCAGACGGGGATTGCCGATACGGCTTTCCTCGGCCCCGAAGCGGAATTCTTCATCTTCGACAATGTGCGGTATGCCAGCGGCACGCAAGAATCGTTTTACTACATTGATAGTGAAGAAGGCTGGTGGAACAGCGGACGCGGCGACCGACCCAACTATGGCGGCCAGATTTCTCCCAAACGCGGCTATTTTCCCGTCCCGCCCACCGACACCCTGCAGGATGTGCGCTCGCAAATTGTGATGGCGCTGGAAGAAGCCGGGGTGAGTATGGAAATTCATCACCACGAAGTGGCAACCGCCGGACAAACCGAGCTGGGAATGCGCTTCAACACCCTGACGCGCATGGCCGACCATCTGCTGCTGTACAAGTACATTGCCAAAAATGTGGCCCGTAAAAACAACAAAACGGCCACCTTCATGCCCAAACCCCTGTTTGGCGATAACGGTTCGGGCATGCACGTCCACTCCTCGCTGTGGAAAGGCGATAAAAACGTCTTCTACGACCCTTCGGGTTATGCCGGGCTTTCAGACACGGCCAAATACTACATCGGCGGCCTGCTGAAGCACGCCCCGGCGCTGCTGGCGCTCACTTCGCCAACCACCAATTCTTTCCGCCGTCTGGTTCCGGGCTACGAAGCGCCGGTGAACCTGGCTTATTCCCAGCGCAACCGCTCAGCCATTTGCCGCATCCCCGTCACCAAAAGCAGCAAAGCCAAGCGGGTGGAATTCCGCGCTCCAGACGCCTCCAGCAATCCGTACCTGTGCTTTGCCGCCATTCTCATGGCCGGGCTGGATGGCATTCAGAACCGGATTGACCCCGGCGACCCGCACGACAAGGACCTGTACGAACTGCCCGCCGAAGAAGCCAAACTCATCAAACAGGTTCCCGGCTCTTTGGGTGACGTGTTGAACGCGCTGGAAGCCGACCACGAATTCCTGCTGAAGGGCGATGTCTTCACCGCTGATTTCCTGCAGGCTTACATCGGCTACAAACGCGCCAACGAACTCGACCCGGTGCGCCTGCGCCCCACTCCCTACGAATTTACGCTGTACTTCGACATCTAAACTGCCGCGCTTCTCCTATTCTCAATCGCTCTCCCACTGCGTGGCCTGCCGCAGTGGGAGAGTTTTTTCCCCTGGAAGGAACAGCGTCCAGTCCGCTTTAGCGGACTTCCACGTACTGAGGCAGGACTTCAGTCCGCCGGGCTTGCCGCCTGAAGGCAAGCGCTGCAAACAAGGCGCGTGTTACAATGCCCAAAAATGACCTGGATATGCTTATGGACCCAAGTGATTCCCTGCCGCCCGGAGAAGTGGAAACCCGTCTGCTGGAGGCCCTGGCCAGCCTGAACCAAATCAGCGCCGCCATCAACCGCATTGGCTCCGCCGAAGTCATCAGCAGCGCCGAAAGCCTGCAGCAGATTGTGGAAAGCGCCATGCGGGTCGTGCCAGGCGCTTCAGCGGCGATATACACTTACGATGAACGCCGCGCCGCTTTTGAGCGCGAATCGCGCGTGTACATCTCCGCGCCCGATTTTCCCGGCCCCGTTCCCGCCATGCAGGACGCGCCTCGCCCTCAGGGCATGGGACAGCGCGCCTTGCACCAGCGCCGACCAGTTCTTTCTTATGAAGAACCCGATTTGCCCATTCATCCTTATCACGCCGCGCTGGGGACAAAAACGGTTGGCTGTTTTCCGCTGATTGTGGCCGAACAAACCGTGGGAGCCTTGTACGTTTATCTGCGCGAAGCGCGGCCCTTCAGCCGATTGGAACTGCTGCTGCTGGAAAACTTCGTCCACCAGGCCGCAATGGCAATTTATCACACCCGGCGTCAGGCAGCCATGCGCCGCAGCCTGGAGCGCAACCAGGAAGAGCTAAACCGTCTGCGCCGCGCTGGAATGCTGCTCTCTTCCCGCCTGCGCCTGGAAGAGACTCTGGAATCCATCCTGCAGTGGGCCTTAGAAATGACCAACGCTCATTACGGCATCTTCCGCCTGCTGGATAAAACGGGTGAAAATCTCATCACCCGCGCCTTTGCCGGGGCCGAACTCACCCGTCCCAAAATTGAAACCCTGCCGCTCAGCGTCCACAGCGTCATGGGGTTTGTCGCCCGCAGCCGGCAGCCGCTGCTCATCCCCGACCTGCTCACCGCGCCCTGGAACGAAATTTACTACCCGCTGGATGCCCGTCTGCAAATGCGTTCCGAACTGGCCGTGCCGCTCATCAACGCCAGCGGCAGGCTGGAAGGCGTCCTGAACCTGGAAAGCCCAGAACGCGGCGCTTTTGACGAAAATCACCTTCAGCTCATCCAATCTTTTGCCGCTTTTGCCGTCATCGCCATTCAGGAAGCCCGCCTGCTGGATGTGCTGCAGGAAACAGCGCGGCTCATCTTCAGCCTGCCCTGCCAGCAAGCGCTGGAAAGGCTGAACGCCCTGGCCTGCGATTTGCTCAACGCCTCGGCCAGCGGCATCTGGCTCAGCGCCGGCAGCGAACTGCGGCTGCAAGCCAGCGCCGGGCCGCACCGCCTGGGAGAAATTCTGCCGCTGAATGCCAGCCTGGCAGGAGCAGCCATTCGCTCCTGTCAGCCGGTCAGTTCTGACGATGTCACCAACGACCCGCGCGTCTTCCGTCAAGACCTGGCCCAAAACCAAAATTTCAGCCGCGCCCTGGTCGTGCCTCTGCTCACCCGCGAGGGAGCAACCCCGCCCGGAGCCTTTGCCGTCTTCCACAGCCAAAACGCCCCCGGCGCGCCCGCCGAATCGGACTGGGACACCAAAGTTCTCACCCTGCTGGCGCACTACGCCGCCCTGGCGCTGCAAAACGAAGACCGGCAGCAAGCCCTGCGTTCCGCCCAGGAGCAACGCGCCGTAGCCGAAACTTTTGCCGCCGTAGGTGACATTGCCTCCAACCTGCTGCATCATCTCAACAACAAAATTGGCATCATCCCGGTGCGGGTGCAAAGCATTGAAGAAAAATGCCAACCCGCGCTGAGCGCCGACCCTTACCTGACGCGCAATCTGACCGAAATTGAACACTGCGCCGCCGAAGCCATGCAAACCGTGCGCCAAAACCTGGTTCACCTGCGCCCGATTCAACTTGAACCCGTAGAAGTCGCGGCCCGCGTTCAGGAGGCGCTGCGCGCCGCTCACCTGCCCGCCAGCCTGCAAGTCAAAACCGCAGGCCTGGAAAATCTGCCCCTGGTCATGGCCGGAGCGCAAAGCCTGACCTTTGTCTTCACCAACCTGATAGAAAACGCCGCCGAAGCCATGCGCGGCCAGGGAGTCATCCGCCTGGAGGGGAGAGCGGCAGCCGATTGGGTGGAAATCACCGTCAGCGACAGCGGGCCTGGGATTGCCCCCGAACTCCACAACAGCATTTTTGAGTTGAATTATTCCGGTCGCAGCGGCTCACGCCCCGGCAAGCTGGGCTTTGGCCTATGGTGGGTCAAAACGCTGGTCAACCGCTTGGGCGGCTCCATCAGCCTGCAAAGCGATGGGCAGCACGGAGCCGCTTTTTCACTGCGTTTGCCTCGCCTGAAGGAGATTGCATGAACCT
>Ga0172371_10009935_pt1 | contig 12986 bp, 26 predicted proteins | sample Lak12m_FD_114543 | JGI IMG/M metagenome (GOLD analysis project Ga0172371, IMG submission 114543) | Freshwater microbial communities from Kabuno Bay, South-Kivu, Congo - kab_022012_12m | ecosystem: Environmental > Aquatic > Freshwater > Lake | place: Democratic Republic of the Congo: South-Kivu... | reverse complement strand
TATCTTTTAATAAAAAATAATCATTTTCTTCCTTATTAAAAAAATACTTTCTCTTTGTTACATTATTAAATATAATATATCCTAAAGATTGTGAAGCACTAGCAACATATTCAAAATAATCCTTAAGTTGAGGAAATGCTTGAAAATATGATTCATATACAAAAACTCCTTCTTTAGGGGAAATATTACAGTTAGCAGCAATAGTTGCACCATTACCGCCATAATTTCAGTTGTGTTATCGTTAGCCTCTTTATACTAACTTCTATATGTTACCATATAGCTCAGACTATATCTTCACCATAGATTTCTCTTTAGGTGTCGGGTTCTCGTGTCAATATTATTGGATTAGTTCCTCAATTGTTAGTCGTTGAACCTCCTATCTTACCTTTATACTATTCAGATAGTTCGGCTGCGGATTGTCCATTAAGTTTTCCGCAATTCTCCCGATGATTTTCCTCTATGTTTCCAAAGAGGGCCACAAATGTATTTAATTTTCTAGATAAACACCAAATTTTATCACTGTATAACCATTGATAAAATTTCCTAGATTCTTCTTTCCTTTCAATACTTATATCATAAGCATTACCTTTGGCCCTTATAATATAATATATACCTGCATCTGTAAGAATTTTAGAAATATTATCTATAAATATCTTACTTCCACTAGTAATTTTACATTCATACCTAGTCCTTGTCTCTGAACTAGTCATTATTGAGCCATCTCCATCAAAATATCCTAAAATAAAATTTTTAGAATATTCTATATTTGCTCTTTTAATACAATCGTATTGAATGTTTCCATCAGCACAAATATAACCAAGTCAATATTGTACTTCTGGATTTGATAAATCGTAAAATTTATCTAAATCTTTATATGTTTTTCTTTGTATTCCATTATTATCTACTAATTTATAAATAGTATCAGCGCTTGTTTGATACTTCTTTTTTAACTCTTTTTGTGACATTCCATTAGAATAATCATCTAAGAGTTCCTCAATTCTAGTATTATCCATATAATATAATTTTTATTTATAATATACATACTAAAAAGGTTTGCAATAAATTAATGATTTATAATAAATCTTTTAAATAATAATAAAACTGTTAAATAAATGGGTTTTTATGGCAAATCCGGCAGATTTTGCTATAGTTCTATTTTCTGGGTATTCGGATTTAATATACTTTAACTTGTCAGGAGTTAATTCTTCTAAAGAACACCTTCTAATATCAGGATACATTAGAAATGCAACATAAGAATGCATATCACTGAATCCATTTTTATAGAAATTAATAAGGTTATTTTCTCTAGAAAAATTTGCAAGCACTATTTGTTCTTGCAGTGGTTTCTTTCCACTTGGACTATACCTTAACCATGTTAGAAATTTTCTAATTTAGGTTCTCCGTGTCTAGTCTCTGCACCTTCAATGATATTTCTACCAAAGCTTGGCTCAGGATTATGGTTGCTAATCCCCTTCCCTGAATTTACGGAGTGTTCACTTGTAAATTTCTCTACAAGGGAGCCAAATTTTTCATATTTTCTTTTTAGAAAATAAGTAGCATTTTGATACATATTTAAATAAATTTTATAAAGAAATTCTTGTTTATTTATATTTAGAACATAATAAGAATTAACTTGGTGAATAAAACTAATTATACCTTCTGAATATAAAAAATTATAGATTTGCTCTAAAAATTCTCTACAGCCAGACGTTATAGTTATTCTAAGAGTGTTTTGTCTCTTATCTAAAATTATAGAACCATCTCCATCTAAGATACCTCGTAATACTGACCAATTTATATATTTAAGTCTAGCATTAAAAGTTTTGCGTGGGGTAATTCCAAAAGATTCCAAGTATTTAACAACTTCTTTACTTCTAAAAGAAATCCTATATTGTGGAGTATTATAAACTTTATGATAATTTACTGTAATGTTACATTTATTACCTAAAAATTCATTCCAATAATTTAGAATTTCTTTATTTTCTTCACAAAAATCTAAAACAATTGCGCCGTTTGTATTACAACCGTCTGTAATTAATACTCCTAAGAAATAATCAAAAGAATCGGTTCCTTCCTGATAAATAATATCCTCTAAAGATATTTTTCTTTGAACTTCAGAATTCGATCTTACGACAATATTATTCCTTTGTAATACTCTTCTAATTGAAGTGTTGTAAGTATTATATATACACGCAATCTCTTTTTGTGTTTTCTGTTCATCTACGTACAATCTAATAATTTCTAATTCTTTCTCTTTACTAAATTTTGTCATTTTGTATATATTTAATTAATATACAAATTTACAAAATTCTTGAGAACAAAAATCTATAAATTATGAAGAATGTTTAATGAACAATTTTATATTTATTTAAAATGTGATATTTATTTTTTTTACTCGAATAATCTGCATCAACTAATACGTTACCAGATTCTGGAACAAAACAAGACCTAGTTAATGTATCAGAAGGTATATTTTGTAAATTCACATAATCCTAAGATTTACAATTTCTTAGGTGCGGACTATCTCTTCATCTTTAATTAGAAGATATCGTTCATATTTTTTAATTAATAAGATGGCGCTTGTTCATGCTGGTTATTAAGAGAACTAAATCTCTCCAGTAGTCTCTGAACGTTTCTAGAATGTATTCTAGACTTCGCTGCGGATTACCCTATATTATTAGAGGGCTTCCCGACAATTAAAGCGCATCCCATATAATATTTCTATTTATATGGCCCAATTTTGTTTAGGAGTACCATCTCTTTTATTACCACTAGATAATCTAGAAGTATCCATCAATTGTTGATATGTAGTGTGTATCCTTCCAGTCACTGGATTTATATATTTTTTCCAGTTATGGCCATAAGTAGAAATTTCCTTTTGTTTTTCTTTATATTCTAAATATGGAGGAAGTATAGGAAAATCTTTTTTCTGTGGGATTAAAACTTTAGCATCAATCGTTTCCTTCTCTATTCCTTTTTCCTTAACAGTAACCTTTATTCCATACTCTTTAAATAATTTAATTACTTGAAGAGGAGAGTCCCAGTTAAGAATACAGTCATGTTTTAAGGTAAACATATCAAGCATTCCAGAAAAATATTTTGTTTTTCCATCCTTTAAAAGTCTTTCTTCAAGGGCTTCTTTTAATAAAAGAACTTCAGATTCACTATGAATAGTTCTTAATTTCCATTTCTCATAATCTAATTTAATACCACAATATTCGGTATAAGCTAAGACTATTACAAAAGAATTGTCTAATTCAATTGCTTTTGATAAATTTAATTTCTCAGCTTCTCTTAACTGAGCTTCTTTTATTATAGAAAGATATTTTATATCATTTGCTCCATACTCTATTACAGAATTATTTAATCCTGAAGATATAATAGTTCCTCTTACAGATTTATCTAAAAAAGTATTACAATATTTATAAGTAAGGGAATTTAAATCTCTTCCAGAATATTGTAGTCCATTAGTAAGAATAATCTCTGCCAACATAGTATCATAAACCCTTTTTAATATTACGCCTTGATGAAAAAGAAATTTTATATCAAACTTAGCATTTTGAAGTATGTAAGTAGCATTATGACTATTTAAAAAATTAACTAATTTTAAAGGTATTTTATTATTATAGCTGTTTACATCAAATACATATTGATTTTTAAAATCTCCTAATTGTAGTAATAATAATTTTTTAGTAAATACATCTAAACCCTGAGTTTCAGTATCTAATGAAATTTCAGATAATGACAGTAAATCCTCTATAGCCTCTTCTATAGAAATTTTTGTAAAAAGAGGACTATCAAATAGATAGTCCTGATTAGATATCAAATAAATCATATTATTACTCTACTTCGATTGCATGGTAACTTATCCAATTATCCATTTCTTCTGCATATTTTTGATCTGCATATTGTTCAAGTTGATCAGAAGATAAATCATCATACTCAGAGGCTATTTCAGCTAAACATTCTGCCCAACTTATTATACCATTATGACCAGCATGGGATTCAAATATATCTACAACACAATCATATGCATAAGACTCTGCAGATTCAAGACTATCAAATTCAAGAGTTTCTATATATCTAGCCCCTCCAAATCCTCCAGCTAATCCTGCATAAATTTCATATAATTTACCAGGAATTTCCTCAATAACTGCTCCATCAGTCTGACTAATTTCTTTTGACTGATCATATATTAATCTATACCATTCCCAATCATCATCTATGTTTTCATCCCATTCTTCAATAGAATATCCATAATATTCACTCTCGATTTCAGCTGCTTCTGCTTCCATCTTTTCAGTATATTCTTCTTCTTCTGGAAAAAGTTCTTCTAATATTTCTCCAGGTCCTCCAAAAAAACTAAAATTTTCATAGGCTAAATCTTCTGCTATAGGCTTTAAAAGTTGTTCTGACTCTGCTATTGCAGTATATTCATTATCCTCACCACACCAATTAGTATAAACTCTAATTATAAATTTTTTCATATTTTATAGTCTTTATGATTTGCAACTAATTCAATCTCACTCATTCTTTTATCCCAAGAAAATATATGATTTCTAACAGTTTCTTCTAAACTAAATAAAATTTTATTTCTTAGAGTTTCTAACTGCATAGTAGTTAAATCCATATATTTTTTATTTGGTTTGATGTTAAGCATAGCTCTCATTTGAGCAAAATTCAATCCTTTTGCATTTAAATAGAGTTTCTCCACATCTTTTATATTTAATCTCTCTCTTATGATAGTTAATCTATCAACAGGATTTCCATCAGAATCAAATTCAACTAATTCTTTAACCTCAGAATTTGTTAACCAAATACCGTGCTTTAAAATAAAAGTCCTTGTAATATGTTTTTTATTAAAAACTCCTAATCTATCTAAACAGCCATCAACAACTAAGCTTATTGATATGTTTTCAAATTCACTTGGTATGTTAGAAAACATAACATTCATTACAGGTTTAATTTGTTTTAATGCCTCTTTATTAAGTGCAATAAACTCATTTATAGAAGCAATTAAATTAAACCTACTTATTTCTTTTTCTCTTTCTACATATCTTAAAAACAACTCTGCACCACATCTATCTCTTTGATCAGATATAAGTTCTAAAACATTATATCTTCCTGGATTTTGTGGATCTCTATTATATAACATTGTTTTGCAATGCTCATAACAATTAGAAAGTTCAGACTCAGACATGTCTATAAGTCTTTTTTCACTCTGGATATATTTACCATTTTCATCTAATATCTTATGACCCTTCCAAATAAAAGATCCCAACTCAAATTCTTTTTTATCTATAGCTTCTTCTAGTCTTTCTTGTAATATACTCATATCTTATAGTATTATTTCATTATTTTTTAAAACATTCGTTTTCAGAATGAAATTTATAAAGTAAATATTAGAATATTTATACTTTATAAAAGTTTCAGTAGAAGGATCAAAATATTCTTCCCCTGCTTTTACAGTAACATATTCTAAAAATCCTTCATCTTCAATTTCAATATTAGGAACTTGCCAATTTGGAAGTCTTGTACACATTATGTATTCATCATTTTCTAGATTCTTAAATACATATACAGTGTACAAACCTTCCCTTATGGCAAGTAATTTAACTAACTTTATGGTTCCCATTCATCAGAATCATAATAAACATCATCATCTAATAAATTAAATTCTTCCAGCTGTGTAGCTGGAATTGCAGTTAGTTTAGGATTATTTTGTTTGAAATTATTTAATTCTTCTACTGAGGCAAAATTAAAAATATCTAACAAAGTTCCATCTTCATAAATAAGATACGGATCCATTAATTAATAAGATCTAATACTTTATCTGCTTTGATAAAGATATCAGAATCTTCTTCCATAATACTTCTTGCCATTCTGCTAATATTTTCTTCCTCAATTTGTTCTTTAATTAATTTATCAAATAACCAGGATTGAGTCATCAAATCATTCTCAGATTGAGCTTGAGTATATATGTTATAAAGCATCTCAGTAGTCTGTATCTCTCTATCTACAGTAAAAACAAAAGGATCAATATAGCTAGCTACTTTTTCAGTATTCATCTCCACTGCTGGATACATAAATTTTACATCTCCGTCAGAAAGATATGAAAAAATCCATTCTTGATGATTCTTTTCTTCTTCTGCTCTATGATTAAAATATTTCTCTAAATCTTGTATACCTTCCACACTAAAATAATTAGCAAAAGATTTATAAAGATTATAATTTTTTAATTCATGAGCAATTTGTTTAGTTAGTAAGTCAGCTATTGTAGAACTAACTAACTGAAATTTTCTTTTTTTCATTCTCTTTGTTTTTAATAATTTTTGATTTCTTTTCAGGGGGAACATATAATTTATAATCATTTTCTTTAATCCACTCAAAAGGAGCAGAGTACAATTCACATCTTATAATAGTATTTGCATTGACATTAAAAGTAGGTACTATAGACAATTCTTTTTTACTTATAAAAAGAACATTATTAACTCTAGAAAAGTACTTCTTAAATCTACAATATACAGATACTTCATAAATAAAATGATTATTTAAATTTATAAAAATATAATTATTACCTCTAAAAAATAAAGTTTGCTTATTCACTAATATGGAGATCAATTAATTTCTTTAATAAATTATTTTGTGATATATCATATCTCATATTCCATCCATTTAAAGATCTGTAATCATCTAATCTTCTAAATTAATGTTAAAAATTTTATGATGTCTAAACATTTCTTTATATTTTCTAATACTTAGAATACTAGTTCCATCTATACAACCTAAATTTTTAATATAAATTGCAGTATGCTCCACAGGAGATCCTTCATCAAGATATTCATGTATAAAATCATCAGAAAATAAAATTAATTTATGTTCTATACCTAACGATGTAAGCTTCTCGGATAAAAAATTGAAAAATGAACACATCCCCACAATTAATAGAATCTATTTTTTCTTCTATAGATTTATGTAAAAGAAAAATTTTATTTTTAAAATTTGATTTCATTCCAATATATTAGTTATAATACTATATTCCAGAGCTTCTTTAGAAGTATACCATTTATCTAGCCTAAAAGCATCATCCGGATTTTTAATTAAAGTCTTCTCTCTAACAATAATCTCCATCTCTTTTTTCAGCTGAGCCACTTGACTATATCCTATTTCTAAATCATCATATTTACCAACTAAAGCAGCAGAAGGTTGATGAAACATCACTCTCGAATGTTTAGTAGCACTTCTAGTTTTTCCAGATAATAATAATATAGCAGCCATACTTGCAGCCATCCCAACACAAACAGTATTTACCGTAGAAGATAATAAATTTATAGTATCATAAATTGCTAATCCAGAATGTACAGAACCTCCAGAAGAATTTATATAAATAGTAATGTTATCATTATTTATAAAATCCAAATATAATAACTGTGCAATGATTCCATTAGCAAGTTCATCATCAATATCATTATCTATAAAAACAATTCTATTTTGTATTAATTTAGAAAAAACATCCATAACAGCAATATTGCCAGGACTTGTATCTATTACAGTTCTCATATATTTTTTAATTTATCAATTTTTTTCTTTGCTTCCTCTATAACATCATAAACAGATACAAAGTAGTACCTTAAAGTAAATTCTATATTATTATTATATATAGAATATAATTTTACACCTTCTCCCTGCTTTCTTTTTATAATTAATTCTCTGTTATTATAAAAAGTTTTTAAAGTACTCCAATTTCCTGTATTTTTCATATTACAATTTTTAAAGTGTTGCCTGTGAAGCAAGAGCATCACATAAAATATTATATTTATTTGAGGAATGACCTTTTACATGTTTCCATGTAATTTTTAACTTTTTTGAATATCTATCTAATATTTCCCATAAATCGTTATTTGTATTTCTCTTCCAATTTTTAGTCATTGTACCTATAAGATACATAGAATCAGAATAAATAACAACATTTTTTATCTTATTTTCCAAGCACCAAGAAATAGCTTCAATAGAAGCTTGTAATTCCATTCTATTACTAGTAGTATCTAACTCATAAAAGAAGGAAGAATATATCTTTTCTCCATCAGCTAATACTACAAAAGCCCAACCACCTTTATTTCTATTCGAGGAATATGCTCCATCAGTATATATTTCAATCATATAGTAATAATATTACCATTAGAAATTGGCCCATTTTCAAAGTCTCCATCTTTTAAAATACAAGCATTCGAGTATGTAATATTATTATGAATTAAAACTCCATTATTTTTAATTTAAATTTTGAAATCATATTAAATACTTTTTATACTTTCTATTACTCATTATAAACATAATTTCTTCCAGAGAATATGGTCTAAATTCTTCCCAATCTATTCCAACATCCATTCTCCTATACTGAATATTAATGGGATTATTATCAAATAAATGATGTGTATGTCCATGTAACATAATAGAACCTCTCCTATCCATTTCATACCATTGCTCTAAGGGATAGTGACTTAAAACAAAAATTTGTTTATTTATAGTTAATTCAAGGTAATTATTAACAGAGGAAAATAAATCTTTGGCATATACATGAGAATACATATCTTTTATCATAGAATATGATGCGTCCTTAAAAGCTAAAAAATTATCTAAATAACAATTAGGTAATAACTTATTCTTTTTTATATGTTCATCATGATTACCACATATTAAATGAATAGTATTACAATTAATTCTTTTTCTAAAATTCCAAATATTCTCAATTCCTCCAAAAGACCAGTCTCCAAGACAATATAATACATCATCCCACATAACATTTGAATTGATGCTTTCTACTATAGCATCATTCATTTTCTGTATAGTGGCAAAATCTCTAGTATGTTCTACCTCTGACCAAGAAGAAACTCCCCTAACTATATTTTTATGCCCATAATGAGGGTCACTTATAAACCATGTATTCATCGTATTTTACCATTATTATATCATCATTATTAACAGGCTCTTTAACCTTTTTCTTAGCCCGCTCTTTTTTCACTTTTTTTACAGGAACAGAAATATCCTTACAAAATACTTCTTGTAATTTATTTAAATGAATATACATTTTATTTGAGTAATCATCTATCAAATCAAGGATATTTTTTATTTCCTTTAAAGGCTTTTTTAATGAATCAGGAGATTCATGTAAAGAATATTTTTTATGTGTCCTCCATAACATAGCAGATTTTATAGCATTCTCTATATGGTTATAATAAGTAGCCGGCTTATATGGAATTTTTGGATCATCTTTCAATTCTTTTTTAGATTTTAAAAAACTAATACTGAAATAATCTAAATTATGTTCAATTTTAAAATCCGGTTCAATTATCGTCATCTTCACCCTCTTCTTTTATATCAGAATCTTTCAAATTTTCTATGATAACGTCTGAATTTAAAAGAAATTCTACCTCTTTTTTAAATTCTTCTATATACCCATTTAAAGAAACTGATATATTTTTTAAAAACAATCTGTGTGTTATTATTCTATCTATACAAGATTTAAAAGACATTGAATATCCATCCAACTTCATTTCAAATCTTTCGTTACTTTTACCTTCATTAACTACAGTAAGTAGTTTTAGATTAAAGAATGGAGAAGTTTTCACTTGCTCCATTCTAAAATCTTTGCCTTCAATAATTAGCATTAGTTTTTGTAATATAAAAAAGATCGATCAATAATCTTTGCAGCTAAGGACTGCAATGTGGAAGGAATTGCTTTTAAATAATCTTCAAACTCATCCAAATCCATTTCATATGCTTTATTAGCCCTTTCCAAAGCAATCCTTAATCCAATCTTTTTATTAAAAGTATCTCGATTATCACAAATAGACCATCCTATAATACCAGGACCTATTGCAACCATAGTAGCTGTAGGCCTACGACGAGATTTTCTCTTGTACTCAATTAGTACTTTTCCGTTAACATCAGATAATTCCATAATTTTTTGTTTTTATTGTTTGTAATGGCCAAGTTCTATTAAAAATCTTTTTGTTTCCTTATAAGGAAGAGTTCTAGACTCAATAGAACAGGGTAATTCTATTATTGAAATTTTATTTTCTAGAGCAGTTTCTAGTTCCTTACCAATTCCAGATAGTATTTGTCCGGAAGGTAAAGATCTAAATGCTACTAATTGACATGATTTTACTAATGATGAAAAATAGCCCATTACATCATCAGAATTATTTTTCAGATATTCTTTAAATTCATCTTGATATTTTTTATCAGATGGATTAAGTACTTCAAACCCTAATTTTTCTAAAAGTTTGACATCTTCTGCCTCAATAGTAGAACCATAAGACACCATTGTGTGTGCGTAGTAACATTTTAATTTTTCCATATTTTAAGATTTAATAAATATTTTTAGAAGAAAAAAAAAAATGAACCATTCTATCAGATTGCCAGTCTTTGCTATAGAATAGTTCATTCAACTCATGGAAAATACTTTCCACTAGTGCTTTTTATTTCTAGTAAAAAAAAGAACAAATAACCGATTACCTAACGATAATAATCTGCGGATTAGTTTACATATAATCAACGGATATTTTGTTTCTTGGCAAAAAAATATCAAAAACCGGCAGTTGCCCTATCAGGATTTGAACCTAAAACTCCAGATTCAAAATCTGGCGTATTAACCAATTATACTATAGGGCATTATATAAATTGAGGGCAAGGGGAATTACGATATCCCGACCTGAGAGTTAAATGCATTGCAGATAGGACAATGATTTAAATTATACTTAGATTGGTCTATATTCATATACTTAACAAATTAAACATAATTATTATGATAGAAAGAATAAATGCAAGCATTTCTATCCACCATATATAATTCTTTTTAATAAATATTCCAATTAATCCTACTAAAATTAAAAATAAAATATTTATTTGCCACAATCCATAATCAAAAAATATAGATAATTGACTAAATAATATAGCAACAACAGCTGCAATAGAATGCACTCTACCTATATCTTTTTGTTTAAAAGCAGTAGAAGCCCCAACAAAAGTTATTGCTGAACCAGCAATAAATAAAAGAAGAGTTTGCCCTACTATTGCAGTTAGTATGCCAAAAGAAAAACAAAACCAAGTAAAAATAAATGGATAAGTTTTTTCAAATCTATAATAACTCTCAGATAAAGAAGGAAGTATTCCAAAATTATATATTGTAAAACTTATATAACTAATGAATACAAGTACTAACAATATCGCAAATACTAATATTTCCATAATCTTAAGTATTTTCTAGATTTTCCAAAATTATACCATAAAATTACCCATTCACCAGTAAAATCTATGTTAGGTTTAAAATAAAGGTCAAGAAGAAATAATCCTAATAAAACTGTCATAATTCCCATAATTTTTTAAGTTAATACTGTTTTTAAATAGCTAGCTGCAAATTTTTTATCTAGAGCAGGACCATAAAAGTCTAAGTTTTTCATAATTTTTCCAAAATCTCTAGAAGAGTAATTATTTGCAGCAATAATATTATTTATTATAACACTTGTTTCCTCCTCACTCAAAACTCTAGGTAAGTATTGATTGAGTAAATTTATTTCATATGCATTACCACAAATAATAGCACCTTCTTTCATCATTTTTAGTATCTTTAATACTTCATCATTAGAAAGTACTTTGGATTGTTTGCGATCCATTTCAGCAACAATTATCTTCAAAAAATCTGCAGAAGGTTTTCTCTTGAATATAGCAATATTCAAATCTGATTTAATTTTTTCTTGTAAAGTCATAACTATTTATATATTAAAAATTGGGCCAACGTAGGGACTTGAACCCCAAACCTGCTGATTACAAATCAGCTGCTCTACCATTGAGCTACGAAGGCGAGTAAGTTTGCATATTTAGGTACCAATTAAATATCAAACTCGTGGTTAATTTTTTCTTACTCCATATGAAAATTAACAAAAGATCGGGGAGAGATTAAATTAGGACTTACCCTCTTTACCATCTATTTTATTTTACTTCCACCGATTTAGGATAGAAGGGTATTAAATTAACTGGAAATTAAATTACTAGATTTCTGTGTTACATACAAGTTTTTAGAAGTAAGTAATTTGTAGCCAGTATTGTTCCGCCGGTAGGATTCGAACCTACTGTGTTTCCTTGTACCAGATTTACAGTCTGGCGCCACTCCACCATCGTGACCGCGTCGGAATCTCTCTTTATTGTGGAGATTCATGTTTACTACGGAATACTTCCTCTGTTTGCTCAGAAGTAAAACCATATTCAAACTTAATCTTCTCACAATTTAAGAATTTGTTATATATATTATTTGGAAAAGTATCCAGCAAGATATTTTGTGAAGCTGCTATTGCTTGACAATTCTTTTCAATTGCAAAATATCCTTCCCTTTGGGATTCAATAAAGTTACTTAAATCTGTATAAAATTTAGTAAACTCCTCATAAGGTATCTGCTGATTCTCTTTTATCCATTTCCAGGTAACACTTTCTCCATCAGCACGATTTTCCATTATGATTTTTGTAACTTGCAGAAAAGTTTTTTATTAATTCCTGTAATTTTATCCTTAGAATAATAAGTTTTCCACATACAAAAGAAATAAGTAAACAAGTTATAAAAAGACCTATTACCCAAAATAACCATTTTCTAATTGGTAAAGGGGACGCTTCAGTAGTTTTTACTTTATAAAAATTACTTAAGAAAGTTCCTCCTTCAACCCATTCTGTTATTGTGGAAATTAGTCCTGTTAAAAAAGATGCCACAAGTAATATATTTAAGATTACATGGAATCCTCCAAATTTTAATTCATTGGGTAAGGTTTTATCCTGCATATAATAGTCCCCAAAAAGACGTATATCCCATAAAATTCCTACTAGTAGGAAAAGAAAGATGGAAATTGCAAGAGATATTGATAATATTCTATTTTTATTATTCGTCTGATTTTATTAATTATTTGTTAATAATTTTTTTTTTAATTACCAATATTTCATTG
>Ga0172371_10009934_pt1 | contig 12987 bp, 12 predicted proteins | sample Lak12m_FD_114543 | JGI IMG/M metagenome (GOLD analysis project Ga0172371, IMG submission 114543) | Freshwater microbial communities from Kabuno Bay, South-Kivu, Congo - kab_022012_12m | ecosystem: Environmental > Aquatic > Freshwater > Lake | place: Democratic Republic of the Congo: South-Kivu... | reverse complement strand
GAAATTAAACTTTGAAAATACTCAAGCCCAAGTTTAGGATCACATGAAATTAGCAGTTCACGCTGCGATTTACTAAACGCATTTTGTGTGTAATTCGCTGAACCTATAAAACCGCTAATCGGCTTTGTGCCTTGAAACCATGCATATGCTTTTGAATGGACTTGTGGTGCATTAACGATATAACTGCATTCAAAATAATCGGGGAAATCAACGCCGGCTAGCTGCTGAAATGCCTTATGATTACTTAACGACAACCCGTCATAAGGACACATACCCACAATCAGATTAATTTTAATCTGTTTCTTATGATTTTTTTTCAAAGACTCAAAATGATGAAAAGTCATAGCAGCAGTCGCATAGCCAGAAACAACGTAGAGGGTATCAGCCCCATTTTTTGCAGGGTCAATAAGAACTTTGTCGAATAAATTTTTTGTAATCATTCCGGCAATGTTTTAACAAATAGCATATTCTTCCTGCTCCTCAAGCAACACCATCTGAAAGGTATCAACCTTGCTGTCATATGCGCTGTTTTTGATATTGTTTTCAATTTTAGGATAATCAATACCAGCAAAAGTTTTTAGAACTGCTTCAAAAATAATCTTGACGCCTAATGGCGGCACTGCCATACCTATTTGCTTTCTAACGCTTTCTTTAGAGCCAGAAAAAATATAATTGTCAGGGAATGTCTGTAATCTGGCACGTTCTCGGTTGGTTAAAGCCCTGTTCTCTTTCCAATGGTATACATGAGTACCGCCGCCGCCGCTGCCTGTTACTGTGTATGCTGGCTTGTCAGGGTCAAGTCTTTTGTAAATTTGGCTTATTTTTGCTCCTTGAACATTGAGCCTTAATTTTTCAGGTAAAGCAGCGGTAAAAGCATTTTCACCCGGCTTTATAAATTGCAGGCGGGCAATAACTTGCTGTGACTGGTTGGTTAATTCATTGTTCGGGGCATCTTTAGGTATCGGCGGCTTTTCAATCGCCTCTCTGCAAGTTACAGGTGTGGTATGAGTCGGCGCAGGCACTTGAAAAGTTATATTTAAGTCGTTGCGAATTCCTATGATTATAATTCTATGCCTTGCCTGCGGCACACCGTACTGTTCAAATTTATAGAGATGCGGCGTAACGAGATAACCCGCCTGTTGCAAGTCAGCTAAAATTTTATTGAATGTTTGCCCGTCGTTTGCATTCCTTAGCCCACCGACATTTTCCGCCAAAAAAAACTTAGGTTGAAATAATTTTAAAGCCTCGACCCCATAAGAATATAAAGGGCCATAAATTCCATCCATGCCCCTTTGTTCTCCGACAACACTGAAATCATTACAAGGGAACCCAAACGCTAAAGCATCAATATCTGATATTTTCTTTAGTGTTTCTAAATTCAATTTTCTAATATCGCAACAGACAACTGATTTTGGATTATCAGGGCAGATATTATGGCGGTATGTTGCGCAAGTATCTTTGTCATAATCAGTAGACCAAGCATGAGAAATGGAGAACAATTGCTTGTCTAACATGACCCTTGCAGACTTAGCTCCAAGAGCAAGCCCGCCGGGGCCACTGAATAACTCACCAAATCGGAAGTTCATAGTTACTCAATTATACAAATTATAGTAAACATATTTAAATGCCTTTTTTAAAAAAGAAAATGGGGCGGTCTTGGCTGTGATGTTTTCATTGGCTGTTAATGCAGTAAATTTGTCTTTATGTCTTTATTAATATTGACGTGTAACATATAATATACGAACTATCGTATTTCCCGAAAACCTGTCTAAATGTAGCACGTCAAATTAGTTTTGTAAATAAAAAATCCCATAAAATTTATCTCTGTATTTCAAATTTTGTGATATTATTTAGAAGAGATTTTTAAATGACTACCTTTCAACTCATCATACTATTCGCTTTTCTGCTTGTGACGGCATTCGGCTATGGGCTTAAGTTTTTGAATCTGCGGCATTTGAAAAAATACGGCGATGTTGTGCCTGAGGAATTCAAGGATTATATAGACGCGGATTTATTGAAGAAGACAAGGGATTACACAGTAGAGCACAGCAAATTTGGGTTTGTTGAATCCGTCTTCGGAAATATCCTGGTCCTTGTTTTCTTCTTCGGTGGATTGCTGAACATATACAACTCATGGATTGTATCCTTTAACATGCCTTTTATTCTCTCAGGCATTGTGTTCTTCCTTATCCTTAGTTACGCGAATACGATTATCTCCATCCCCTTTGACCTTTACTCTACATTTAAGATTGAAAATAAATACGGCTTCAACAAAATGACAGCGAAGCTATGGATAACCGATTTCATAAAATCAATAATTCTCTCAGCGGTATTTATAACCATCATGACAGCAGGAGCTCTGTATTTAGTTAAGGCAAGCCCTGATTTCTGGTGGCTTTTCGTCTGGTTGTTTTTCCTATTGTTCAGCATCTTCATGATGTATATCTCTCCGTATGTAATTGAACCTTTATTCAACAAGTTCACGCCGATAGAAAACGAAGAGATTGAAAGCTCAATAAGGGAGTTGATGAAAAAAGCCGGAATAAAGATAAGCCGGGTATTCAAGATTGACGCCTCAAAGAGAAGCGCGCATACGAATGCTTACTTTACAGGCATTGGAAAGGTGAAAAGGATTGTGCTTTATGATACGCTTTTGCAGAAGATGGAAAAGGGCGAGATTCTCTCGGTCCTGGCGCATGAGGCAGGCCACTGGAAAAAGAAGCATGTGATTAAGATGCTGATTGTTGTGGAGGCAATGTCCCTGATAGGAATTTATGCCGCGTTCATGATTATAAAATCCGGAATCCTTGCTGAGATTTTCAAAATTCAAAACGATACAATCTTTGCCAATCTTCTCATATTAGGTTTAATCGGAGGGATAATATCTTTCCCTCTTACGCCTGTTTTCAGTTATTTCTCGCGAAGGCATGAAAGGGAGGCCGACAGGTTTGCCTCTGAAATGACTGAGAACCCAGAGGCTATGGCAACATCTTTGATAAAGCTCTCCAAAGACAATCTCTCAAACCTCCATCCCCATCCGTTATACGCGGGTTTTTATTATTCGCACCCTCCGGTTGTACAAAGGATAAAAGAGATAAGAAAAATTTGACATTTACTTCCTCTTTGATATGATTTGATTTATAAAGAATCATTCAGGAGGAACAGATGAAAAAATTTAAATTCATAACAGCCTTTTTATCGCTTTTAATCGCAATGCCCGCGTTAGCTCAAACCGCAGGTGAAATGCGCTTGAGCCTTATTGACGGAGACACCCAAGTCGCGACCGCGGAAGTAAACGAATGGGTTCCAGCATCAATAAATATGCCTGTCAGGGGAGGCGACAGCCTCTGGGTTCCAGAAGGCGGGAAGGTTGAAGTTCAGACGCCGGAAGGAACGTACGTCAGGTTTAATGAAGGCGCGTACGTTAATATTCTTGCCTCGGAACCGGGCTCTTCACAGTTTTATATGTCTCAGGGAAGCGCCTACCTTAATTTCAGCGGCAGGCAGGGGAATGTAATCCAGATTGATACGCCTTTATCTTCCATCCGTGTTTACCAGAGAGCTAAATTCAAGGTTGACGTTGATGAAAGCGGATACACAACTGTATCAGTAATAAGCGGATTGGTTGACGTTGAAAGCAGAGACGGACGGACGAGCGTTAACGGCGGAAAGGCAATTTCCATAGACAGCGACGGTTATGCCTCAGTGTCAGGCCTCGGCCCTGTTGATGATTGGGAAAGGTGGAACAGGAGCAGGGACAGAAGGCTTGCAAAGACTGCGGGCGCAAGGCATCTGCCTCAGGAATTGCAGACCTATTCTTCTGACCTCGATAATAACGGAAGATGGGTTCATACCCCTGATTACGGGTATATCTGGACTCCGACTGTTGTTGTCTCAGTCGGCTGGTCTCCTTACAGAATAGGCAGGTGGGTATGGATAGGCGGTGACTATGTATGGATATCATACGAGCCGTGGGGATGGGTTCCGTATCATTACGGCAGATGGGTATTCGTCGTAAGAATAGGGTGGTGCTGGGTGCCTCCTGTTGCCGGAGCGGTTTATTGGGGCCCCGGATTTGTAGGATGGGTCTATACACCAACATATGTGGCGTGGGTTCCGCTTGCGCCCGGAGAAATATATTACGGCCACGGATATTACGGGCCTTACAGCGTTGATATAAGAACCGTGCGCGTTACCGATGTCAGAGGGGCCACGTATAAGAATATTCATGTCTCGAACAGCGTTACGGTTGTAAGCCGTAATTCTTTTGTCACAGGCAAACAGGAAAAGGTAAGCGTTAAAGAAAATCCGTTCCTGAAGCAAAAGATTAATGTAGGAAGGCCTGATATAAAACCTGAAAAAGGAACAATGATGCCTGTGGTAAAACAAATTCCGCAGAGTAAAAAACCGCCTGCAGCCTTGAAAGAGGTCAAGGTAAAAGAACTCAAACAAAGCAGGCCGTTCGTTAAGGAAAGAAAGAGCCCGGTTATCGCTCCGAAAGTTGAAAAGACAATGCCCTTTAAAGAGCCGGGCGCCAAGCCTTTAAAACCTGAAAAGAAGGCGCTGCCGGGGCTCGAAAAGAAGGTAATGCCGCAGCCGGAGAAGAAAATTCAGCCTATGCCTGAAAAACCTTCACCGGAAAAGAAACCGCAGCCCTCAATTGAAAAGAAGTTCCCGCAGGTTCCTGAAAAGGTACAGCCTATGCCTGAGAAGAAATTACCACCTTCAAAGGGAAAAGAGCCTGCTATAAAAGAGGTTCCGAAAAAACCGGAATATAAGATAACTCCATCGCCCTATGAAAAAACTCCGCCTCCTCCTGTTGAGAAGAAGAAGCCGCAGGAAATCTATAAGGCGCCGGAGCCTCAGAAGAAACCTGAAAAGATGCAGCCGGCTAAAGAAGCGCCTGAGATGAAGAGTAAGCAGCCTGCAAAGCCCGCGGAAAAACCAACTGTCCAGCCGGGCAAACCGCAGGAAGAAGACGATGAATCTCCTTTTAAAAAGAAGAAACAGAAAGAATAAATTTTGTGAAGAAGGTGCGATAGACATTGTAAAATAGGCTCATATGATATTGATAGACAATGTCAGCAAGTCATTTAACGGCTCATACGCGGTAAGAAATCTCTCTGTTGATGTTGAGAACGGCGGAATATTCGGCATTGTAGGGCCGAACGGAGCGGGAAAGACCACAACAATACGAATGATGACAGGCCTGCTCACGCCGGATTCAGGGAAGATAATAGTAGGCAAATACGATATCGTTAAAGAGCCGATAAAGGCAAAATCCATCCTCGGCTATGTGCCTGACAAGGCGTTCCTCTACGAAAAACTAACTGCGCGGGAATTTCTAATATTCATCTCATCCATATACAAAATACAAAAGAGTGAGGCATTATCGCGAATAGACCAAATGCTTGAGCTTTTCGGGATTAAGGATGTAGGGGATGAACTCATAGAAAGTTTTTCGCAGGGCATGAGGCAGAGGCTTTTGTTTTCGTCCGCGCTTATTCATAATCCCGAAGCGCTGCTGGTTGACGAGCCTTTTATGGGGCTGGACCCGTTCGGCGTGAGGATGCTGAAAGGAGTAATCAGGGATTTAAGCTCAAAAGGGGTGACGATATTCCTTGCGACTCACAGCCTTCATATCGCCGAGGAACTTTGTCATAGGGTGGGGTTCATAAATAAGGGCGCTCTCATTGCAATAAAAACTAAAGACGAAATAACAGGAATTGAAGGCGGGCTTGAGGGGTTATTCTTGAGAATGGGAGAGTGAAGTGTTAATGTTGCTTCTTAACACTAAATTTCTTTCATTGAAAAACTCAGTTAACGCGCGGGTTGTGCTAAAGCGGCTTCCGTTTATTTTAATCGGTCTCGGTTTCTGGGTTTTATTTTATGTCGGGACTTACAAGGTTTTAAGCTATGTGAGAGAGATTATTTTTTTCGGAGAGATACTTTCGAAGAAGCTCTTCTCAATGACATTTTTCAGCCTGCTCGGATTTCTTATCCTGAGCAGCATAATCACGGCAATCTCTTCCTTCTATCTGTCAAAGGATATTCCGCTTCTCCTTTCAAAACCGGTAAAGATAAAAGATATCCTGAGATTGAAGGCCCTTGACGCCTTCGCAAATTCATCATGGATGGTTCTTTCGTTCATGCCGCCGGTGTTTATCGCATACGGCGTCAGCTATGGGGCAGGGGGTGAATATTATCTTCTGATTTTCGGATGCTTTCTTTTCTTCAGCATCATTACAACGGGCATAGGCATTACGCTCGCGCACATACTTACAAGGATTTTTCCGGCGAAAAGGACAAGGACCGTGCTTCTTGGAATAGGCATGGCTCTATTTGTTCTGCTTTATTTTTTGATAAAAGGGCTCATTCCCCATGACATCAGCACGCCCGAGGGGTTGATAAGCTCCATTATGTCATTCAGGGCCGAATCTCCCCTGCTTCCGAGTTACTGGATAGCTGAGGCGGTTTTCCCTGTTCTTACTAAAAGCGGCTTTGATGTTTTTTACGCGCTGATTCTTTTTGGCGGGGCGTTATTTTTTCTCCTTCTTTCGGAAATCACAGGATTGAAGTTTTACAGGACGAATATCGAGAGGATACAGCCGTCAGGAGAAATAATAAAGAAGGGTGTTTTCGGAGGATATTATCCCGGAATAAATACCGCAATGCTTTATAAAGACATAAAAACTTTTTTCAGGGATACGGGGCAGTGGTCGCAGATAATTATAATAGGCGCTCTCATAATGATTTATGTTTATAATTTCAAGTCCATACCCGTCAACGCCCTCTCGGGATTTTCATTCATAGGAGAGATTATGGTTCTTGTTAATCTGGTTTTATCGGGCCTTGTGCTTTCTGCTGTTTCGGCAAGATTTATCTACGCCTCTGTGAGTCTTGAAGGGCAGGCCTTCTGGATTATAAGGACTTCGCCCGTTGATATAAACAGATTTATCCGGTCAAAATTTCTCTATGGATTTATTCCAGTGACAGCATTGATGTTAATCCTTGTGTTACTAACCAATCTCGCGATGAATGTCAGAGGTCTTTTGATGTATGTATCGCTCGGCACGATCTTTATGCTCTGCGTGTCGGTGAGCGGGCTTGGCACAGGCTTCGGAGCGATATATCCAAAATTCAAGTATGAAAATATCGCTTCAGTGTCAATGAGCCTTGGGGGAATGGCATTCATGCTGATTGCATTCAGCTTAATACTTGCTACCCTGTCGCTTGAAGCCTGGATTTTTTATATTGCCAATATCGGGGAAATGCTTGATGTCACAGGGAAATTGCAGATTGCGGCAGCCATTATCCTCGTATTGCTGATAAATGCATGCGCGTTTTACGTTCCTATGAAGATTGGAATAAAGAAACTCAGAGAACAGACAGGGATTATTTAAAGCTTTTCAAACTCTCTTTTGAAATGTTCCATTGTATTATCGTCATGGACACAGAACTCAATAACATCGAGTGAGGTTTTGGGATTGCTTTTCAGAAAGTTCGCCGATTCACCGACCAGTATCTTCGCGCATCTGTCTTTTGGAAAACCGAATATGCCGGAGCTTATGGCAGGCATTGAAACACTCTTCAATCCTTTCTGAGTTGCAAGCGTCAGTGTGCTTTTAACGGCATTTTGGAGCTTATTGCCCTCATCGCCTTCGCCCATTCTCGGGCCGACTGTGTGTATAACAAATTTCGCAGGAAGTTTTCCCGCTCCGGTTATTACCGCTGTACCGACAGGCGTATAGCCGATCCTGTCGCTTTCATCCTGAATTACCTGCCCGCCTTTTCTGACGATGGCTCCCGCAACGCCGCCTCCATGCTGGAGATGAGAGTTTGCGGCATTCACTATGGCGTCAACATCCCGCGCAGTGATATCGCCCTGAACAAGGCGCAATTTTTTGTTGTTGACTTCGCGTTCAGTAATTAATTTCATGCCTTTATTATAGCGGCCATTGTGCTATAATGCTAACATGTTAAAGAGAATATTGGCCTTTTTAACTTTCCTGTCTCTTTTCCTCTCAGTTCCGCTTTTTTCCGAGGTGCAAAAAAAAGATGTGCTTGTCATTACCGTCAACGGCGTTATAAATCCCGCATCAGCCGAATATGTGGGCAAGAACATCAAGAAGGCAAATCAACAAAAAGCAGAAGCTCTTGTCATAGAACTTGACACTCCGGGCGGCCTTGATACTTCTATGCGGGATATTGTCAAAAACATAATCGGAAGCGAGGCCCCTGTAATTGTTTATGTATCCCCGAGCGGGGCGAGGGCGGCGTCAGCGGGTGTTTTTATAACCCTTGCGGCGCATGTCGCTGCCATGTCTCCGGGCACTAACATTGGTTCAGCACATCCCGTGGGAGTCGGGGAAAAAATGGATAAGGTAATGTCGGAGAAAGTAACTAATGATGCTGCCGCATATATAAAATCACTTGCGGAAAGAACCGGCAGAAACTCGAAGTGGGCCGAGGATGCCGTGAGAAAAAGCGTGTCTGCCACGGAAGCAGAAGCTTTGAAAGAGAAGATTATAGATTACGTGAGCAAAGACCTTAACGAACTTCTTTCTACTATAGACGGGAAAAAAGTCAGGACTATCATGGGAGAGAGGGTTTTAAAGACCGCAAATGTAAATGTGGTCAGGGAAGAGATGAGCGTGAGGCATAAAATACTCAATTTCATCACAGATCCGAATGTCGCTTATATGCTGATGCTGCTTGGTTTTTACGGATTGTTTTTTGAGCTTACGAATCCGGGCGCAATATTCCCGGGCGTTCTGGGAGGGATTTTCCTTATACTCGCGTTCTACGCGTTTCAGACATTGCCTGTGAATTATGCCGGCCTTTTGCTCATAATACTTGCCATAATACTTTTTATCCTTGAGATAAAGATAATCTCGCACGGAGTCCTCACTATAGGCGGCGTTATTTCCATGCTGCTCGGCTCATTAATGTTATTTGAATCTCCCGGGCCTTTCATGAAACTGTCGCTTGCATTAATCCTGCCCGCAGTGATTATGACGGCGCTGTTTTTTACTGTTATGCTGGGGCTTGCCTATAAGGCATATAAGAGAAAACCGGTAACGGGAGTGGAAGGGCTTATCGGGCTTGAGGGAACTGCAAATACAGATATAACAAAAGATGGCGGCATGGTATTATTGCAGGGAGAGTTATGGTCGGCATATTCGGAGGAACGCATATCAAAGGCTGAGAAGATAATTGTTGAATCAGTATCAGGATTGAGGGTGAAAGTAAGAAAAAAATAAAGTGTCAAAGTGTCAAAGTATCAAAGATTTAAAACTCTGACCCTATGATACTCTGACACTAAAAAAGGAGGGTAAAATGCCGGGGTTACCAGCAGGTTTTATGGGTTTCTTGATAGTAGTGTTTCTGGTTGTTTATTTTTTCTCAAGCGCGATTAAGATACTGAGGGAGTATGAAAGAGGTGTTGTCTTCAGGCTCGGGAGGGTAATACCCGTAAAAGGGCCGGGGCTTGTAATTATAATCCCGGTTATTGACAAGCTTGTCAGGGTAAGCCTCAGGACCGTTACCTTTGATGTCCCGGCGCAGGATGTCATTACGAGAGATAATATCTCGGTCAAGGTAAATGCCGTTGTATATTTCAGGGTTATGGATCCTATAAAGGCAATAACAGCCGTTGAAGATTTTTATTACGCAACGTCACAGATATCACAGACGACCTTGAGGAGCATTCTCGGACAGAGCCAGCTGGATGACCTATTGTCAAAAAGAGAGGATATAAATTCAGAGCTTCAGAAGGTAATAGATCAGCAGACAGAACCATGGGGAATAAAGGTTACCGCGGTTGAAGTGAAGAATGTGGATCTTCCCGCGGAGATGCAAAGGGCGATTGCAAAACAGGCAGAGGCAGAGAGGGAAAGAAGGGCCAAGATAATACACGCAGAGGGAGAGTTTCAGGCTTCTCAGAAGCTGGCAGACGCGGCAAAGATAATCTCCTCAGAGCCTGTAACCTTACAGCTCAGATTTTTGCAGACACTAACAGAAATTGCAACAGAAAAAAACTCAACAATAATCTTCCCGGTGCCGATAGATTTGATTAAACCCTTTATTGATAGAATGGCAAAATAGCTTTGCGGAGCAGAGGGCAATGCGGTAATAATCAATACCGCATTGCCCCAACACCATGGTTAATAACGGAAAAAATTATATCTGGCTTAAACCGCTGGTACTTTTGCTGATTGTAGGCGGATTTACATTTGTTTTTTATAAGACAGGGCTAATTCATTTTTTCCTCAATAAGGAAAAAATCCTCGCGTTTCTGGATTCCCTCGGCCCCGCGGCTTTTGTTGGTTTTATATTTCTTCAGGTCGCTCAGGTGGTTGCGGCGCCTATTCCCGGAGAGGCAACCGGTTTACTGGGAGGTTATCTTTACGGCCCGGTGTTAGGTGTTTTCTTGTCCACCATCGGCCTGACACTCGGCTCATATATCGCCTTTGCTCTTTCACGGACCTTCGGGAGGCCGTTTGTTGACAAGGTTGTTGACAAGTCCGTAATGGGCCGTTTTGATTATCTTCTGCATCATAAAGGCGCGTTCCTTGTCTTTTTGTTGTTTCTCATTCCCGGATTTCCCAAAGACTATCTTTGCTATATACTCGGGCTCGGGCATCTCACAACAATGGAATTCCTCGTCATAGGCGGCACGGGAAGGTTGTTCGGCACCATATTGCTGACTCTCGGAGGAGATTTCATAAGGCGGCAGGAATACGGAAGATTCTTTATTCTGGTAGGAGTTGCCCTTGTTGTTATTTTTATCGCGATTGCATTCAAGGACAAGCTCGAGAGGCTTTTCAGGATATGGCATGTTGCTTCAAGAAAAAAGGCAAGGAAGGCCAAAAAGGATGTGAATGAAGATTAATAAAACGACTTCATTTCGTCTGTGTATATTCCCTCTTCTTTATAAATGCACAAAGGCTTTTCAATTTTTATCCCTGCCTTCCCGTCTTTTATAGCCTCCACGAGCGCCATCTTTGCCTCTGTATCAAGAGTTGAATGGACAAACCGCATCCGTTGAGGCTCCAGATGTTTCTCCCTCAGGGCATCAATAAGTTCCATAAGTCTTGAGGGGTGGTAAATCATGCAAAATCTTCCTTTTGCTTTCAGAAGCGAGCAGGAAGCCCGTACTAAATCGGTAAGTTTTAATTCTATCTCATGCCTTGCAATAGCCTTTTCACCGGTAGGGCTTATCAATCCGGTCTTCTGCCTTCTGAATGGAGGATTTGATACAACGAGGTCAAAATGATTTAAAAAACGGTGAACAGGGGATCCTCCGCCGGAGGCGGATAAGGCAGAGATGAATTGATGATTTTTTATATCGGTTTTTATTACTTTAACCCTTGCGTCAAGGTTATTTAAAAGAGCATTCCTTCTTGCAAGTTCCGCAAGGCTTTCCTGAAGCTCTATCAATGTAACCTCAGCTTCGGTATATTTCTTTGCAAGGAGAAGCCCGACAATTCCCGATCCCGCGCCGAGATCCGCAATCGCTTCCGCCCCCGGAAGATTTACAAATGAAGAAAGAAGAACCGCGTCAACAGAAAATCTATAACCTCTCCGGTTCTGGTAAAGTTTTATATCCCGTATTGTGTCTAAAGTGACTTCCATTCTTTATCCTGCATCCTGTATCAATATTAATAGTTCTCCCATGTTGTCAATTAAAAAATCAGCGTCGCCGAGGGTTTCCCTTTTTCTGAATCCGTAGGTCGCGGCAACCGTTAATAAACCCGCTGCCTTGCCCGCTTGTATATCAACATCGCTGTCTCCCACAATGAGCGCCCTGTCAGGCTCTATTGCGAGAGTCTCCAGAACTTTTTTAATAGGCGCAGGGGACGGCTTTTTCTCCGGTGCGCTGTCGCTGCCGAGTACCATGTCAAAATATCGCATAAGCCCCAGTTGGTCAAGAAGTTTTTTTGATAACGATTCTCTTTTGTTTGAAATGACTGCCTTTTTATACCCGCCGAGAGCTTCAAGGGTTGTTACTACGCCGGGATACGGCCTTGTAAAATCAGTGAGATGTTCTGAATAGTATTTGATAAATCTTTCAAGCGCCGCGCCTTTTATTGCGGCATTATTATTGCCAACGATTTTTTCAACAAGCCTTGTAATCCCCTCCCCGACCATCTTGATTGTATCTTCCACTGCAATAGGTTTAAACCCGTATATTGTTATGGCGTGATTCAATGCATTAGTTATATCTCTGCCCGAGTCCGCGAGCGTGCCGTCAAGGTCAAAAATTACGAGCTGCAGGCCTTTAAAATCTCTCACTAAACGCCCTCCGAAATATCTATTATAAAGTTTTTAAAAATCTTGACAATATTTATTGTATATGTTATCAAAGTAGGGTCTGTTTTTACATTACCAAGAGGAGGAGGTGACAAAATTGAAAAAGGTAATAGCTTTGATTCTTTCATTAGTGCTTATCGTAGCTTTTGCTCTTACAGTAGCAGGCTGCAAAAAGGCTGAGACCCCGAAACCGGCAGAAGCTCCGAAACCGGCAGAGGCGCCAGCAGCACCGGCAGCGCCAGCAGCACCGGCAGCGCCAGCAGCACCGGCAGCGCCAGCAGGCAAATAATTTTTTATCGTTTTGAGGGTGGGGTTACCCACCCTCAAAAAGTTAAGTTATTGCTTTTTTGTCGGCAACGTGATAAATTAAAGCAGTTATATTATATTTTAATTAATTCCGGCGTTTTATTTTAGAAAGAGTGGGTTTACCCACTCTTTTGTTTTATAGGTATATGGATACAAAACAGTTAATTGCTGAGGAAAAAGTCTTAGAGCTGGCAGGACAGGTTGCCGGTGAGCAGAATGTTGAGGTAGTGGAAGTAAAGTTGTCAGGCAGAGGGAAAGGGGCGGTGTTGAAAGTTACGATAGACAGCGCAGAAGGGGTAACCCTTGATGATTGCGAGAGATTCAGCAGAAGCCTTGGTCTGCGGCTTGACGCCGAAGATTCTCTGG
>Ga0172371_10009927_pt1 | contig 12991 bp, 9 predicted proteins | sample Lak12m_FD_114543 | JGI IMG/M metagenome (GOLD analysis project Ga0172371, IMG submission 114543) | Freshwater microbial communities from Kabuno Bay, South-Kivu, Congo - kab_022012_12m | ecosystem: Environmental > Aquatic > Freshwater > Lake | place: Democratic Republic of the Congo: South-Kivu... | reverse complement strand
AGGACATGGCCGCGGTGTGCGGCGAGGCCCGCAGTTTCGGCTGCTATGCGATGCCCAACCCGCCGCTCATCCACAGCGAGGATGCGCTGGACAAGGTCCTCGCCTGCGCCGACCTGGACATCCCGCTGATCTACGCGCCGGCGCCGGCCGCGGGCACCACGGCGCCGGCCTCCCTGACCGCGACCATCGTCATCGGCAACGCCGAGACGCTGAGCGGTCTGGTCGTCCACCAGCTTGCCCGCGCCGGCGCGCCGTTCGTGTACGGGGTCGGCTGCGGCGCGTTCGACATGCGCACCGCCGTCGACGTGTACGGCGCGCCCGAGCACTTCCTCGGCAATGCGGCCGCGACCGACCTCGCCAGGTTCTACGGTCTGCCGAGCTTCGCCTACGCGGCGGTCGCGGACGCCAAGAGCTTCGACGAGCAGTGGGCCGCCGAGGCGGGGATCACGGCAGTGCTCGGGGCGCTCAGCCGAGCAACGCTGTTGCACGACGTCGGCTACCTCGAGAGCGGTCTGCAGAGCAGTTACGAGACCATCGTCCTCGGCGACGAGCTGGTGGGCTACGCCCGCGCGCTGCTCGTCGACGTCGGCGTCGACGACGACGCGCTGGCGCTCAACGAGATCGACTCCGTCGGCCCCGGCGGCAGCCACCTGGGCCGGGGCTACACGCGCGAACACCACCGCGAGACGTGGCAGCCGCGATTGTTCGACCGTGCGACGCACGACCGCTGGGCCGCCGCGGGCGCGACCACACTCAAGGAGCGCGTGGCGGCGCGCACGCAGGAGCTGCGCGACGCGCCGCGTGCGTTCTCACTCGAGCAGACGATCCGCGACCGGCTGCAGGCCGTGCTCGCCGAGGCAGAAGGGAGCAGCCGGTGACCGACCCGACGACCGGCGCGACGAGGGACGGCGCGGATGCGTCGCCCGTGCAGGCGCGCCCCATCCTGACGACGCAGGCACGTCTTGCCCTGCGCGTGCTCAGCGACGCCGACGTCGCAGCCGTGCACGCGGCCGCGCTGGAGCTGCTGGGCGCCGAGGGCGCCGCGGCCTCGGCCGCGGCACAGTCGGCGCCGTCCGCATTCGTGCTTGCCGGCCGCGTACCGGAGCATGACGTCGCGCTGGGAGCCGGCCGCGTCTGGCTGACGGCTGGCGCCGCGACCGCCGGAGAGGCCGGCGTGCCCGAGCGCGTCCGCCGGCTCGCCGGAGGCGACTCAGTGCCCGCGACTTCCGCAGACCTGGACGAGGCGATCCGGCTCGCCGATGCGCTGCCGGAGGTGGCCGTCCTTGCCGGCCCGCCGCTGCGCGCCGCCGGCGTGCCCGTCACCGCCGCACTGACGCACTGCCTGGCCGGCTCCAGCAAACACGTGCTGGCCGGCCTGCTGGCGTCGGTCGAGGACGCCGAACTGGCGGTCGAGCTGGCGGCGGCCGTCGCCGGGTCGGCAGATGAGGCGCGCCGCCGCCCGCCGATCTCGCTCTGCGGCGGCGCCGCCGCGCGGGATGCGGCGCTCGTGTTCGCTCGTGCCGGCCTGCCCGTCGGGCTGGTGCTCCCGCCGGCCGACGCCGCCGCCGGCGTCGCCGCCGCGCCCTCGACACCGGCCGCGACCGCCGGGATGGCGGTCCCCGCGTCGGCCGACCTCGGCCCGGCCCTCATCCGCCACCACGCGGGCGTGCTCGCCGGCTGCGCGGCCGTGCAGGTCGCGGCCCCCGGCGCGCCGTTCTTCTACGTCGCCGACCCGATGGCCGCCGGCCTTCCGCCGGCCGGCCCGCAGGCGTCGCTCTTCCAGCTTGCGGCCGCGCAGCTCGCGGCGCACGCCGGCCTTCCGCTCGTCGCCGGCGGCCTGCGCACCACCAGTCACGAGCCGGACTGGCAGGCCTGCCAGCAGGACGCCTTCGTCGCAATGACCACCACGGCGTCGGGCGCCGATGTGACCGGCGGAGCCGGTCTGCTCGGCGCGGCCGCGGCCTTCAGCCCGCAGCAGCTCCTGATGGACACCGAGATCTTCAGCTGGAACGCGTTCATCGCCGCCGGTATCACGGTGGACGAAGAGACCATCGCCCTCGACGCCATCAAGCAGGTCGGCATCGGCGGCAACTACCTCGGCCAGCGCCACACCCGACGGCACATGAAGGAGGTGTGGCGCCCCCGCCTGCTCGACCGCAGCATGTGGGACGCCTGGATCGCCTCCGGCCGCGAGGGAGCATATGAGAAGGCGACCGCGCTCGCGGAGCACCTGCTCGCCGAGCACACTCCCGTGCCGCTCGGCGCCGAGGCCCGCGGGGTCATCGCACGCATCATCGACGGCCCGGGCCTGTAGAGCAGCGCGCAGCGGAACGGCGGCGCCGCCGGCGCCGCTGTAAACTCCGTATGCATCAGTGCATCACGCCCCGGCCACGTGGAGACCGGGCGGTACAGAGTCAGTGAGCCGCGAGGGTCAGGGGCCTTGCGGAGAAGGAGCGTACAGATGATCAGAGACCGCAAGGACATCCCGCGATTCAAGGACGTCAGCGAGGCTGACTGGAACGACTACAAGTGGCAGCTGCGCAACCGCCTCACCACCACCGAGGACTTCGAGGACGTCCTCGCCCTCACCGACGCGCAGCGCAAGGACCTCGACGCCTGCATGGGCAAGTTCCGCGTGAGCGTCACGCCGTACTACGCGTCGCTCATGGACCCCGACGACCCCACCGACCCCGTGCGCATGCAGGGCGTGCCGACGCCGGCCGAGCTCGTCATCCACTCTGAGGACATCGAAGACGCCGTCTCCGAGGACTTCGACTCGCCGACCCCGCGCATCACCCACCGCTACCCGGACCGCGTGCTGTTCGTCGTCACCGAGATGTGCAGCATGTATTGCCGTCACTGTACGCGCCGCCGGCTTGTGGGCGGCAACGAGGACATCGTCGCGAAGGCCGAGATCGACAACGCGATCAAGTACATCGAGCGCGCCACCGAGGTCCGCGACGTGCTCATCAGCGGCGGCGACCCGCTGGTGCTCAGCGACGGGCAACTCGAGAGCATCCTCGAGCGCGTCCGCGCCATCGACCACGTGGAGATCATCCGCATCGGCTCGCGCATGCCGGTGGTCTGCCCGCAGCGCATCACGCCCGGGCTGGTCGCCATGCTCAGCAAGTACCAGCCGCTCTATTTCAACACGCACTTCAACCACCCGCAGGAATTCACCGCCGAGAGCAAGCTGGCCTGCGACCGGCTCAACGACGCCGGCATCCCGATGGGCAACCAGACGGTGCTCATGCGCGGCATCAACGACGACGCCCGCGTCATGAAGAAGCTCTCGCACAAGCTGCTGCAGTACCGAGTCAAGCCCTACTACTACTACCAATGCGACCTGGCCCAGGGCACGGCGCACTTCCGCACCAGCGTCTCCAAGGGCATCGAGATCTATGAGAGCCTGCGAGGCCACACCACCGGCTTCGGCGTGCCGACCTACATCATCGACGCCATCGGCGGCGGCGGGAAGACGCCGGTGTTCCCCAGCTACGTCATCAGTCACGCGCCGGGCCAGGTGATCCTGCGCAACTACGAGGGCGTGATCAGCAAGTACACCGAGCCCAAGGACTACGTGCCCGGCAAGTGCCACTGCGAGGGCTGCGACGAGAGCCCGCGTCTGGGCGTCGCCGGAATGTACGACGCCGGTCACGGGCCGACGCTGAGCGAGGTATGGGACGCGCGCATGAAGAAGGTCGTCGACCGCAAGAACCGTATGGCCGACATCTTCGGGGAGACGAGGGCCTGAGGGGCGAGGTCTGAGCGCGGAGCCTGAAGGGTAGGACCGGGGGGACTTCGCCAGAGTAGGTGGCTGGCGGGGCGAGCGGCCGGAAGCGGCGCCCGCCCGTCCTCACGGAACACAAGGAGAAACCGGTGCCGAAAGTCTTCGTCGAGCCCATCGGGCTCACCCTGACCATCGACGAGCAGGAGAACCTGCTCGAGGGGCTCATACGCGCCCAGATCGACATCCCGACGGACTGCGCCGGCCGCGGCACCTGCGGCAAGTGCCTCGTCCGGCTCGGCTCGGGCCAGCTCACGGCGCCCACCGAGCGCGAGCTCAAGCGGATCCCCGAGAAGCTGCGCGACGAGGGCTGGCGCCTCGCCTGCCAGGCATATCCGCGCTCCGCGCGCGTGAGCGTGGAAGTCCGCGGCACCGCCGGCCAGCGGCGGATCCTCACGACCTCGCAACTGACGCACGGCGCCGCGCATCCGGCCGTGAACACCCGCTCGATCCAGCTCGAGCCGCCGACGCTGGCCGACAAGCGCTCGGACCTGGAGCGGTTCGACCAGGGCCTGGGCGGCGTCGAGGTGCCCCTGCATGTGCTCGAGGAGCTGCCTGCCACCCTGCGCGACGGCAAGTGGAAGGTCACGGCGACGCTGTACGACAAGCGTGTCATCGACGTCCATCCGGGTGACCGCGACTGCGAGTGCTATGGCGTGGCCGTGGACATCGGCACCTCCAAGGTCATCGCCTATCTCTTCGACTTGCGCAAAGGCGTGCTCATCGACCAGGAGGCGGTGGAGAACCCGCAGATGCGCTACGGAGAGGACGTCATCAGCCGCATCGCGCACGCCGCCCAGCACAAGGAGACGGCGCTGCTGGCGGCGGCCGTCCGCGAGGGCATCAACACCAACCTCAAGGTTCTGTACGAGCGTCAGGACGTACACCCCAACCACGTCTGCGACATGACCGTGGTCGGCAACACGGCCATGCACCACCTCGCTCTCGGCCTCTCTCCCGTCGGCCTCGGCCAAGCGCCGTTCGCGCCCGCCGCCGCCGAGCCCATCACGCTCAAGGCGAGCGAGCTCGGCATCCACATGAACCCGGACGGCGGCGTGCACTTCCCGCCGCCCATCGCAGGGTTCGTCGGCTCCGACGCCCTCGCGGTGATCGCGGCCACTCACCTGGTGGACAAGAAGAAGCCCAGCATGGCCATCGACATCGGCACCAACACGGAGATCGCGCTTGCGCACGACGGGCGGGTGACCGTTACGAGTTGCGCATCGGGCCCGGCGTTCGAGGGCTACCAGATCCGCAACGGCATGAAGGCCGTGGCCGGCGCCATCGAGCGCGTGAAGATCGACGAGGACGGCGCGCCGGTCGAGATCGTCACCATCACCGGCGCCGAGCCCATCGGCATCTGCGGCTCGGGCGTCGTCGACCTCCTCGCCGGACTCGTGCACGCCGGCGTAGTCGACAAGAGCGGTCGCATGAACGCCAAGCACTCTCGCGTGCGCAAGGGGGAGGAGGGATGGGAGTACCTGCTCACCGAAGGGCCGCACGGCGAGATCGTCTTCACCCAGCACGACGTCCGCAGCCTGCAGCTCGCCAAGGGCGCCATCCACGCTGGGTGGGAGCTGCTCATGGCGAGCCTCGACGTGGACATAGAGAACCTCGACACGGTGTACATCGCCGGGGCGTTCGGCAACTACCTGGACCTGGCCGCGGCGCAGTACCTCGGCCTGTTCCCGCCGGTCGAGACCGAGCGCGTGGCGTTCGTCGGCAACGCCGCCGGCGTCGGGGCGCAGATGGCGCTCATCGACGTGAGGGCGAGGCGCCGCATGGCCAAGGAGAGGGACAGCATCGAGTTCCTCGACCTCGCCACCGACAAGCGCTTCCTGGACGTCTTCTCGAATCGATTGGGGTTCGCAGCGGATTGACGGCTGAGGGCATGTCGTCGAGGGCCGCGCCGGGGGACGCGGCCCCGGAGGGCGATCACCGTCTCCGCGGCTACGCGGAGATCGCGGCGTCCTCTCTGATCCTCGGCACCTCGGCGACGCTCATCCAGATCTCGACGATGCCGGCCAGCCTGCTCCTCGTACTGAGGATGGGGCTGGCCGGCATCGCTCTGGCGGCCGTCTTCTTCCTGACCGGCGGCGTCGAGGAGGTGCGCCGGTCCGGCCGGTTCCGCCGTATCGTCCTGATCGGCTTCGTCGTGGCGCTGGAGATGATCTTCTACTTCGCCTCGATCCGGGCTTCGAGCGTCACCGTAGGAGTCTCGCTCGAGTACACGGCGCCGGTGTGGGTCGCCTTGGTGGCGCCGCTGCTGCTGCACACGCGGCGCCGGCGCATCGACATGATCGCCGTCGCCGTCGCGGTCGGCGGCATGGCCGTGCTGGTGCTCCCCGCGGCGACCGCCGGGGACGGAGACGTCACTGTCGCCGGCGTGGTCTTCGGCCTGCTCGCCGGCCTCATGTTCGCCGCCGCCATGATGCTGGTCAGCAGCATGAGCGGCGCCGGCGTGCGCGGGTCGACCTTCGCGCTGTTCTACTGCGTCGGGACGGTCGTCCTCTTCACTCCGCTGGCGGTCTGGCAGACCGCGACGAGCAACTACTCGCTCACGTGGCCCGATGTCTGGATCGTCGTCATCAGTGGTCTCGTGTACACCGCCCTGTGCTTCAGCCTCTTCACGGATGGGCTGCGCTACGTGCGCGTGGAGCACGCCGGCATCCTCGGCTACCTGGAGCCTGTGACGGCCCCGCTCTGGGCGTTCGTGCTCATCGGCGAGGCGCCGCCGTGGACGACGTATGCCGGCGGCGGCCTCATCGTGGCCGCCGGCATCCTCGTCATCGTCCTCGGCAAGGGAGAAGGCGAGCCGCTGCTGGAGCCGCTCACGTGAGCGGACCTCCCGCAGTGTCGGCCACCCGCAGACCCGCAGCGGGCGTCGCGGCCGGTCTGGAACCGCCGGAGCGGCTGCGCGGGTATCTCGAGGTCGGGCTGGCCAGTCTCGCCAACGGCGCTATCGGTGTCATGGTCACCTACGCCGACATGCCGGCGACCATGCTCCTCTGCCTGCGCATGGCCTTCGCTGCGGCCGCGCTCGGTGTCGTCGTGGCCGCCACGGGCAGCTGGCGCGACCTGCTCAAGCGTGGGGCGCCGCTGCGCGTGCTCGGCATCAGCGTCGCGCTGGCGCTCAACCTGATCCTGTACTTCCTCGCCATCCGCTCCACCGGCGTCGCTGTGGCCATCTTCCTGAGCTACCTGGCGCCGGTGTATCTCGCGTTCGTGGCGCCGCGCATCCTCAAGGAGAAGACGGAGCCGGTCGTCTACCTGGCGCTTGCGGTCGGCCTGGCCGGCATGGCGCTGATCCTGGTGCCTGGCCTGCTGCTGGAGGGCGTCAGGCTCTCGGCCTCCGGCCTCTTGTACGCTTGGGGCGCCGGCGTGATGTATGCGGTGTACCTGCTCTTCGCCAAGAGCCTGCGCGGTCTCGCCGTGCGCAGCACTCCGGTCGTCTTCACCCAGAGCGCGTTCACTGCCGCCGTGATGCTCGTCCCCGGACTGCTGGCCGTCGGCGGCGCCGAATACCGGTTCTCGGGCACCGACCTCCTGATGGCCGCACTCCTCGGCCTGGTCACCACCGCCTTCAGCTTCAGCCTCTTCATGGACGGGCTGCACTACATCCGCGTGCAGCATGCCGGCATCATCGCCTACGTCGAGCCGGTGAGCGCGCCGTTGTACGCGCTCGTCTTCCTCGGCCAGGTGCCGAGCGGCTGGACGGTCGCCGGCGGCGCCTTCATCGTGGCTGCCGGCATGCTCGTGGTGCTGTACGCTCGTGGCGAGCCGGAACTGGAGCCGCTGGGGTGACGTCGTCGGGGGACATGGGGTGATAGCCGGGACGTCGCCGCGCAGCGGTCGTGGCCACGAGCCCGGTTCCCCGCCGCCGCGTCGCGGTGATCTCGCGGGGTACGCGCTCGTCGTCGGGTCCTACGTCCTGTTCAGTCTGACCCCGGTCCTCATCGCCTGGGTGAGCATGCCCGCGAGCCTGTTGCTCGTGGTCCGCTACTTCATCGCCGCGGGCATCCTGCTGGTCGTGTTCTGGCGCCGTCGCCCGCTGAGGGGCGTCTTGCGGCCGGGCGTGTGGCGGCGGTTCATCGTCCTGGCCACGCTGGACGCCTCTCAGGCGCTGGCCTACTTCTACGCCGTGCGCGTCCTCGGCGTTGCCGCCGCCACCTTCATCTACTACCTGCAGCCGCTCTGGGTGGCGCTGCTCGCGCCCCGCATCCTGCATGTGACCACGGAACGCGTGGTGTACCTCGCGATGCCGGCCGCGTTCGTCGGGCTGGCGCTCGTGCTGGGGCCGTCGTTCTCGACCGGCGGGTCGCTCTCGGTGCCGGGCGTGACGGCTGCGCTGCTCGCCGGCCTCGGGTTCGCTCTCTTCCAGATCGTCATCAAGACGCAGACGAGGGAGGTCTCGAGCGTCTCGGTGGTCATCGTGATGTGCATTCTCGACGGGCTCTTCCTCCTTCCTATGGCGCTTCTACAGACGGGCGGGGGGTACGCCCTCAGCACCCGGGACCTGATCGCCGTGGTGCTCATCGGCGTGTTCACCACGGCGCTCGCCTTCACGATGTGGGTGGACGGGGTGGCCCGGGTCCGCGTGCAGCACAGCGCGATCCTCGGGCTGCTCAGCGCCGTTGCCTCTCCGGTGTTCGCGTTCGTGCTCCTCCGCCAGGGGCTCTCCGCCTGGACCGTCGCCGGCGGCGCGCTCATTCTTGCGGCCGGCGCCGCCGTGGTGCTGCGCGGCGCCGGCGAGCCGGAGCTGGAGCCGCCACTGTGAGAGGCCGCCCGAGAGAGAAGGCGACCGGCGCGTCCGGCGCTGGGGAGCGTCGGGATTCGCTCGGCTATGGATTCGTCGTCGGCTCGTATCTGCTGTTCGGCATCAGTGCGTCGCTCGTCACGTGGGCCGACGCTCCTCAGAGCGTGCTCCTCGTCATCCGCTTCTCGCTGGCTACCGTCGTCCTGCTCGCTGTCTTCACCCGCAGGCGCCCTCTCCGCGGGATCCTGCGGCCCGGGAGGTGGCAGCGGCTGCTTCTCATGGGCGCTCTCGACGCGCTCGCCATGATCGGCTACTTCTTCGCCGTGCGCGCCGTGGGCGTGGCCATAGCCACCTTCTTCCTGTTCCTTCAGCCCGTGTGGGTGGCCATCATCGCGCCGCGATTCCTGCACACGGCCACGGAGCGCATCATCTACCTCGCTTTGGCCGTCGCCCTCGCCGGCATGGCCCTCATCCTCTGGCCTTCCTTCACCGGCGACGCCGTGGACCTCTCCGTGGTCGGTCTGGTCGCGGCGTTCGCGGCGGGGTGGGCGTTCGCCTTCTTCCAGGTGATCGTCAAGGGACTGACGCGCGAAGTGTCGAGCATCACCCTCGTCACGGTGGAGTGCCTTCTCGACGCTTTGTTCCTGCTGCCGCTGGCGCTGTGGCAGTTCGCCGCGTGGGGGCAAGGGCTCACCGCGCGAGACTGGACGGCCGCCGTAGTCATGGGTCTGGTCGCAACTGCGCTGGGCTACACCATGTGGATGGACGGAGTGGCGCGGATCCGCGTTCAGCACAGCTCGATCCTCGGACTGCTCACCCCTGTCGCTGCTCCGGTGTATGCGCTCATCTTCCTCGGGCAGCGCATCGACGCGTGGACGATCGCCGGGGGCGCACTGATCCTTCTGGCCGCCGCGCTCGTCGTGCTGTACGGGGGCGGCGAGCCGGAGCCGCCGCTGTGAGCGGGACCTCGTCACCTCATCCAGCGGCCGCAGGTCCCGCCGTCACGACCCTCCGCCGCCGTGACCCGCTCGGGTACGCCATCGTCATCGTGTCGTACATCGGCATGGCGGGGAGTGCGCCGCTCGTGGCGTGGGCCGATGCGCCGGAGGCGATCATCCTGTGCTTGCGCATGGCCTTCGCGGCGCTCGCGCTCGGTGTGGTGTTCCTGCGGCGCCCGATGATCGCCGACTGGCGCCGTCCCGGGGCCGCGTGGCGCCTGCTGCTCATGGCGGCGATGTCGTCGCTCACGCTCCTGCTGTTCTTCTACGCCGTGCGAGAGACGAGCGTGGCCATAGCCATGTTCCTCCTCTTCCTGATGCCGGTGTGGGTGGCGCTCGCGGCGCCGCGGCTGTTCAAGACGCCGCGCGAACCGTTGGTATGGCCGGCGCTCGCCCTCGCCCTCGCCGGCCTCGCCGTGATCCTCGTCCCGGACCTGCTCGGCGAAGACGTCAAGGTGTCCGTCGCCGGTCTGCTGGCGGCCCTCTTCACCGGGTTCGGCTACGCGACCTACGCCGTTTCCGTCAAGGGTCTGACCAGGATCATCAGCTCCTCGACCATCTCGATGGCGGAGGCCACGCTCGACACCCTGCTCGTGCTGCCCCTCGCCTTGTGGCAGTTCCAGAGCACCGGCTACGAGCTCGACGCACGGGCCTGGATCGCCGCGGTGGTCATGGGCGTGTTCTGCACCGCCATCCCCTACACGCTCTGGATCGTGGGCACCAAGCGGGTGCGGGTCGAGCACGTGACGATCCTCGGCTACGTCGAGCCGGTCGCGGGCCCGCTGTTCGCGGTGTTCCTGGTCGGGCAGATGCCCACCATGTGGACGGTGATCGGCGGCGCCATGATCCTGGCCGCCGGGCTCATCATCGTGATCTTCGGGCGCGGCGAGGGCGAGGAGTCCGCGGCCGCGGTCGTCGAGGCGGAACCCCTGTGATGAACGCGGCGCACCGATGAGCCGCGCCGCGCGCGGCTACCCGCTGGTGGCCGGCGCGTTCCTCTTCATGGGGTTGACCGGCGCGCTCGCGGAGTACATGCCTTGCCCCTCGCGCCGGCGCAGCCTGGGGCCCCTGCACTGCAGGGTGGACATGCTGGCAGCCGTCCGGCCGCGCCACGCTCCCACGCGCGCACGCGTGGGGTGCCAAATCACGGCGCATCCGATACGCTCGGAAGACCGGGCTGCGGCGGCTGTCGTCACGGCTCCGGCAGGCTCTGGAGGGAGCCCGGCGTGACGATCCTCCTCATCTACAAGCGACTCTGGCCGGACCCCGGCTGAGACCAGGACCAGCGCCCGTCCCCGCAGTCTCCTCCCGGACGGGCGAGCCGCCGACGGAACCGCCGGCCGCGCACGTCGAACTCCGTGCAGCGCGGCCCCAGCATCCGCCGGCCCCTCGCCCTCCGCGTCTCTCCCGGCCGAAAGGAGCCCCATGACGAAGACCGTCGAAAGCGCACCCAAGCTCGACCTCACACAGTCCATGGCCATGCTGGAGGACGCTCAGCGTCTCACCCCCGGCGGCGTCGGCGGCATCCGCCGGCCGTACAACTTCGTCGTCGGCGAGTACCCCGTGTTCATCACCCACGGTCACGGCGGCCACATCGTCGACGTGGACGGCAACGAGTACATCGACATGCTCTGCGCCTACGGGCCGATCATCCTCGGTTACGTGGAGGACGAGATCAACGACGCCGCCAAGGCGCAGATGGACAAGGGCTTCTGCTTCAGCCTCGTCCAGCCGCTCCAGAACCAGCTCGAGGAGCGGCTCGCCGAGATCATGCCGTGCGGCGAGCAGACCATCCTCGTCAAGACCGGCTCGGACGCGACCAACGCGGCCGTCCGCGCGATGCGCGCCTACACCGGCCGCGACAAGATCGCGCGCTGCGGCTACCACGGCTGGGGCGACTGGTGCGTCGAGCACCACGGCGGCGTGCCGCAGGCGGTGCACGAGCTGACCAAGGAGTTCGAGTACGGCGACATCGCCCACCTCGAGCGCGTGTTCGCCGAGAATCCGGACGAGATCGGCGGCGTGATCATCACGCCGGTCGGCCACCCGATGGCTCTGCCGATCATCCCGCCGCCGGACGGTTACCTGCAGGCCGTCGTCGACCTCTGCCACAAGAACGACACGCCTGTCTGCTTCGACGAGATCCGCACCGGCTTCCGCGTCGCCATGGGCGGCGCCAGCGAGCGCTACGGCGTCACGCCGGACATCACCACGGTCGGCAAGGCGATGGCCAACGGCTACTCGATCGCTGCACTGGTGGGCAGGCGCGAGATCCTCAGCGTCTACGTCAAGGACGCGTTCCTCAGCTCCACGTACTTCCCCAACAGCCTCGAGATGGCGGCCAGCATGAAGTGCCTCGAAGTCCTCGAGCGCGAGAAGGTGCAGGACGCGATCTGGGAGCGCGGCACGCGGTTCCTCGACAACCTTGGCGCGATCGTCGACGCCTCCGGCGTGCCGGTGACCAAGAGCGGCATCCCGCCGATGCCGTTCCTCACCTTCGACCACGTCGACGACAAGTACAAGGCGCGGCGGACGGAGTTCTACACGCAGTGCATCCGCCGCGGGCTCTTCGTGCAGCCCTATCACCACTGGTACATCTGCTACCGCCACACCGAGCGCGACCTGCAGCGGGCGCTCGACGTGGTCGAGGAGAGCCTGGCGTTCGTGCACCAGCAGTTCCCGTACGAGGCCTGACAGGCCGACGCTGAGGGCGGTCCGGAGCGCCGGCTGCCCGGAGGGGGAGACGATGGACAAGCTCATCATCACCGTGGCCGGCGTCGGCGCCGAGACCACCAAGGACGCGCAGCCGGGGCTGCCGGTGACTGCGGCGGAGATCGGCGCCGACGCGGCGCGCTGCCGCGAGGCCGGCGCCGCGATGTACCACCTGCACGTGCGCGACGCGGCGGCGAACCCGACGCAGGCCAAAGAGGTCTTCGCGGCGGCGATCGAGGCGATCCGGGAGCGCACGGACATCATCATCCAGACGAGCACCGGCGGGGCCATGGGCATGACCGCCGACGAGCGGCTGCAGCCGCTCGAGCTCGGCCCGGAGATGGCGTCGCTCACGACGGGCACGGCCAACTTCGGCGACGACGTGTTCTTCAACGACACCGCGCTGATGAGCGAGTTCTACCAGCGCATGCAGAAGAAGGGCGTCCGGCCGGAGTTCGAGATCTTCGAGGCCGGCCAGATCGACAACGCTCTCAAGCTGGTCAAGAAGTACGGGCCCGCCGGTCCCCTGCTGCACTGGGACTTCGTGCTGGGCGTGCCCGGCAGCATGAGCGGGGAGCCGCGCAACCTGATGTTCCTGGTCGACCGCATCCCCGAGGGATCGACCTGGACCTGCACCGGTATCGGCCGCTGGCATATGCCGGTGACCATGACGGCCCTCGCGCTGGGCGGCAACGTCCGCCTCGGGTTCGAGGACAACATCTTCCTGCACAAGGGCGT
>Ga0172371_10009926_pt1 | contig 12992 bp, 11 predicted proteins | sample Lak12m_FD_114543 | JGI IMG/M metagenome (GOLD analysis project Ga0172371, IMG submission 114543) | Freshwater microbial communities from Kabuno Bay, South-Kivu, Congo - kab_022012_12m | ecosystem: Environmental > Aquatic > Freshwater > Lake | place: Democratic Republic of the Congo: South-Kivu... | reverse complement strand
TGGAAGGAAGGCCTGCCCGAGGCGGTCGACATGCAGCTGGATTTTGCGCAATCGCGCGACCGCGCCGATTTGAACATGAACCCGGGCGAATGGGCGCAATATGCCGCGCAGAGCATTTCGGTGCAGGGCATGCGGCCAAAAGCCATGGCCAACATGATCAATTATTTGATGCGCCAAGGCAAGGCCAAGATTCTCTCGCGGCCGACCGTGGTGGCGATGAACGGCCAGCAAGCCACGATTGCCTCGTTGGACAAAGTCTCGTACAAGGCCTACTCGACGCCCGACGCGCCCTTGAACAAACAGGCCGATGTCGGCGTGGCCTTGACCATCACCCCGACCATCGGCGAACAGACCATCACGCTCTCCATTGACGCCTCGGTCAACAGCATGGTGGGCTGGACCAGCGCGAATGACCCGATCATCAACACGCGTTCGACCACCGCCAATGTGGTGTTGCAGGACGGCGAGCTATTTTCCCTGTCCGGCCTGCGCAAGGACGTGGTGACCAAACAGGATGAGCGCGTGCCGGTGCTGGGCTCGATGCCGTTGGTGGGCTATGTCTTCCGGCATGAGATTGATGTCAAGACGACCTCGGAGATCATCGTGCTGCTGACCCCGCACAAGGTCACGCCCAAGACCAGCGTGCTGGAGCGCGAGCGGGAACTGCTGGATACCACGAATGCCGAGCTGAACGAGCCCAAGCCGAAGCCGGTGGATCAATTCATTGATCGCGTGATCCTCAACAAAGCGCCCTGAGGCGCGCAACTGATTCTTTGCATGCAGAGACCCCCACGATCCCGCCGCTAACGGAATCGTGGGTGAATAAGATTGAGAGAAAGGCGTCCGCCGCCCCCCCATCTCTGCGTCCACGATCCCGCCAACGGCGGCGATCGGTGGGGCGCCAGCGCCGCACGGAGGCGGCTCCCACTCGCCAGGAGTGCCTGGCGCGGATTGTACTAAATTAATAATTTGTTCGCCGCGAACAAATTTCAGCGGATCGCCTGGCGCACGCCGTGCGGGCGCCACGACGGCGCGACCGTGCGCTCGCGCCGGCAGCGCTGCAAGACCGCCGCTGGATACAACGTGTACTCGCCATACTTGTCATTAACCACATCCTGTGCCATGACCAGTTGCGTTGCCTTGCGCGCGTCGGCAAAGAGCGGCACTTGTTCATAATGCGGCCGCACATTCGCAACCGCCACGCCGACCAGCCGCACCGGCTCGCGCAGCGGGATGGTGGCCCAGATGTGCCGGGCGGCGTGAAAAATGTCCGTGCCCAGACGCAGCGGCACGGCGCCGGTCTGGCGCTTGGTCACGCTGGTGAAGGAGGCCCAGCGAATCGTCACGGTCACGGTCGTGCCGCACAGCCCGGCCGCGCGCAGGCGCCGGCCGACCATCTCGGCCAATTGCTGCAAGTATAATTCGACATCGGTGCGCTGGGTGACATCGTGGGCGAGGGTCATCGAGTGGCCGACCGATTTGGGCGCCGGCTCCTCGTCCGCGGGCACGACCGGCGTTGTGTCGCGGCCGAACGCCGCCTCGTGCAGCCAGGCGCCCGTCACGCCGAACTGGCGTTCGAGATAGGCGCGCGGCACCGGCTGGAGCTGGCCGCAGGTGCGAATGCCGCGTTGCGCGAAGAACGCCGTCAACTGCGGGCCGATGCCGCAAATCTCGGCCAGCGGCAAATCGCGCAGGAAGGCCGGCACGTCGCCCGGCGGAACAATCACCAAACCGTCCGGTTTTTGCAGGTTGGCGGCGACTTTCGCCAGTAATTTGTTGGGGGCAATCCCGATCGAGCAGGTGATGTTGAACGCGGCGTGGATGGCATCTTTAATGGCGCGCGCAATGCGCGCGGCACTGCCAAACAAATACAGCGAGCCGCTGACGTCCAGAAAGGCCTCGTCAATCGAGCAGACCTCGACCAGCGGCGTGTACTGGTGCAAGATCACGGCGATGCGGCGCGCGGTGTCCATGTACTTGTACGGATTGCCGACCACGAACTGGACCAGCGGGCAGCGCTGGCGGGCCTCGTACACCGTCGCGCCAGTCTTGACGCCGCAGGCCTTGGCGGGATAGGAGGCGGTCAGCACGACGGTGCGGTCTTTGGCGCCGATGACGGCGATCGGTTTGCCGCGCAAGGCGGGATTGCTGGCCTGCTCGACCGAGGCGAAGAAGGCGTTCATGTCCACGTGCAGAATCGTGCGTGGCGCTGGCTCAACGGCGTAGTCCATACAATAGTATAGCATACAAATATATGGCAATGCAAACAGGTTGACAGGCGGCGGCTAAACAATTATAGTGTAGGGTACCCAGTACGTAACCCCCAGGATGAGCAGTCATGGCGAGCGAGCGATTGCAGGCGTTCACCCCGCGCCGCGATTTTTTTATTGGCATTGATTCGGACGGCTGTGCGTTCGACACGATGGAGCTGAAGCACAAGGAATGTTTCTGCCCGTGCTTCATCAATGTGTTTGAATTGCAGAGCGTCTCGAAATATGCGCGCGAAGTGTGGGAGTTTGGCAATTTATACTCGCAATGGCGCGGGGCCAACCGTTTTCCGGAAGTGCTCATGTGCCTGGACTGGTTGCGCCAGCGGCCGGAGGTGCAACGGCGTGGCACGCGCGTGCCGGCCTTGCCCAAGCTGGCGGCGTGGATCAAGCAGGAGACCAAACTGGGCAATCCCGCGCTGCAGCAGGCGGTGGCGGCGACGGGCGACGCGGAGCTGGCCTGGGTGTTGCGCTGGAGCGCGGCGGTGAACGCGGCGGTGGACGCGCTGGTGCGTGGCTGCGCGCCGTTTCCGGGAGTGCGGGACGCGCTCGCGCGGGTGCGCGGCAAGGCCGATTGCATGGTCGTCTCGGCGACGCCCGAGGCCGCCCTGGAAAAAGAATGGGCCGAGCACGGCATTGCCAAGGACATGGCCTTGATCGCCGGCCAGGAAAGCGGCACCAAGCAGGAGCATTTGGCCTTGGCAACAAAGGGTAAGTATGCCGCCGCGCACGTCTTGATGATCGGCGATGCGCTGGGCGACTATGATGCGGCGCGCGCGAATGACGCCCTGTTTTACCCGATCAATCCGGGCCACGAGGAAGATGCCTGGGCGCGCCTGGTGGACGAGGGTCTGCGCAAATTCATGGACGGCACCTATGCCGGCGCCTATCAGGACGGCTTGGTGGCACAGTTCAAAAACTATCTGCCGGCCACGCCGCCGTGGCAGGCTAGCCCACGCGGAGTGTGAGCGATGACGCTGATCCTGTTGGCCTTTGCGTTTGTGTTGGGCGCGTGCATCGGCTCGTTTCTGAACGTCGTGATCGTGCGCTTGCCGCGCGAGGAGTCCTTGTGGCGGCGGGGGTCGCATTGCATGGCGTGTGCCGCGCCGATCGCGGTGTATGACAACCTGCCGATTGTCAGCTACCTCCTGTTGCGCGGGCGTTGTCGCGCGTGCGGCGCACGCTTCAGTGCCCGCTATGCCGTGGTGGAACTGGTGACGGCGCTGCTGTTTGCGGCGACATTCTATTATCGCTTTGGCGCCGTGGTGCCGTATTTGAATGTGGGCACCTATCCGCCGTGGCATGTGTTGCGCGCGGCGCTGGTGCCCTGGCTGAGCGATTGCGTGCTGTGCAGCACGCTGCTGGCGATGACGGCGATTGACGCGGTCTACCTGATCATTCCAATGGAAATCACGGCGACCGGCTTTCTGGCCGGCTTTGCGTTGTCGCTGGCGTATCCGGCGATGCGCGATGCCACCACGCTGCTGCAGACGATGGCGGCGTGCGGCATCGCGCTCAGTGTCGGCGGCGGGTTGTTCATGCTGGTGCGCTGGCTGGGGGCCTTGTGGTTCAAGCGCGAGGCGCTCGGGCTGGGCGATGTGCATCTGATGCTGATGCTGGCGATGTTCATGAACTGGCCGCAATTGTTGCTGACGATATTCCTGTCGGCGCTGCTGGGCAGTGTCGGCGGGATTGCGATGAAACTGGCGCAGCGGCGCGTGCATTGGCGCTTCGAGATTCCCTACGGGCCGTACATTGCGCTGGCGGCGCTGGGCGCGTATTTCTGGGGTGGCGCGCTGACGCGCTGGTATCTGCACCTGTGCGGGGTGTGAGCGGATTTGAAATGTGAAATGTGAGATTTGCAATGGCAGGGTCAGTACCAATTTCGGCGCGGATTTGCTATACTATGGACGGATGTTTATGAACCATGATTGCGCTGCATAAAATACTACTGCACATGGATGCGACGCTGGAGTCCCAGCGCGCATTGCGCTCCGCTATTTTCCTGAGCACGACGACGGGCGCGACGATCGTGGCAGTGCATATTATCAACGAGCATGTGGTGGCGCAACTGGCGCGGCACAGCACGCGCACGCTGGCGGACGTCGAGATTGAGATTGAGGAAAACGGCTGGCGCTATTTGTACGCGGCCGAGGAAGAGGCCAAAAACGCCGGCGCGCACATTGTGGTCATGCAGGAGCAGGGCTATCCCGAGGAAATCCTGCCGCGGCTGGTCACGGCCTATCAAGCCGAACTGGTTATTGTCGGGGTGGCGGCGCGCTCGCGCTCGGACGCCACCCGCGTCCAGATTGCGGATCAATTAATCGAGCACGCGCCGTGCGCCGTGCTGGTCGTCAAGTAACTACGGGGAGTGGGGAATGCATTATTCACCAGACAGCCATTTATGAAACTATCTGCCTTATTGAGCCCGGAACGGATTGTGTTGGACATCAAGGAGCGCGATAAGAATGCGCTGCTGACCAAGCTGATCAAAAACCTGGCGGAGCTGGGCGGCGTGAACGATGCGACCATGCTCGAGAAAGAAGTTAAGGAGCGCGAGGACCTGGGGAACACCGGGATCGGGCGTGGCATCGGCTTTCCGCACTCGAAATCATCGCAAGTCACGAGCATTCTGGCGTTGCTGGCGCGGCCGGCCAAACCGATTGAGTACGGCTCGATTGATCATGTGCCGGTCAGCATCCTGCTGTTGATTGTGGCGCCGGCCGATGGCGACAACAACGAGTATTTGCACACCATGGCGCGCATCTCGCGCCTGCTGGGCAAGAGCGAAGTGCGCGAACAGATCCTCAAAGCGCACAGCGCCGACGAGGTCATGCAGATTATCACGAAGAACGAATAGGGAGCACCATGACCTGTGGCTGTAATCATACCCGCAAGTGCGAGCCGGAAGCGCACAAGGGCCACCTGTGCGTGCTGGCCAGTGAAAAACAGTTTGAGCTGATCAAGAAGCTGGCGCATGCGCCGCAGCACATCTGCTTCAATTGCGGACGAGTGGCGGCTGCGGCCGACAATCTGTGTAACCCCATGCCGCTGCACTAAATGGCAGACGCCATCGGCTCAGCGCGTGGCGTGTGCACCCTGCGCCGGCGTTGGTCCGTCGTGGGGGCGTGGGGGATTAGTGTCGTGGTCGCGTGGTGCCTGCCGCTGCCGGCGGCGCAGTGGCTTGCCACCAATTTCTGGAGTGTCACGCTCGGGCAAATGATGCCGTATGAAATCGTGCTGCCCGACAGCTATGGCCCCTCCAACCGCATGCCGGTGCTGTACATGCTGCATGGGCGCAACTATCACGATTACTCGTGGCGGCTGAATGCATTCCAGACCATCACCAACGCGGTGAATCGCCGGCACATGCTGGTGGTGTTTCCCGAAGGCGACCTGTCGTGGTATTACGGCACCTATTGGCGGCGCTATATCAACCTTGACCTGACGCGCCAGATTGAATCAAACTGGTATGCGACCGCCGCGCGCAGTATTGGCGGGTTCAGCATGGGCGGCTATGGCGCATTGTACGTGGCGGGTATCGGCCAGGCCTATGATCACACCAGCTATCGCAGTGTCTCGTCGATGAGCGGCGCGTTTGTTGAACCCAACATTCCTGAGTATTTTGGCGATTTGGGCGGGCCGGTGCTGGGCCGCACGGACATTGCCGACGCGACCGCGCCGCGCGCGTTTCCCTTGCTGATCGATTGCGGCAATGAGGATATTTATGATTTTTTCAGCATCCCGCTCTATAATCTGGCCGGCAAGAATGATATCCTGCGCAATGATCTGCTGAAGCGCGGCCGCGTGCTGTGGCAAACCCTGTGGTATTATCGCCCGGCCGGCGGGCACAATTGGGCCTATTGGATCAGCCGCATTCCCGTCCATTTTGGCTTTCACGACAATGCGCTCAACGCGCCGGACGTGGCCATCACGTCGCATGCCGCCGTCGTGACCATCACGACCGCGACTAATCAAATCAGCATTGCGGGCACGGCCGCCAGTGATGCCGGCATTGCGACCGTCACGTGGCGGGTGAGCGTCCCCGGCCATGTCGCCGACGGCGTGGCCAGTGGCACGCTGGCCTGGAGCGCGACGGTGCCGCTGATCAGCACCGGCCAACTGGCCGTCGGCGTGACGGCGTTGTCGGCGCTGGCCTACAGCAACACCGCCTGGATGAAAATCTATTACAGCGATCAGCCGGAGGTGGTCGTCACCTCGCATCCCGGCACGGACGTGGAGATTGTGACCGACGCCCTCGTGCGGGTGGCTGGGACGGCCCTGGCGTCATCGGGCATTTCGAACGTGACTTGGCGCGTGCAAGCGCCGGGCGTGACCCTCGCGGGCACCGCCACCGGCACGGCCGCGTGGTATGCGGATGTGCCGCTGAGCATCGGCAAGAACACCGTGACCATCACGGCGCGCTCGTTCCTGGGCGCCAGCGGCGCGGCGGTGAAGTCCTTCACGCGGCGTGCGATCAGCTTCCGCCTGCGCACGGTGCGCGCCAAGACCCGTGCGCTGTACCTCAAGACCAGTGATGTGACGCACGGCGAGCTGGCCGGCTTGACCAACGGCTTGGGCGGTGGGTTTGTGCAACTGGATAAATACTTGTTTGCGTTGACCGATGCCGCGCTGTGGAAGCGCAGCGGCGCGTGGAATGCGCGCTATCGTTTGCCCAAATCAAAGTATCTGAACGGCTATTTGCAGATCAATGGCAATCCGCGCGGCGACTGGCTGGTCTTGAACCTGACCGTGCCGCGCAAATTCCCGGCGCCACCGCCGGCCTTGTCGAATTTCCTGGCGCAGATTGCGCTGGGCACCAATGTGCCGCTGAGCATCCAGCTGGGGCCGCACGACGGCACGACCAATATTGTCTTGCAGGTGCGCGGCACCAAGCAGCCGTGGGGCCTGTTTCAGGCGAAAGGCATCTGGCTTAAGTGACCGTGCGGCATTCAGTCGCTTTTATATCACGGAGGATTTTGTGGACGATCAACAACCGATGACGGATGAACTAGTTTGCCGGCGCGCCAAGCGCGAGCGGATCCGCGCCCTGGGCATGCAGCCCTACGCCGAGCGCTACGAGCGCACGCATACGCCGCACGAAGCCGCGCAGCTGGCCGATGACACACCGGCCGTGCGGATTGCCGGCCGCGTGATTGCCTTGCGCTGGTTCGGCAAGCTGGCGTTCGGCCACCTCGCCGATTGCAGCGGCAAAATGCAGTTCGCCCTGCAGCGCAACACTCTCGGCGAACGCTTCAAGGACTTCGAGCAATGTGTCGATGTCGGCGACTTCATCGGCGTCGAAGGCCGCGTCTTCACGACCAAGACCGGCGAAAAAACGATTGATGTGCAGACCTGGATCTTCCTCTCGAAGGCACTGCGCAACTTGCCCGAGAAATTCCACGGCATGACCGATCCGGAACTGCGCATGCGCCGCCGCTATCTCGAGATGATCACCACGCCCGAGACGATGGCCCGCTTCCGCGACCGCACCACGATCATCCGCGCCATCCGTGCCTATCTCGACGGGCATGGCTTCATGGAAATCGACACGCCGGTCCTGACCAACAAGGCCAGCGGCGCGATGGCCACGCCGTTTGTCACGCAGTACCACGCGCTCGACATCGAGGTCTATCTGCGCATCGCGCCGGAGACGTATCTGAAGCGCGCGATTGCCGGCGGCTTCGACAAAGTCTATGAATTCGCGCGCTCGTTCCGCAATGAAGGCATTGATCCGTCGCACCTGCCGGACTTCACCCTGCTCGAGTATTATTGCGCCTATTGGAATTATGAAGACAACATGGCCTTTACCGAACGCTTGCTGAAGCACATCGTCCACGAGTTGAAGGGCTCCTACGACGTCAGCTATGCCGGCACGCAGATTTCATTTGACGGCGCCTGGCCGCGGGTTTCGTTCCGCGACTTGATTTTGCGGGATGCGGCGATTGACATCGAGGCCTGCCCGACGCGCGAAACGCTGCTGGCGGCCATGGCCGCCAAGAACATCACCTTTGACGACATGAGCGTGATCAAGAGCGCCGGGCGCGCCACTTTGATTGACCTGCTCTACAAGAAAGTCTCGCGGCCGAAATTGATCAATCCGGTGTTTGTGACGCAGCATCCGCTCGAGCTGTCGCCCCTGGCGCGCCGCAACGACACCAATCCCAACGTTGTCGATCGCTTCCAATTGGTGGTCAACGGCTGGGAGATTGTCAATGCGTATTCCGAGTTGGTTGACCCGCTCGACCAGGCCGAGCGCTTCGCCCAGCAAGCCGCGGCGCGCGCCGCCGGCGACGCTGAAGCCATGCAGGTGGACGAGGATTTCCTGTTGTGCATGGAATACGGCATGCCGCCGATTTCCGGCTGGGGCATGGGCGTTGACCGCGTGGTCGCCTTGCTGACCGACACGCACAATCTGCGCGACGTGATCCTCTTCCCGCTGCTGCGCCCGGAGGCGTGAGGCGGCGATCGGCACGTCGGTGCGTCAGTGATCGGTGCGTCGGTAGGTAGCCGCGGAACGGTGGTCCGCACGATGTGCTGCACGATGTGCTGCACGCCGCCCGCCGTGCTGCAAACGTGGATGGAGGTTCCACCTCCAGTATTAAGAATTACCTTCAGCAAGGAGTCGCCATGAAGCCAGACATAGTTGTGCTGCTGCTGGCAGGGCTCATGCTTGCGGCATGCGGCAAAAAAGCACCTGTGCCTTCAAACAAAACAGCGAGTGCGTCCAGTGATGATACGACACCGGACTTGGCCGCAGTGGCAGAACATAGCACCGCCGCCAGCGCCGACTCGCTCACAAACACTACCGATGCGGGAGCCGGAACCGCATCGGAACCGCGGCCGACGCTCGATGAACTCAGAAACCGCAGCGCATCGTTGAGCAACGATCAGGCGGTGGTGGCGTGCTGCGGCTACGCGTTTTCTGAGAGCTTCAGGAACACAAATCGCTACGCGATCGTTGCGCTGCTGGAAGAACTCTTTGGCAGAGAACTGAACCGGCGCCAGTCCAATGCCGTTCATTCATCCATTGCGTTCCAGTATTATTGGATGGCGCAGTATGAAAAGGCGCTCATGTATGTTGACAATAGCATTGGGGTCGCGCCTGATAGTGCCACCCCGTTGCTGAAGAATTTCTGCACGGTAAAGCGCCTGGCCTGTCGCGGACTGTTGTATGCCCTTGCCAAACACCGGGCTGACTATACGCCGGAGGAATATCGCAGGCGGGGTGAAGAAGTGCGCGCGACAATGAATGCCACTGCCGCGTTGTGGTTCTCCATTCCGACTGTTGACCGGGAGCGTGAAATGGCGCTGTACCGCGAGGATGCGGATGATGCGCGCGCTTGGGCCCGTTTTGAAGGGCTAGATGAAGAGAATAACCACTGATGCTTGGTGATCGCGACCATCAGGGCGCTTGACCAACTACATCGCCAGCTTGTGCAGCGTCTGTGACACGAGCCGCAACGGCAACGCCTCCACCTGCGCGTGGACCGGGAACTGTAGCTCGCCGGGATGCACGATCCATGCGCGTGTCAGTTGCAAGTCATGCAGGGCAACATGCAGTGACTTGGTCATGACCGGCGCGGACGACCATTTGAACTCGATGCCAAAGCGCTTGCCGCGGCGCCGCAGCAGCAAGTCAAGTTCCGCGCCGGCATGCGTGCGCCACGAGTAGGCGTCCTGCTGGCCGGTCACCGCCAGCACTTGCTCCAGCGCGAAGCCTTCCCATGATGCGCCCAATTTCGGATGTCCTTCCAGCTCCGCGCGCGTGTGGATGCCCAGCAGCGCATGCAGCAGACCGCTGTCGCGCACAAATAACTTCGGTGATTTCGACTGCCGTTTGGCAAGATTCTCGAACCATGGCGGCAACACACGCACGAGATAGGCGCCGGCCAGCACATCCAGGTAGTGGCGCACGGTGTGTTCCGATACGCCCAACGCGCGGGCTAATTCCGCGCCATTCCAGGTCTGGCCATGATAATGGGCCAGCATCAGCCAAAAGCGGCGCAAGGTCTCCGCCGGAATGCGAATCCCCAGTTGCGGCAGGTCACGTTCCAGAATGGTGCGCATGAAATCTTCACGCCAAGTCATGCTGGCGGCCGCATTGCGCGCCAAGTAGGCGCGCGGAAATCCACCCCGCAGCCAGAGCGTGTTCCACTGCGCCGCGCCCACTTCATCGAGTGTGAAGCCGTTCAAGTCAACAAAGCCAATTCGCCCAGCCAGGCTTTCGGACACGCCACGGACCAGGGTGGGCGCGGCGCTGCCCAGCACAAGGAACCTGGCGCGGTTACGCGGGCGGTCCGCCAACGGGCGCAGCACCGTGAACAAGGCGGGCATGCGCTGGATTTCGTCAATGACAATCAGCCCCCGCAACGAGGCTAAGGCCAATTCCGGCTCGGCCAGCCGCGCGCGCGCCTGCGCCGTCTCCAAATCGAAGATATGCGCCGTGCCGGCGTGCGCGGCAAGCTGGCGTGCCAAGGTTGTCTTGCCGCATTGACGCGGCCCAAGCACGGCGCACACCGGATTGTCCGCCAGGGTGCGCCGCAACAGTCGCAGGTAGTTATCGCGCGCAATCAGCTTCATTGCTATCCTTGAATATCTGCATATAGTATACAGAAATACAAGGATAGTGTCAAGCCGACCGCGCACCTCTGGTTCCGGCGACGCGCGCCTCGCCGGTGTGCCGTAGCCGTTCTGTTGCCGGTAACGCCGTGGCCTCGCCGGATTGCAGCCCCTGCGGGGGAGAAGGAAGCCTTAAATTGACTTCTCGCCCATATTGTGATATAATAGTATGAGAATAGTACATTAACCTGTATGGAAAATTCATGAATACCAACATCTTCGGAACAGCATTTGCCAGTGCACTGATGTTGATTTGTTGCGCCGCGCTGGCGCTGGATGCCGGCGCCGCGACCTGGGCCAACAAACCGACCAAGACCGACAAAGACGCCGACGGCATCCCCGACACGCTCGAAACCCAGCCGCTGGACTTTGGCGGCATTGCCATTCCGATGAGCCCGACGCGCAAAGATGTGATTATTTATCTTGATTATGTGGGCACCAACACGGCCAACCGCCCGACCGCGGCCGCGCTGCAAATTTGCATCAACATGTTTGCCAACGCGCCCTTGAAAGGCGCCAACGCCAAACCGGAAAATCGCGGTGTTAATTTGGTGTTTATTGTGCCGAGCACGGGCTACGATCTGCCGAGTGCCAACAGCATTGGTGCATTCAACGGCGACGGCAGTTATAACTGGACGCAAGTGGACACGATCAAAGACTGGACCACCGCCCATTATGGATTCGGCGCCGTGCCGCCGGTCTATCATTATTGCCTGTCGTGCGACAACTATGGCGGCTCCGGTTCGTCGGGCATTTCGCGCAACAGCGTCGCATCGGATGCCGCCTTCCGCGCCGGCGCGGTGGATTTTATTTTGTCCACCTGGGGCTATCAATGCCAGACGGGTCAGGCCGGCTTGGTGGGCGGCACCATCGCGCATGAATTCGGCCACAATCTTGGCTTGACGCACGGCGGCCATGACCACATCAACTACAAGCCGAATTACATCAGCATCATGAATTATCTTTTTCAGTTTCCGGGGTTGATGTACAACGGGACGCAGGTGTACGATTATGCGCGTGGCCAACTGAAAAAACTCGATGAAAACAAGATCAATGAAAAAGCCGGCCTGGGCGGCAAAGCCAAGGGCTATTGCACGAAAATGAAAGTGGGCGGAACCATCTACGATTACACGAATAACCTCAGCAAAGCAATTGACTGGAATAGAAATGGCGTCATTGATCCGCACTACGCCAAGAATATGAATAACGATGCCTATGCCAGCGTGCTGATCGGCCAAGACAACTGGAAAAACGTTACCTTCCTCGGCGGCGGCGGCATTAGCGGCGCCGGCGCGGGCATGCAAACGACAGAAAATGTCGTCTGCAACAGCATGGCCACGCCGATGACCGTGGCGAATATCTGCCCGCCCTTGACCAAGGAAATTGTGGAAAGGACGCGGACCAAAGACGCGCAAGACCAGTTGCAGGAAATGCTCAACACGCTGAAACCCGTCAAGACGATTACCAACGGCAAGCTCACCGCGTATTTTTGCGAAAAAAATTCCTCTGTTGCGGGGCAATAGTGTATAATAAACACCATGAACGTCGTGGTGTTTGACATAGGCGCGCTGCGCGCCGATCATCTGGGCTGCTACGGCTATACCCGCCCGACCTCGCCGGCGCTGGACGCACTGGCGGCCAACGGCGTGCGCTACACGGCGGCATTCAGCTCGGACGCGGCGACGGCGGCGGCCCGGGCGGCCCTGTTCAGCGGGCGTTTCGGTTTGGAAACCGGCGTGGTGACGGACGGCGCCGTGCAGGATGCCATTGCCGGCCACACGCCGATCAGCGCCCAAGGCCTGTCGGCACCGCGCCCGCTGCTGGCGGAATATCTGTCCGCCCAGGGCATTCACACCGCTGCAATTTCACCGCTGGGCCGGCAACCGGCGCGCTGGTTCTATCATGGCTGGCGCGAGGTGCTGGACCCCTGGTGCGAGAAAGAACCCGGCGAGGTGACGGCGGCGGACGTCAATTTGCTGGCGCGCCCATGGCTGGCCGCGCATGCCGCCCACGAGTTTTTCCTGTACCTGTCCTACAATAATTTGTACCAACGGGCGGACACGCCCTTGACGGCGCGCGAGGCCGAATACAGCCAGCATCTCG
>Ga0172371_10009923_pt1 | contig 12998 bp, 12 predicted proteins | sample Lak12m_FD_114543 | JGI IMG/M metagenome (GOLD analysis project Ga0172371, IMG submission 114543) | Freshwater microbial communities from Kabuno Bay, South-Kivu, Congo - kab_022012_12m | ecosystem: Environmental > Aquatic > Freshwater > Lake | place: Democratic Republic of the Congo: South-Kivu... | reverse complement strand
TTGCCGAGCGCGTAGTGCGTGGGCACCGACGTCGCGACGACGATCGCGTCCAGGGTGTCGTCGCTGAGCAGGCGGTCGAGGTCGTCGGTGACGACCGCCTCGGGGTACAGGCTGCGCGCCTTGGCCAGGTTGGTCTGGTCCAGGTCACAGCAGTACGCCAGGTCGACGCCGGGCAGGCGGTCGAAGTTGCGCGCCAGGTTGGGGCCCCAGTAGCCGAGCCCGACCACGCCGACGCGGACCTTGTCAGCAGTCACGGATGTGTCTCCCTCTCAGAGTTTCCAGACGTTGGCCGTGCTCGGGATGCCGGCCGTGGCGTTGCGGAAGTCGACGACGAGGTCGGCCTCATGGACGACAACCCGGTAGTCGACGTTGGAGTGCGCGGTGACGATGGCCACGACGTCGTAGTCACCGAGGCCACGATAGTCGTCCAGCGGCACCGAGGTCAGGCCGAGCCCGGTCAGCTCGGGACAGTAGGTGTCGTGGTAGGCGACGTCGGCGCCGTGCGAGCGCAGCAGGCGGATCACCTTGAGCGCCGGGCTCTCGCGCAGGTCGTCTATGTCGGCCTTGTACGCAACGCCCAGGACGAGGACCTTCGCCCCGTTCAGGCTCTTGCTGCGCGAATCGAGCGCCCGGTGCAGCTTCTCGACGCAGAAGTACGGCATGTTCTCGTTGACCTTGCCGGCCAGCTCGATGAACTCTGTCCAAAAGTCGAACTCGCGCGCCTTCCAGCTCAGGTAGAACGGATCGATGGGGATGCAGTGGCCGCCGAGGCCGGGGCCGGGCTGGAACTTCATGAACCCGAACGGCTTGCTGGCGGCCGCGTCGATGACCTCCCACACGTCCACCTTCATGCGGTCGCAGAGCATGGCGAGCTCGTTCATGAGGGCGATGTTGACGCTGCGGAAGATGTTCTCGAGCAGCTTGGTCATCTCCGCGACCTCGGGCGTGCTCACCGGCACGACGTGGTCGAGCGCCGGCCCATACACCTCGAGCGCCCGCGCCGTGCAGGCCGGGGTGAGGCCGCCGACCACCTTGGGCGTGGACTTGGTGGTGTAGTCGGTGCGTCCGGGGTCGACGCGCTCCGGCGAGAAGGCGAGGTGGAAGTCTTTGCCGGCGACGAGGCCGGAACCCTTCTCGAGGATCGGCGCCAGCTCGTCGCGCGTGGTGCCGGGGTACGTGGTGCTCTCGAGGGTGACCAGCTGGCCGCGCCGCAGGTGCCCGGCCAGCTTCGCCGTCGCGTCCTTGACCAGCGAGAGGTCGGGCTCGCGGTTGGCGTTCAGCGGTGTGGGCAGGCAGATGATGACCGCGTCGCAGTCCTCGGTCGCGGCGTAGTCGGTGGTGGCGCGGACGAGACCGGCGGCGACCACGGCCTTGAGCGCGTCCGACGGGACGTCCTGGATGTAGCTGCGCCCGGCGTTGACCTCGTCGCAGCGGGAGGCCACGGCCTCGATGCCGACGACCTGCGTGCCGGCCTCGGCGAACACCATGGCCAGCGGCAGGCCGACGTAGCCGAGGCCGATGACTGCGATCTTCACGAAGGGCTCCTGTGATCTGGTTGCAGGGCGGGGGACCGCCCGTGACTGGCCGCGGGTAGTCTACCGTATGGCCCGCGCCGCCCCGACCCGGCTGCCGCAGGGCGTGGCCGCGGGTACAATCGGGACGTGACCTCCCAGCCTCAGGACGTCGAGACCATCGCGGCCGACCTGGACCGGTTCCTCAGCGCGTTCTTCGACCGGCGCGGCTGGCGCTCGTCCATCGCGTACGACGTAGCCGAGGACCGCCTGTACCTGGACATCCGGCTGGCCAGCGGCAAGCTCTCGCAGGACGATCGCTTCCTCTCGCTCGTGGAGCACTTCGCCCGCGCCCAGGACACGGTGCTGCGCCGGCGCTCGGGCCTGCCCCTGCAGTGCCGCCTGTACGCCACGGACGGCAGCGAGCTCACCGCCCGCCTGCACTCACGCGGCGCCGGCTACCTGGACGACAACAGGCGCGGCGGCGACATGCGACGGCGGCTGGCCTGGCTGGGCATCCGCCGCCGCCTGGTGCGCAACGTCCTCCCTGGGGCGGTGCTGTGGGCCGTCGCCCTGCTGTTTGTGGTGAACGTGGTCGGCGTGCCGATGGGCCGGGCTCTGGCCATCGCGCTCGTCGCCCTGGGCGTCCAGGCGCTGGCTCTCACGTTCCTGCCGCGGCGGCGCCGGTGACGGCGACGTGACCGCGCGGGAGACATCCGCGGACGCGCAGCGCAGGGGCGACGCCTTCGAGGCGTGCGCTCCCGAGGCCGCCGCCCTGGATGCCGCCGCCGCGCTCGCGGCCGCGCGCGACGCGGAAGCGGTGCTGCGCGCAGCCGTGGAGGCGGCCTGCCGGCTCACAGGGTCCGTCCGCGGCCGGGCCGTGCCGCGCGATCGCGACGCGGCCGTCGCCGGGGAGCGGTACAGCGTCGCCGCAGGGTGGGAACCCGCCGGCAGCGGCGACCCCAGAGGCGAACACGCCCTCGCCGGCGTCTTCGCCGGCGGCGCGGCTGTGGAGCTCTCGGGCGACGCCGCGGCGGCCGTGTCCGGGGGCGCCGAAGTGCACGCCGCCGCCGTGCCCTTGGCGGCGGCCGGAGCCGGCCCCGTGCTCCTGGCCGTCACCCGGCCCGAGGCGTACCGGGCCGCCGAACTGGCGACGCTCTCGGCCCTGGCCCGCCTGGTGACGCTCCGCCTCGACGAGGCCGGCGCACAGCGTCGCTGCATCACCGAGTACTGCGCCACGCAGGCCGACATCGCCGACAGACTGCAGCGCAAGCTGCTGCCGCAGGAGCCGCCGCGGCTGGACGGCCTCGACATCGCCTTCTCGTGCCGCTCGGCAAGCGCCGGCGTGCTCAGCGGCGGCGACTTCATCGACTTCTACAGCCGCTCGCCGGGCAGCCTGGCCTTCGCGATCGGCGACGTGGCCGGCAAGGGCGTCGACGCCATGGCCGTCACCTTCGTGACCAAGTACGTGCTGCGGGCCGCCGTCCAGGGGGGCCAGCTCTCATGGCCCACCCACCCCGGCGAGGCGCTCCAGGAGCTGCGCACCGCACTCCTGGAGCAGCCCGACTACGTGGACGACGTCGAGCGCTTCGTGACCGTGCTCTTCGGCACGCTGAGCGTCACGCGAGGACTGCTGCAGCTGGCCAGCGCCGGGCACCCCACCCCCTTTCTGGTGCGCGCCGGCCACGTCGAACGCCCGCTGCTCCTCACCGAGCCGGCCATCGGCGTGGAGCTGGGTGCGGCGCTGGCGCCCTACCCTCAGGAGACCATCGAGCTGCGGCGCGGCGACGTGGCCGTCTTCTTCACCGACGGCCTCACCGATCTGCGCGACGCGGCCGACGTCTACTTCGAGGACGTGCTGGCGGACGTGCTGGCGGGCTGCCACGACCTGACCGCGGCCGCCGTCGTGGAGAAGCTCATGCGGGCGGGCGAGGCGTTCTCGGCGCGCCCGCCCGCCGACGACCTCACCGTGCTCTGCATCCGCGTCACCGCGGCGCCTGCAGTACACTGAGCTGACGCAAGACCGCGTTCCAGAACGGCGCGGGCTCCGGTGCACGGGGCCGCGCGACAGCGACAGGCCCCCGGAGGCGTGGGTATGAGCGGCACGCGCTGGCGCACGCAGGACGGCTTCATCCGCGAGATCCTCTGGTTCGTCCTCATCATCGTGATCATCGCCGTCGCCGTGCTGGACGGCTTCGCGATCTTCACCGCCAACCAGTCCGTCAAGGACGACGCCCTGCGTGCATCCCGGGCGGCCGCCACCGAGTACGTGCAGACGCAGGACCCCGACGCAGCAGAGCTCGCCGCCAAGCAGGCGTTGCTGCGCGACAACGAGACCCTCACGGGGTTCGAGGCCTCCGTCGCTCCCGACGGGTCGGCCGTGTTCACGGTCACCGCCGAGGGGCACGCCGACACCAGGGCCTTCAAGCTCCTGCGCTACGTCGGCCTCAGGGGCTGGGTGGACAGCGTCACCAACCCCACCGCGACCCGCAGCTCGCAGTGAAGGCCTGAGAGCGGCGCACCCTCGGCCCGCGCCGCCTCGCTCAGTGGTCGGTGCGGATGGCGCGGAACGCGTGCCGCGCCAAACCCAGGCTGACGATCTCCTCCACGAGTGCGGGACCGTCCACGCCCGTCGCCGCCCAGAGTCGCGGGAAGCCGCTCATGGCCGTCATGCCGGGGATCGTGTTGATCTCGTTGACGAGCACGCGACCGTCCTCTTCGAGGAAGAAGTCGCAGCGCGCGAAGCCGCTCGCGTCGATGGCGGAGAAGGCGGCCTCGGCCAGGCCCCGCGCCCGGGCCATGGTGTCGCCGTCGACCGGCGCGGGGACGACGAACTCCATCATCCCCTCGGTGTACTTGGACTCGTAGTCGTAGTACTCGTTGACCGGCCGGACCTCGCCGGCGACGGAGGCGCGAGGCTCCTCGTTACCCAGCACCGCGCACTCGATCTCGCGGCCGCGGGAGGCGGCTTCCACGATGACCTTGTGATCGTAGGAATCGGCCAGCAGGAGGGCCGGCCCCAGCTCGGCGCGGTCGTGGGCCTTGGTCATGCCCACGCTCGAGCCCAGGTTGGCCGGCTTGACGAAGACGGGGTACGCGAGGCCGTCTTCGACGCGCGCGACGGCGTTCGGCCGTGCGGCCGCGCCGTCGCGGAGCACCACGTAGGCCACCTGCGGCAGGCCCGCGGCCGCGAACACGGCCTTCATGATCTCCTTGTCCATGCCCACGGAGCTCGCCAGCACCCCGGACCCGGCGTAGGCCAGCCCCGCCATCTCCAGGAGCCCCTGGATGGTGCCGTCCTCGGCGAACGTGCCGTGCATGATGGGGAAGGCGAAGTCGAGCTCGCGGAACGAGCCGTCGGCGAGCAGCAGCCCGGGCCGCGCCGGGTCGGCGACGAGGTGCACGGGGTCACAGGGGACCGCCTCCAGACCACCGGCCAATGCCGCCGCCGGGTCGCGCGGCAACACCCAGCGGCCCTCCCTGGTGATGCCGACCGCGACCACGTCGTACTTCTCGCGGTCGAGCATCGCCGAGACGAACCGCGCCGAGGCCACGGAGATCTCGTGCTCGGCGGAGCGGCCGCCGAAGATGAGCGCCAAGCGAAGCATCGCGGCCACCCTACCCGCTCCCGGCGGAGAGAGGCAAGCGAGGCGCCGGTCCGCGGCGGGCGGGGTCAGCCCGCCGGCCAGACGGCGCGCACCAGCGCGTCGAGCAGGTCGTCCGCGGCCCTCAGCTGGAAGAGCGTGTCGGCGAACGACGGCAGCTCGCCGCCGGCCATGGCGTCGACCACCACCGCCACGGCTGCGCCGCGCAGCGCCTGGAGGGCGCGCACCACATCGAGGCGGTCGAACCCGAGCTGGATGCGGGAGGAGGCCTCGGTGGCCACGCGCTCCCCCGCCTGCCGGTACAGGGCGGGGAGCTCGTAGGTCTCGGCCTGCGAGCAGGTCACGACGTCGTCGACGATGCCCCGCACCATGTGCTGCCCGACCTGGCTGGCGACGAGCTCGTGGTAGTCGACGGCGACGGCATCCCGAAGAGCATGTGCCCACGCCTGCCAGAGGTCGTCGCGGTGGTCGCGCAGAATGAGGGCGACGGTCTTCACGCGGCGCGGTTCACTCCGTCCCGCGGCGGGCGATGAGCGCCGCCGTCGCCCCCGCCCCGATGCCGTTGTCGATGTTCACCACGACGAGGCCGGGACTGCAGCTCTGCAGCATGCCGAGCAGCGCCGCCTCGCCGCGACCACCGAGCCCGTACCCCGTCGAGGTGGGCAGGCCGATGACCGGCACGTCCACGAGGCCCGCCACGACCGACGGAAGCGCGCCCTCCATGCCGGCGGCGACCACCACGGCCGCGGCGCCGGCCTCATGCATCTCCTCGAGCGGCTGCGCAAGCCGGTGCAGCCCGGCGACGCCGACGTCGTAGGCGGTCACCACGGTGACGCCCATGGCGCGGCACATGGCGACGGCCTCGCCCGCGGCCGGCAGGTCGCTGGTGCCGGCGGCGAGGACGCCGACGACGCCGCGGCCCGCCGCCGCCCGCTCTCCGGGGCGGCGGGCGATCACCACGCGGCTGCGCTCGTCGTGCTCGAGCTCGCCGTCCACACCGGCCGCGAGGGCGGCCGCCTGCTCCGCCGTGACCCGGCTGCACAGCACCGCCGGCCCGTGCTCCAGGAAGCGGCGGACGATGCCGACCACCTGGTCCGCCGTCTTGCCCTCGGCGTAGACCACCTCGGGCACGCCCTTGCGCGCCGCCCGCGAGACGTCCAGGCGCGCGTAGTCGCCCACGGCCGTGTAGCCGAACCGCCGCAGGCGCTCGCCGGCGACGTCCGGCGAGAGCCGGCCGGCGGCCACCTCGGCAAGAAGGTCGTCGAGAGATCCGTCCATCACGCCCGCATTGTGCGCGGCTCGCGCGATCCGCGCCACCTGACCGGTACATCCGGCCATGACATGTTCCCAATGGAGAGCACCCGGGATATAATCGGAGCGAAATCCTCCAAGAAAGGAACCGTGGCCACCCCCGGCTACACCGTCTACAGGCACGAGCCTCAGGAACCACAGCGCCGCCGCCGTTGGCCCTACGTCGTGATCGCGGCGATCTGTGTCTTCGCGGCCGTCGCCGCATGGCAGGTGCTCGGCGTGCCGCGCGTCGCGGCCGTCACCCCCGGGCCCGGCGCATACGTCAAGAACCACTCCATCGACGTGGTGCTGGACGTCAACAACCTCTCGGACCTCAAGGCCGTGCGCGTCACGCTGGACGGCAAGGACATCACCGCGAGCACAGGCCGCGACGGCGGCAAGCTCACATTTACGACCGGTGAGCTCAGCGACGGTGAGCACACCGTCTCGTTCAGCGCCCGCAGCTCCAACCTGATCCGCCGGGCGGTCAGCAAGACCTGGCGCTTCACCGTGGACACCAGCGCGCCCACGCTCAAGCTCGAAGCATCCACCGACCGGGGGCGCATCAACACGTCGCCGCCCACGTTCAGCGGCACCACCGAGCCGTACGCGCTCGTCACCGTCACCAGCGGCGCCCTCAAGGCGTCCGGTCAGGCCGACGCCTCCGGCCGCTACACCGTCAGCGTCAAGCTGCCGGACGGACCGTCGGACGTCACCATCACCACCACCGACCGCGCCGGCAACTCCATGGCCCGCCAGATGAGCGTGTACGTCGACGCCGAGCCGCCGGTGCTGAAGACCACCACCGTCGACAAGGTCGCGAAGCGCGCCTCGTTCAAGTTCAGCATCAACGCCACCGACCAGCTCGACGCGCCCAAAGTCAAGGTCGTGCTCGACGGCGAAGACGTGCAGTTCAGGGGCCCCGCCTCCCACGGCCGCATCGACCTCAAGGGGCTGGCGCAGGGCACGCACACCATCACCGTCACGGCGTCCGACAAGGGCGGCAACGTCGTCACGCGCAAGCAGACCTTCGTCGTCGACAGCACCGAGCACTTCGGCTCCAAGACCATGTGGAAGGGCGCCCAGGGCAAGGACGTCAAGAAGCTGCAGAAGCTGCTGACCACCTACGGCGTGTACAGCGGCAAGATCAGCGGCAAGTACGACGACAAGACCGAGAAGGCCGTCAGGAAGTTCCAGTCGGCCTACGGCATGACCGTGGACGGCGTGGTCGGCGGCGCCGTGCTCACCGCCCTCGGCGGCCAGATCGTCGTGGACCTCAGCGAACACCGTCTGTACCTGTACCGTGATGGCAAGCTCATCAAGACGTACTCGGTGGCCACCGGCCAGCCGGCCTACCCCACCTACCCGGGCAACTTCCACATCGTCGACAAGGTCAAGGATCCCACGTGGCTCCCGCCCGACTCCGACTGGGCCAAGGACGCACAGCCCATCCCGCCCGGCACCGAGAATCCGCTGGGTACCCGCTGGATGGGGACGAGCCAGGCGGGTGTGGGCATCCACGGCGTGCCGCCGAGCGAGGACTGGTCGATCGGCAGCTTCGCGTCGCACGGCTGCATCCGCATGCACAACTGGGACGCTGTCGACCTCTTCGACCGCATCGTCGTCGGGATGCCGGTCATCATCAAGCCGTAGCGCCCGCTTTCGGGTAGGCTTTACCCCATGGCCGACGTCAGCCCCTTCAGGGGTATCCGCTACGCTGGGCACCTCGCCCTCGACGACCTCGTGTCGCCGCCCTATGACGTCATCTCCGCGGCGCAGGCCGCTGGGCTTCGCGCGCGCAGCCCGTACAACGCCGTGCACGTGGACCTGCCGGTGGCGCCCGGACAGGCGCCTGAGGACGCCGCGTACGAGCGCTCGGCGGCGCTGTTCCGCGCGTGGCAGGCCGACGGCGCACTGCAGCGCGACGAGGATCCGGCCCTCTACCTTGTCGAACAGACCTATACCGGCCCCGATGGGCAGCAGCGCACGCGCCGCGGGTTCGTCGCGCGGTTGCGCCTCGCGGCCCTGGAGGAAGGCGTCGTGCGGCCGCACGAGCGCACCCACGCCGGCCCCAAGGTCGACCGCCTGCAGCTGTACCGGCACGCGCACGCCGACATCAGCCAGATCTTCCTGCTGTTTCCCGACGGCGACGGCGCCGTCGCCCGGGAGCTCGCCGCGGCGGCCGCGCCGGGGTCGGCCGCCCGGCAGGCGCGCGACGCCGACGGCAATGTCCACCGCCTCACGCGTCTCGGCGGCGGCCCGGCGGAGCGCATCGCCGCCGCTCTCGCCGAACGTCCGGTGTACATCGCCGACGGGCACCACCGCTACGAGACGGCACTCGCCTACCGTGACGAGCGCCGCGCCGCCGGCGACGCGAGCGCCGACACGCTCATGGTGTACCTCTGCAGCCTGGACGACCCCGGCCTCATGGTGTTCCCCACCCACCGCCTGGTGAAGGGCTTCGCGCCGCCGCCGGTCGCGGAGGCGATGGAGCTCCTGCGGCCGCACTTCGACCTGGTCGGGGAGCCGCTGCACGGTCTGGACGCCTCGGCGGCCGCGTTCGAGGCGCTGCCACAGCAGGACGAGCCCGGCAGGGTCTTCGGCCTGTACTTCGTCCGCGAGGCGACCGGCCTGGTGATCCGCGCCCGCCACGATGCCGCGACCGACACCCTGCTCGCCGCCGGCCACTCGCCGGAGACGGCGGCACTGGCCGTCAACATCCTGCACGACCTGGTGCTCGCCGAGGCGCTGGGCATGGATCCCGGCGCCGAGGAGCAGCAGGTGGAGTACGTCAAGAACATCCCCGACGCCGTGGCCGCCCTGGCAGGCGGCGCCTACGAGCTCGGCGCCTTTCTCAACGCCACCGGGGTGGACCAGGTGCGGGCCGTCGCCGATGCCGGCGAGACCATGCCGCAGAAGTCCACGTACTTCTACCCCAAGCTACTCACCGGGCTCGTCTTCGACGAACTCGGCTGACGGCCCGGCGGACGCTCGCGCGGCGGCGCGCCGGGCGCCACGGCGGCACCCTCGCCGGAACGCAAGGCGGCACGCAGCGAACGGCGGTCCGCCGCGCCGAGCTTGCGCAGCACGGCGCGACAGTGACAGCGCGCCGTGGCCGGCGACACGCGGAGCCTCGCCCCGACCTCGGCCGTCGTGAGGCCGGCGGCCAGCAGCAGCAGGACGTCGGCCTCCCGCGCCGTCAGGCCGGCGCGTTCGACGGCGGAGGTCGCCGGCGGGTGGGCGAAGACCGCCCCGCCGGGCCCCGGACGCAGCTCCAGGAAGGCGTCGCAGCAGCCGTGCAGGCGGTGCGCGCCGAGCAGCGGCGCAGCGCGCGCCGCGTACCCCACGACCAGCGCGGCGCCGCCCAGGTCGCGGCCGGCGCTCCCGGCCGCGCGGAAGCAAGCCTCCGGGCGCTCGAGACCGACGAAGACGACGGCCTGGGCGGCGGCGGGCCCGGCGCCGCCCAAGGTCGCCGCGGCAGGACCTGCGGGCGCCGCGCCGGCGAGCGGCCCAAAGCTCACGCCGAGCGCGAGCACGGCCTGCTCCACCAGCAGGCGCAGCAGCCCGTCCTCCTCCACGATGACGGCACGACCGCAGGTCCCCAGGCCGGCGGCGCCGGCGCACACGGCGGTCGCGCCGGCGGACGAAGCCCGGCCGGCGGCCCGCCAGAGCGGGCCGCCGGCCCCCAGGGGGAGGGTGGGGGGGTGGGCCGACGACGGCGTGGGGCTGCTCACGGCAGCCTCCCCGCCGTTTGAGGGGGCGCGACTGCGGACAAACACGGCACGGAAGACCAGCCACGGAACAGGAGGGGACCATGCCGACCATCGAGCGTTCCATCGACGTCGACACCGACATCGGCGATGCCGACCGTGAGTGGACTGAGTTCATGTTCCGCAGCCTCGTGGGCCACTACCGCACGAGCACCGAGGCCGACGTGGAGTGGTCGCTGGCCGAGGACGCGGAGCAGGCCGGCATGGTGGCCATGGTCAAGCTCCCCGATGACCGCACGCGCGTGACCGTCAGGGTCATCTACGAGGGTGACGCGGCCGCCGAAGACGCCGTGGGCGCTCATCTTGAGCGCGACCTGACCGAGTTCAAGCGGTTCGCAGAGACGCGCGGCTGAGGCGCGCCGCGGACCGCGCTGCCACCCGAGCTGACGCGGACGCATGCGACGACCTCCGTTGTGGGCGTGGACGCACGGGCGGTCGCCCTGACACCCGGGAGCCGGATCGATGTGCACGGCGCATCCAGCGGTCATCGTGGCACTGAAAGCATAGACGGCGGCGCACGACCCGCCATCGGCCCACGGGTTGAGATCGCCGCCGGCGACAGCACACCGAGGCGGCCCGCGCATCCACCCAAGGGTTGAGCCGGGCCGTCGGCACGCGTGACGTTCGCAGACGGACGAGAACCTCCGGCTCAGCGGCCGGAACGCAGCGGCGGATGCCGCAGAGCGGCAGTCGTCGTCCCACACGAGGAGATGAGCACCGATGAGCTTGATCGAGCGTCTTGCCGCCGTCCCGAGCGTGGGCACGGACTTCCGGCCGTTCTCGGTCGCCCCCGGGGGCGACTCCCTGGCCGTGCAGCTCTACCGCGACGGCGACTGGCAGATCTTCCTCACGGATCCGGACGGGCGCGGCGCGCGGCGCATCGGCGACCTCGACGACGCCTGCGGGTGCCCGCTCTTCGCGGCAGACGGTCGCCTGTACTTCGCGCGCGACGACCGCGGCTCCGAGTGCTACGACTTCTACCGGTACGACCCGGCGACCGGGGACGTCGTCAACCTGCTGCCCGACACACCCGACTTCGCCCCCCTGCCCGACTTCGACCTGTCGCCCGACGGCTCGACTCTGGCCATGACGGCCTCGTACGGCGACGGGTACTCCGTGGCGCTGATGCCCACCGAGGTCTCGCCCGGCGGCGCGTCCGTGCAGCACCTCGCTGCATTCCCCTACACCGAGAGCTCGCCGCGCTGGTCGCCCGACGGCGCCCGCGTGGCGGTGGCGGCCGGCACCCGCGGGCAGGACACCGCCGTCTTCGTGCTGGACGCGGACGGAGATCAGCGCCTCATCGTCGGCGGCGACGACAGCTTCCACGCCGGCCACCCGAGCTGGTCGCCGGACGGGTGCCGTCTGGCGTTCAGCGGCGGGCCCTTCGACCATCCCGCGATCGGCGTCTTCCACGTCGAGACGCGCGAGGTCACGTGGGCGTGGGAGGGCGCGCGCGACGCGCACCACCCCGTATGGGCGCCCGGTGGCGGGAGCCTCGCCTTTCTCGTGGAGCGCGACGGCGAGACGGGGCTCGCGCTGCTCGACCTGCAGACCGACGAGCTGCGCGACCTCTCGATCGGGCCGGGCAACCACTACCAGCCGGCGTTCTCCCCGGACGGGGACTCGCTGCTGGTCGTGCTCAGCGGCCCGCGGCGCCCGCCGGAGCTGTACCGCGTGCCGCTGCAGGGTCCGCCGGTGCGCCTCGTGGAGGCCCTGCCGGCGGACCTGGACGAGCGCCGCTTCGCCACGGCTCGTCTGCTGCGCTACACGAGCCTCGACCACCTCGCCGAGGTGCCGGCGCTGCTCGTGGAGCCCGAGGAGCCCACCGGCGGCGGCGTCGTGATCGTCCACGGCGGGCCCACGTGGCACCACGCCAACGAGTGGGACCCGCTGCGGCAGGCGTTCGTCGCGGCCGGACTCACCGTCGTGCACCCCAACTACCGCGGCAGCGACGGGTACGGCCGCCGCTGGCAGCTCGCCAACCGCTTCCTGATGGGTCAGGGCGAGGCACAGGATGTGGCCGGCGCCCACCGCTTCCTGGTGGCGCACGGCTGCGACCCGGCGCGCATCGCCGTGACCGGGCGCAGCTGGGGCGGCTTTCTCACGATGGCGATGCTCACGCAGTTCCCGGAGCTGTGGGCCTGCGGTGTCGCCGGGGTGCCGTTCTTCGACTTCATCGAGGCGCAGACCGACCCGGACATCCGCAGCGACCTGCGCTGGTGGGACCAGCAGAACACCGGCGACATCGTGACGGACCGCGCCAGGCTCGAGCACTACTCGCCCATCAACCACCTGGACCGTATCGCGGCGCCTCTGCTGCTGCTGGGCGGGCGTCTCGACCCGCGCTGCCCGCCCAAGCAGATCGGCGAGGTGCAGGAGCGGCTCCGCGCCCGCGGCCTGGAGTGCGAGGCCGTCATCTACGAGGCCGAGGGCCACGAGATCAGCGGCCTCGCCAACCGCGTGGACTACGACCGCCGCACGGTGGAGTTCATCCTGCGGCACACCGGCGTGGCCGCCGGAGCCTGAGCCGGCCGGAGCCGGACCGGCGCTGATGTGGAGCCGGCGCCGGCTCCGGCTCAGCGTTGCGTGATGAGGTAGTCGAACGCCGCCAGCGCCGCCTTGGCGCCCTCGCCGGCGGCGATGATAATCTGCTTTTCCGGAACATCGCTAACATCACCGGCAGCGAAAATCCCGGGGATATTTGTTTCGTTACGGCAACTAACTTTAACCTCTCCTAAAGCATTCTTTTCTATATTCCTTGCGAAATCCGTATTAGGGATCAAGCCGATTTCCACAAAAACCCCCTGAACAGGCAATATTTC
>Ga0172371_10009920_pt1 | contig 13000 bp, 9 predicted proteins | sample Lak12m_FD_114543 | JGI IMG/M metagenome (GOLD analysis project Ga0172371, IMG submission 114543) | Freshwater microbial communities from Kabuno Bay, South-Kivu, Congo - kab_022012_12m | ecosystem: Environmental > Aquatic > Freshwater > Lake | place: Democratic Republic of the Congo: South-Kivu... | reverse complement strand
GCAGCATTCTGTTGTCACGGTGAAACCGGCCGGCACGGGTATGCCGATCTTGCTCATCTCCGCCAGGTTTGCACCTTTACCGCCAAGCAGGTTTCCCATGGAGGCATTCCCCTCGCTTCTGCTCATTCCAAACGAATACACATACTTTTTACTTTTCTTGGACATTGTTAAACACTCCTTTTAGAAACGTCTCACACACAATCAGCTGCTTCGATTGAATCTTCTTGAAATAAAAAGACGCTCGAATGTAACAGAGAAATCACTGATGTCAAGTGAAGTTCCCTGCCTATTTTACGTGCGAATTCCGGGCCCAGGCAGCCGGAATCCGGGACATCAATTTTGTATTTCTTTCGCCACCCGGAATGCTATGTTAAAGAAGAACAAGTCCCTGTAAGCTTTTTGCATTAATAAGAGGAAGGTCCAGCCATGAAAAACCGCACCGCAATATGGTTCACTGTTCTTATGATCGCAGTCCAGGCAACCCGCGCCTGTCATGCGGAAGAAGGCAAATCAGACCTGCCAGCCGAACATCAGTTCATCGTTTCGCTGGTCGACGGAACAAGCCTTGTCTGCAAGCCGGTGATCAAATCCCTGCCGGTCAAGACTTCCTATGCGGACCTGGAAATCCCGTTCGAGAAAGTTGCAAATGCGGTCTTCGACAGGGAGAAAAAAGAAGTCACAATCAAGCTCACAAACGGGGATGTGCTCAAGGGGAGCGTTTCCCTGGAAAAAATGAAAATACAAACATTGCTGGGCGAGGTCACGATTTCGATGGCCGATGTCCAGGAAATTACTAATGCGGCAAAAAACAAGGAAGAGGAAAAAAAGATAGTTGATACCCCGGAAAACCGGAACCGCTGTATCAACAACCTCCGGCAGATAGACTCGGCCAAAGAACAGTCGGCCCTTGCCAACAAATGGGCGGATGGTGATTTCGCAGTAATTCCTGTAATAGTTCAGTATATCAAGGGTTCGGCATTACCGGTGTGTCCTTCCGGCGGAAAATACGATGTGGGCGTCATCGGCAAGAATCCCAAGTGCTCCGTACCAGGCCACAAGCTGCCGGTCGGAGACGAGTGAACTTTTTCACACGTGAACAGTCTTTAACGCGACGAAGGCTTGTCCGTCCGTGAACGAACCTTCTGCAGCCATTCGCCGGCCTGTTGATCGCCAGGCTGCAACTCCTGCAGGCGAAGAAGGTATTTCTCGCATAACTGCCAGCGTTCAAGTCGCCATGCAAGGTTAACCAGCGTTCGAAGGATGTTTACATTGGTCCGGTCAAGTTCGCGGGCTCGTTCTGCCGCCTGCAGCGCGGACGCCGGATCCCCGGCGTCCGAAAGCGCCATCGCCAGGTTATTCCAGCACCGGGCGTTGAGAGGAGCAAGTTTTACGCTCCTGGTAAACCAGTCTGCCGCCTCGCGAAACTCGCGCCTGGATACCGCATCTTCGCCCAGGTCCTCGTAAGGCTTGTACCAGTCCGGCTTTGCCGCCATTGCAACCCTGATAAACATGATACCTTCTTCACGCTTCCCAAGATTGATCAAAGCATAACCATAATTCCTGAGAATTTCAGGATCTGTCGTCTTCCAAAATGCTCCGTCGAAAAGCTCCGCAACTTTCCTGTAATTTCCGTCATTAAGTTCAACTACACCCAGTATGCCGAGGACCCGCATGTTGTGCGGCGCCACGCGTACCGCTGATTCCATTATCGTCCTGGTGTTGCACCAGTCGAGATTGCGGATGCCGGTGCCAATACCCAGCAGCATAAGAATTCCGGGAAACACTCCATATAAGAACATTTTCCGGGCGCGATCGGAATGCACCCCAAGCCGCAGTGCCGCCAGCTCGACAACCGAACCTGCAGCAAGGCAGAAACCGGTCATCGGCAGGTACAGAAATCTTTCGGCAAGCCACTGCATTGTTGGCACCAGGTTGGAAACCGGCAGCAGGTTGAGGTAAAACAAGGCGATACCAAGTACCAGCCATGGGGCGCGGTAACGAAACCGGTACAGCAAAATCCCGAGAAGCACGAATCCCAGCAGCGAAAGCAGAACTGCCGGATCAAGGAAAGAAGCGTGCACGGGGAAATGGGAATAATCGCATACAAGGTTGACCGGAAATACTGCCAGGTTCAGGTAAAAAGCCATTACATGAACCATTGTCGGATACACATTGCCAAGGCTGCCGGGTACCGTATCAACCTGGCCGAACCGGCCAAGAACAACAGTACGACAGAAAAGATAAAGCAGAGTCAGCGCCAGACCCGCAGCGAAAAAGCCCTTCTGACTTATTACCGGCTCACTAGTTTCGGGCCGGTTAGTACCGGAACAACCGGACATGTGCAGGCGCCACCATCCGGTCAGGGCTGCGGCCGGCACCAGGCATAACGCCGCCTCTTTTGAGAGAAGGCCAAGTACCAGCAATGCAAGAAAAGATATCTTAGTCCATGTCCTGCCGGCTGGCCGGTCCTGAATATCAAGGTAACAGAGTAAGCCGCCAAGGAAGAACGCGGTGGCGAGCAGGTCATCCCGGCCCTTGATCCAGGCCACGGCCTCGGTGAGAACCGGATGCACGGCAAACAGCGCCCCGGCGGCAAAACCAGCCAGGTCTGATTTCGTAAGCCTCCGCGCAAGAAAATACAGAAGCAGGCAATTCAGCGCATGAAGCAGGAGATTTGTGAGGTGATAACCGAACGACCGCAACATCCATAACTGGTAATCCAGTGTATAGGAAAGATCCCGGATGGGCCGCCATAAAGGAATGGTTTGTCCCTGCACGCTGTCATCCGGCAGCGCAAAATGTCCGGCCCAGCTGGAAAGTGACCTGATTACGGCATTCCGTTCAATGTAGTATATGTCGTCCCATGCGATGCCGTTCAAGAGCCCGTTCGCATGGAAAAGAATCACCAGCAGAACAATTCCCAGAACGGCCCGTTTCTCAGCTTTCATGAATTCATCTTATCTAATGCCGGCCAGGACCCAAGCCTAATCCGTATGCAGATATTTCCGGAATCTTAGTTCCGCCCCGAAGGGGCTGATGCGCGTCAACCTAAGCCGGAGAATGCGGAAACACCCCTCACCTCAATGGCGCGGAACGCGCCATCAATCCTCCCTGGCTCGCCATAGCTCTCGAGCGAAGGCGGCCCCCCAAGGGGCGAGGAAGAAGAATTCCTCTCCCTTTAGGGGAGAGGTTAGGTGAGGGTGACGATAAGTTGTTATAAGCCTTCATTTCGTACCCGTATAGACATACGCCAGCCCCGGCCATAAGGATGTTGCGCCTGTTTCGGTGAATACTCCGGCCTCTTTCATAAGTTCCAGGAACTTATCCCCGCAGGGAAAGGTGGAACTGCTTTCCAGCAGGTATTCATAAGCGGCCCGGTTGCCGGTAAGAAGTCCTCCTATAGAAGGAATAATCCACTTGCGATACAAGTTGAAGGGCGGTTTCGTGAGACCACGCGGCTGGCCGAGTTCGAGTATCACAACCCGGCCCCCTTTTTTCACCACGCGCCCCATTTCTTTCAAACAGGCAATGGGTTCCTCCATGTTGCGTATTCCAAAAGCAATGGAAGCGATGTCGAATTGATTGTCCGTAAAAGGCAGTTCCAGGATATCCGCGGTTTCGAAATGGATTCCTGCTGCGGCACTTTTCTTCCTGGCGATATCAAGCATCTCCGGGCAAAAATCTACGCCCGTCACTTCACCTTTCTCTCCAACCGCCTTTTTGAAAAGCAGGGCCAAGGCGCCGGTGCCGGTGGCGCAATCAAGGACCCGGTCCCCTGGTTTTGCCCCTGACAGCCGGACCGCTTTTCTCCGCCAGCCGTGGTGAATACCAAGAGAGAGGACGTTATTGCCGAGATCGTATGAAGGTGCTATGGCGCTGAACATTTCCCTTATATTCATTGTCCCCCTGCGTGTTACCCGCAAACAACAGGTAGTTACCGTACGACATGAGCCGCGTTCTGCCCAGAGCAAAATAATGTAGGGGCGCTGCTCGGCGGCGCCCGCGGGCACCGGTGAACGATGTCCATTAATCCTGGTAGGGACGGCTCGGAGAGCCGTCCCTACCTCTCCGACCCCGCTACGTCAGGAGACTATGCAGGGCAGGCATAGAGCACATAAAAAGAATTATTTTTGTATATTTTGCGGATTATGCTTGCCCTGCGACTTGTCCTGCATAGCCTTGGCGACGCGGGAAGCTTCTCAGCGAAGCATGGGTGTTTTTTGCCCTGCCCGCCGTAGCGTGGTTCTTTCGCGAAGGCCGGGTGGTGAAAATCCTATACCTTGGTAGTAACTCGGCCTTGGCGGGAGAAGGGCAAGAGGCTCGATGCCCTTTCGTTTGGTCGCTTGTCCGCCACGGCGGACGACGCGAAAGAACGGGCGGCCTTCTGGCTGCGCTAGGAGTGTCAGGGAATAACTTATGAATGACAACTGTCAGTATGAATGGCTGGAAACGGGCGACGGATACTACGCGGCACTGGTGTCGGCAATTTCTTCCGCGGCCAGGTCCATCCGGCTCGAGACTTATATCTTTGCGGAAGGCAGCCCCGGGGATGAAATCCGCTCGGCCCTTGCAGCCGCCGCAAAACGCGGCGTCGCGGTACGGGTGCTCATCGACGGTTTCGGTTCCATGGACCTGCCGGATGACTATTGGAACAGTCTCAAGGCCGCCGGCGGCGAATTGAGAATTTTCAATCCCCTTGATCCCGGCCGCATAATGTTTCGCGACCACCGCAAGATGCTTGCCTGTGATTCCTCCGTGGCATTCATAGGAGGTTTCAACATCACCGGCGAGGAGGCGGGTGACGGCATAAAGAGCGGCTGGCGGGACCTTGCGCTCTGCATCCGCGGCGGAAAAGTATCGGAACTCGAGGAAACTTTCGACAGGATGTTCGATATGGCTGGGTTCAGGCACAGGCGTCTGCATCGCCTGGGTTCTTCCCTGTTTTGCCGGTGGAAGAAGCCCGCAGCCTGGCCGTCCTTCTGCCTTCTGGCAGGTTCACCCGGGGGATGGAACAGTCCGATAAAGAGAACACTGCAGGCCAATATGAAGAACGCCCGGAACATCCGCATAATTTCAGCCTACTTCCTGCCTTCCTGGCAGATGATAAGATCCCTGAGGAAGGTGGCCAGACACGGCGGAAGTGTTCAAATCATCACGTCAGGCAAGACCGACGTCATGATGGCGCGTTATGCCGGCAGGTCGCTATATGACCGCCTTCTCCACGCAGGCGTTAAGATATTTGAATACGATGCGCAGGTTCTTCACACGAAACTGATCGTGGTTGATAACGCGGTATACGCCGGGTCCGCCAACATGGACAACCGCAGCCTGAACATCAACTACGAGCTGCTCGTGCGGATCGATGATCCCGGCCTTGTGAGCCAGGCCTGCCGTATTTTCGACGGCTATCTTCCCCTTTGCCGCGCCATCGAACATGATGAATGGGAGAAGGCCAGGGGCCCCTGGGAGAAAATCGTCGAGCGTCTTGCCCGTTTTATCCTGGCCAACGTGGATACTTATTTGTCCCGCCGCAAGCTGTCTAAGCTGAGGTAAGGATTACCTGCTTAGTTTGAATTCCCTGTGGAGAACCCTTACGGCCTTGTCGGCCTGTTTTTTCGAAATGACCACGGAAATCTTTATTTCGGATGTCGAGATCATGTGGATATCGATCCCGTTCGCGGCGAGCACCGAAAACATCCGGGCGGCAATACCGGAGTGGCTGCGCATGCCCACGCCGACAATGCTGACCTTGGCAATATTCTGATCATGCGTTACGCCGCTTGATGCCACTTCCGGAACAACCGATTCGACCACCTTCAGCGCCTGCTGCAGGTCGGCGCTGGGAATGGTAAAAGAAATATCTGCAAGCTGTCCCTGGTTGCTTACATTCAGCACGATCATGTCCACATTGATATTCGCTTTTGCAAGCGCTGTAAAAATACCTGCGGCGATGCCCGGCCGGTCCGGAACCCTGAGGATCGTTACCTTTGCCTGTTTTTTATCTGCTACTACCCCGCGTACCACAATGTTTTCCATATCACTCACCTCTTCCTTGACCAGTGTTCCCGGTTTATTCTCGAAACTTGAAAGAACTTCCATCCGCACGCCGTGGTTCTTCGCGAACTCGACTGAGCGTGACTGCAGGACCTCCGCGCCCAGGCTCGCAAGTTCAAGCATTTCATCATAGGAGATTTCGTCCAGCTTGCGCGCGTCGGGAACAACAGAAGGATCGGCGGTAAATACGCCTGTGACATCCTTGTAAAACTGACAGCGGTCGGCCTTCAACGCCCAGGCCAGCGCAACGGCCGTCATGTCAGAACCGCCACGACCCAGCGTGACAACATCCTCGTAGCGGTTAAGCCCCTGGAATCCGGCGACGATGACTATGTGCCCCTCTTTGAGCGCCTTCACGATACGACGCGGTTTCACGGCCAGGATCTTTGCTTTGCGATGGAAAGGCTCTGCTATGATGCCCGCCTGGGGGCCAGTCATTGAAACCGCCTTTACGCCGAGTGCGTGCAGGGCCATGGACAACATGGCAACCGACACCTGTTCACCGGTAGCCAGCAGCATATCCATTTCCCGGGCGTCCGGATTGGAATTGACTTTCTTCGCCAGTGCAATCAGGTCATCCGTCGCATTGCCCATTGCACTGACAACGACGACCACATCATGCCCGGCTTTGCGGGTCCGCCATACGCGCCTGGCCACGTTCTTTACACAGTCAGGATCCGCGACCGAACTGCCACCATACTTCTGGACAAATAATGCCATATTATTCCTTTTGAATCTCGCCGTGTATCAATCAGCACCCCGTTCTGTCAATCCGAAACCCCTTGGGTTTCCCCTCTCCATGCCTATGCATCTCTTCCGGTACTATTTATATTCCTGCTTATTTGCGCCCAAGGTTAGTGTCGATACCTATTTACGAGGACCCAATTACACTTTTCACCTCTCTATAATATCTCAGTCCGGTAACATTTACTGTGGCTCAATGCGTGCTGAACGGAAAGAGAATTATCGTCCTTGAGATGAGTGTTGGGGTTTGGTAAGCTTCAGACTGTGATTGCAAATGCAAAAAAGACAATACGTTTTATTGACCTATTTTGCGGCATAGGCGGCTTTCGGTATGCCATAGAAGAAGTTGCTGAGAAAATCGGCGTTCACGCCGAGTGCGTTTTGTCCAGCGATATTGATCCTGACTGTCAAAAGGCATATGAAGCTAATTTCGGGGAAACACCGTCTGGCGATATTCACGCCATTGACGCCAATTCGATTCCCGATCACGACATCCTACTTGCAGGCTTTCCATGTCAGCCGTTCAGCATTATCGGACACCGAAAGGGATTTGACGACGCAAGGGGTACGTTGTTCTTTGAGATTGCCCGAATACTTGAAGCCAAGAAACCACAGGCATTTGTTCTGGAAAACGTGAAACTTTTAGCCGGTCACAATAACGGGAAAACGCTTGCGCGAATAATGGAAGTGTTACGCACTTTGGGGTATCACGTTGACCGCAGAATATTTAATGCGCTGGACTTTGGACTTCCGCAGAAACGAGAGAGAGTTTTTATTGTGGGCTTCAAAACGCCAAGTGCTTTTGAATGGCCTAAAGGAGGCCTTCCCATGAAACCTCTCCGGGATCTTTTGGAGAAACGGGTACCGAAAGAGTTCTACGCATCCGACCATATTCAGAAGAAACGGTTTGCCCAGCATCCGCCGACAAAGGAACCGACGATTTGGCACGAGAACAAAGCTGGTCATATCAGCGCGTATCCCTATTCATGCGCTCTGAGAGCGGGAGCATCTTACAACTATTTGCTGGTTAATGGCGAAAGACGATTTGCGGCTTAAAAGATTGATAGGCTCGATTGATGAAAATGCTTTCTACACGAGAAAGACAAGTACTTGTGGGTTTGTTCTTATCGAAATTCAATGAAGAAGGGCTGGAGGTGTTGGGGTTCAGCAGTTTTTCGGAAGCATTCAATGTGCTTGCATTGAGCCTGAAGGCAAGTCCTGCATCTTTAAAGAACTACCGAGACGAATTTGATCCTTATTTTCCGAATCCGCGCAAGGGATGGCACAAGAGGCCTATCCGTGAATACTGTAAATTGATCATGGATAAGTATGGAGAATTTGGGATCGATACATTCTCTCAACTCATCAAGTCTGAAGTTTCCGATTTAGGCGACCTCGTACTTATCGAAGACAAAGTTGATGCAGAGGGGTCCAAGGCCTTCGCGAAACGATTGATAACAGGTCAAGCCGCTGAAAAATATTTTGAGGCGGTTTACAGAACTGTGACACCTTTTCGGGACTGCCAATTAGTAAACACAACTGCTTTCGGTTGTGGTTTCGACTACAAAATGTTGACCGCAATGGATTCCTTTCTCGCTGTCGAAGTTAAGGGGATGGCTACTCCAACGGGAATTGTACAATTGACAACAAAAGAATACACAGTTGCGGAATTGCTTGGAGATCGATTCTTTCTTTTCGTTGTTAGAAATTTTGTAGAGAAACCGTATCATACAATGTTTCAAAATCCCCTACGGTCTGATTTGGTTTTTGAACGTCGAGAGAACGTCACGGTACAAGTATCATGGACAACGGCTATTGGGAGGTACAGCAATGAGGCACAAGACCAAAAAACGATCTAATTTGCCGTCAACAATCCTGGCTGCATTGGCCAAGTTGGATCAAAGAGGTACCGACGAGACTGTCTCAAGAGCGATGGCGATAGTCTTTGAAGCGTTCAGGTTAGCCGTTACAAGGCGGTCATTCACTTCGGATTCGTTGTTTTCGTCGGCTGGCAGGCGGTAATCGTTTGCTCACACCTCGCGGAACTGCTGTATTTGTCGATGGCTGTTTCTGGCACGGTTGCCTAAAGCATTGTCGGATGCCTGCCACAAATCGAAAATACTGGGCGAAGAAAATCGCAAGGAACGTTGAACATGACGCAGAGGTCTGTCGCATTCTCGGGACGAAGGGTTGGAACGTTATTCGGATTTGGGAGCACGAGCTTCAGGAAAGAGTAGCATTGACCCGAAAGATGAAGCGGATAAAAAAGATCGTCCAACCTTGAGAGACATTGGGGGTATTGGGGTCCTCGCAAATAGGTATTTAGACATTTGCCAGTTTCTGCCGCAGACGAACATTACGGGAACTGATACGGATGGCAAACCGTGCCTGCATTTTGGGTCTATGGAAACAAGGAAATATCACTCTGCGCCCTACGCCCGCCATGTCGGATGACATGGCGCTCTCTGCAAGAGATTATCATCTCTTCTTTGCTCAGTTTTCCTGCCATAGAATACAGATATGTCCGATATTGACCTGCCGTGGCCAGAGGTATAGATTGCACCTCTTCGATAATAAATCTTCCTGTTAATAAAAGATGGTTTGATAATAATGTGGAGACAAAATGAAAACTGTTATCTCAAATGAAGACCTGAAACTTGCCGCAAATACCATCCGCGGACTTTCAATGGACGGCGTCCAGCGCGCCAATTCCGGCCACCCCGGCATGCCCATGGGCATGGCCGATGTAGCTTCCGTCCTTTTCCTCAAGTATATAAACCACTGCCCCACTGACACGTCATGGTCCAACAGGGACCGGTTCATACTTTCCGGCGGACACGGCAGCATGCTCCTTTACAGTATCCTTCACCTTGCGGGATATAATCTTCCACTCTCCGAGCTTACCGCGTTCCGCCAGTGGAACAGCAAGACCCCCGGCCACCCGGAATACGGCCATACGCCCGGCGTTGAAACAACCACCGGCCCGCTCGGCCAGGGATGCGGCAACGCGGTCGGTATGGCAATGGCCGAACGGATGCTTGCCGAACGCTTCAACGCGGAAGACTTCCAGCCTGTCGACCACCACACCTTTGCATTCTGCGGCGACGGCGACCTGATGGAAGGAATCAGCCACGAAGTTTTTTCGCTGGCCGGCCACCTTGGCCTGAACAAGCTGGTCCTTTTCTATGACAGCAACAGGATCACGATCGAAGGTTCCACCGACCTTTCCTGCAGCGACAACGTGAAGAAACGCTTCCAGGGATATAACTGGAACGTACTGGAAACAGACGCCCACGATTATGACCAGATCGACAAGGCTGTCCGCAAGGCCCTCCGCGAGAAAAGCCGCCCGACAATTGTCATCTGTTATTCGCACATCGCGCACGGAAGCCCCAACAAGCATGATACGGCTGCAGCCCACGGCGAACCGCTGGGCGCAGATGAAATCAAGGCATCGAAAAAGAACATCGGACTGCCTGAAGACCAGGACTTCCATGTTCCGGAAAAAACAAAGGCGCTTTTTGCGAAACGCCTCGAAAAAATGCAGAAAATGGCCAGAAAATGGCAGAAAAACTTCACAAAATACTGCCAGGCCCATCCCGACAAGGCTGAACTCTGGAAGAAGCATTTTGAAGACATCCTGCCGGAGAATATCAACGACCTTCTGCCGAAATTCGACCCGGCAAAACCCGTGGCATCACGTGCCGCCTCCGGCACAACGCTTCAGAAACTTGCAGCGGCACTGCCCCAGCTTGCCGGCGGTTCGGCTGACCTCGCGCCCAGCAACAAGAGTTTCATGGACAACATTCCATCCGTGAAGCCGGGCAGTTTTGCCGGCCGTAATCTGCATTTCGGTGTCCGTGAGCACGGGATGTGCTCGATATTAAACGGCATGACTCTTCACGGCGGCCTTCGCGTTTACGGAGCGACATTCTTTGTCTTCGCCGATTACTGCCGCCCGGCAATCCGCCTGGCCGCGATCATGAAACTTCCTGTCATTTATATTTTCACGCACGACAGTTTCTACGTCGGCGAAGACGGGCCGACGCACGAACCCGTGGAACACATCGCCAGCCTGCGGTGCATGTCGAACATGACAATCATACGTCCAGCGGACCCGACCGAAACCGCGGCAGCCTGGGTTGCCGCCCTTAAGAACAAAAGCGGGCCGACAGCGCTGCTTCTCACCAGGCAGAACCTGCCGGTGATTGACCGCATGAAGTATCCGCCGGCCTCAAGCCTTGAGAAAGGCGCTTACACGCTCATGCAGACCGGACAGGGCGCGCCGGGACTTATTCTTATAGGGTCCGGTTCGGAAGTTTCCCTCGCCGTGGAGGCCGCAGCAATCCTGTCGAAGGAAACCAACGTTCGCGTCGTAAGCATGCCGTCATGGGAACTCTTTGAGAAACAACCCCTGGCGTACAGGAACGAAGTTCTGCCGCCAGCCTGCCGGGCCAGGGTAGCAATTGAAGCCGGAAGCTCCATGGGCTGGCAGAAATATACCGGTGACCGGGGCAGGACAGTCGGCCTCGACCATTTCGGCGCATCGGCCCCTTACAAGGTCCTTGCGGAGAAATTCGGGTTTACCGTCCAGAACGTTGTTTCCGTGGCAAAGGAAGCAATAACAGCAAACAAGTAGAAGAATATGTCCAGGTTTATCATTCACGGCGGGAAAAGGCTGAGCGGGCACCATAAATCCCCCGGCAATAAGAACGCTGTTCTTCCCATGCTGGCGGCATGTGTTTTAACAGACGAACCCGTAACCCTGCGTAATATCCCGCTGATAGAAGACGTCCATACCATGCTGAAGATCCTGGAAGATCTCGGCGCAACTGTGGACCTGAAAGGACACAGCGTTACAGTCCACGCAAAGGGATTGAAAAAAAGCACACTCAAGGCCGACTTATGCCGGAACGTGCGCTCTTCCATCCTGTTTGCCGGACCGATGGCTGCCAGGCTTGGACGCGCTACCCTCTTCCCGCCCGGCGGGGACGTAATCGGCAGGCGCAGGATTGACACTCACCTCGACGGATTGAAGGCGCTGGGCATTAATGTTAAAGGAAACAGTCACTATGTGTTTACCTGCCGCCACCTTCGCGGCACGCGTATCCTCCTGGATGAGGCAAGTGTTACGGCCACGGAAAATATCCTGATGGCCGCCGTCCTGGCAAAAGGAAACACTTCCATTTTCAACACTGCCTGCGAACCCCATATCCAGGACCTCTGCGTCATGCTTAACAAAATGGGCGCGCAGATATCCGGTATCGGCACGAATTACCTTAAGATCGATGGCGTGGATTCCCTGCATGGCGTCACCCACACTGTCGGACCCGATTATATAGAAATGGCAAGTTTTATTGCCGCGGCGGCAATCACCGGCGGTGAACTGACCATTGAAGATCCCCCGGAAGATCATCTTCAGATTGTGGCACGCACGTTCAACAGGCTTGGCGTAGCATGGACATACGGCAAAAACAAACTGCGCCTTCCTTCCGGACAGCAGCTGCATGTGAAAAATGATTTTGCTGCCGCTATTCCAAAGATAGAAGATGGTATATGGCACAATTTTCCATCGGACCTCATGAGCGTGGCCATTGTTTTAGCAACCCAGGCAAAAGGAACCGCCTTATTCTTCGAGAAAATGTTTGAAAGCCGCATGTATTTCGTCGATCGCCTGATCGAAATGGGCGCCCGTATTGTCCAGTGTGACCCTCATCGCGTGGTGGTGGCCGGGGGAGTAAACCTCCAAGGCATTCACCTGTCCAGTCCTGACATCCGGGCGGGAATGGCGCTTATTGTCGCAGCGCTATGTGCAAAGGGAGAAAGTATCATTGATAATGCCCAGACCATCGACCGCGGGTACGAACGCGTTGAACATACGCTTTTGAGGCTCGGTGCTGATATTGAAAGAGTCGATTAGAGCGTTTTAAGAATTTATGCGGAAACACCCCTCACCTCAATCCTCTCCCCCAAGGGGCGAGGAAGAAGACTGACGGGATTCCTCTCCCTTAAGGGGAGAGGTTAGGTGAGGGTGACGATAGTTGGAAAACAGCTACAGATATATTTAAAACGCTCTAGGTCACGGCCGCTTCGGTACGCTTTTTGATTTCTTATTCCGCTTTCTTTTCGGAACCTTCCGGGTCATCAGCCGGCTTTACGGAATCGCTATTACTTCCGTTCTTCCTGTTTTCTTCCAAACGTT
>Ga0172371_10009919_pt1 | contig 13002 bp, 9 predicted proteins | sample Lak12m_FD_114543 | JGI IMG/M metagenome (GOLD analysis project Ga0172371, IMG submission 114543) | Freshwater microbial communities from Kabuno Bay, South-Kivu, Congo - kab_022012_12m | ecosystem: Environmental > Aquatic > Freshwater > Lake | place: Democratic Republic of the Congo: South-Kivu... | reverse complement strand
GTCTTGGGCCGCAGCCTGAAACGCGACTCGCAGGACAAGGCCGTCGAGCTGACCACGGTGCTGCAGGAAGCCGATCTCGAGTACGCCGCGCTGGACGAGACGGCGGTGCGTGTCTTTCCGGTGAACCGCGACGAGTTGTTCGCCTACGACGTGCTGATCTTCGGGGACGTGAACCCGTCGTTCCTGAGTCGTTCCGTGATGGAGAACATCGTGGCGTTCGTCGAGCAGCGCGGGGGCGGCCTGGTCATGCTGGCCGGCCCGCGCTACACGCCGCTGGCCTATCGCGATACGCCGCTGGCCGCCTTGCAGCCGGTGAATTTGGAGACGGCGACGGCGCCTCTGCCGGGCGCCGTCCTGGACCAGGAATTCGCGCCGCAGCCGACCCGCCTGGGCATCGCCAGTCCGCAGATGCAGCTGGCCGACACGCTGCCGGCCAGCCTGGCCGTGTGGCGCGAGATGCCCCCCTGGTATTGGTCCCTGACGGCATCCGACTTGCGGCCGGGAGCCCGCGCCCTGGCGGCCGATCCGGGGCGGCTGGGGGCGGGCGGCGAGCACCTGCCGCTGATCTCGATGCAGTTCCTCGGGGCCGGCAAGGTCATCTTCCACGCCTCGGACGAGACCTACCGCTGGGCTCGGCATCCGGCCGGCGATCGCTACTATGCCCGCTATTGGATCCAGACCCTGCGGTATCTCAGCCGGGCCAAGCTGCTGGAGGGCGGGCGGTTGGCCGAGTTGACCTCCGAGCGCACCGAGTATCGCCGCGGCGAAACGGTCCGGCTGCGGGCGCGGTTCTTCGACGACCGGCTGGCCCCGGCAGCGGACGACGGCGTGACCGTCATGCTCGAGGCGGACGGCAGCCAGCGGCGGCAACTGGTCCTCCGCCGCGACGCCGTCAATCGCGGCGTGTTCGAGGGGCTGGCGGGCAACTTGCCGGACGGCCAATACCGGGCTTGGATCGCCAGCCCGACCGTGGGCGGCCAGCCGCCGGCGCAGCGGTTTGCCGTGGTGGCGCCGCCGGGCGAGCAGACGCGGCTGGAGATGGACGCCGCGGATCTGCAGGCGGCGGCCACGACGTCGCAAGGCCGGTTCTATACGTTCGCGACGGCCGCCAACCTGCTCCGCGACCTGCCCCGCGGCCGCCAGGTGCGGATCGAATCGCTGCCGCCCGTGCCGATCTGGAACTCGGCGGTCTGGGCCGGACTGTTCGTGATCCTGATCACCAGCGAGTGGCTGCTGCGCAAGCGGGCCGGGCTGCTCTGAGACCGCGGGGAACCAACGCATGAATCGTGCTTTGCTCAAGAAATCGATTGCCGAGTCGCGGCTGCTGCTGGTGTCCTGCATGGCCGCCCTGTTCGGCTTCTGCTGGACCCGTGTGTGGCTGGTCAGCCAGTTTGAAATGGGCCGCTTCCAGACGATCGTCGAGCAGTTTCAGGAGTTCGAGCGGTTCTTTGCGGTGCCGTTCGAGCAGCTGTTCACCTATGCCGGCCGCATCGCCCTGACGTACGACGAACCGATCGTGGTCGTGTGCATGTCCCTGTGGGCCATCTCCCGCGGCTCGGACTGCATCAGCGGGGAGATCGGGCGGGGGACGATGGAAATGCTGCTGGCCCAGCCGGTGGGCCGCATCCAGGTGCTCTGGTCCGCCTCGGCGGTCACGATCGTCGGCACCGCCCTGCTGGCCTTTGCCTCGTGGCTGGGGGTCTACGTGGGGATCCAGACGACCATGATCGAGGAGCCCGCGCCCGCAGCCACGCTGACGGTTCCCTGGTTCGGGCTCGAACTGCCCAACCCGTTGGCCAAGGAAGAGACCCAGCTGGTCGCGATGCGCGACCGCGTCGAGGCCGCCTGGTTCGCGCCCGCCGCGTTCAACTTGTTCTCGTTGGGCATCTTCGCCGCCGGCCTGAGCACGCTGCTGTCCGCCTGCGACCGGTATCGCTGGCGGACCATCGGTCTGGTGGTCGGTTTCTACCTCGTCCAGATGACCGTCAAGATCGTCGGCCGGGCCGCCGATCACCTGGCCTGGCTCGGAAACTGGACGTTCTTTACTGCCTACGAGCCGGAGCGGTTTGTGAGTCTGGCGGTCAAGAACCCCGGGCAGGCCTGGGCCGTCTGGCTGCAGAACGCCCAGGGCGTCTGGGAATGGGGACCGTTGGGCTACAACTTGATCCTGCTGGGCATCGGCCTGGCAGCGTTCGCCGCCGCGACCGTGGTCTTTCGCCTTCGCGACCTGCCGGCGCCGCTGTGACCTATTCCAAGCTCAGGACGACCACCGATTTGGCAGGCAGCGTGGCGGTGAAGCCGGTGTCGGTCAGCCGGCAGTCGGCAAAGTCCGCTGGCCGCACGCGCTGTGGCTGCTCAAACGTGTTGTGCGCGGTCATCTCGGCGGCGGTCAGGACGCGGCCGGTGATCTTGGCCGGTTTGGCGCCCTGCAGTTGGCAGGTCAGCGCGGCCGGCTGGTTGGGGTCCAGATTGCACAGCGAGACGTGGATCTTGCCGGCCGCGTCGCGCGAGGCGGTGACGCTGAGCGCGGGGATCTGCTCCTGCTCGAAGCGGTACGGGCCGCAGGTCAGTTCCGTCGGCAGCCATTTAGCGTCCTGGTGCACCGCGAACATGTCGAACACGTGGTACGTCGGCGTCAGGATCATCTTCTCCTTGTCCGTCAGGATCATCGCCTGCAGCACGTTGATGGTCTGGGCGATATTGGCCATCCGGACCCGGTCGCAATGCTGCTGGAAGATGTTCAGCGTCACGCCCGCGACCAGCGCGTCGCGAAGACTGTTCTGCTGGTACAGAAATCCGGGGTTGGTGCCCGGTTCGACCGCGTGCCACGCGCCCCACTCGTCGACCATCAGGGCGACCTTCTTGTCCGGGTCGAATCGGTCCATGATCTCGGCGTGCTTGGTGATCAGCTCGTCCATGCCCAGCGCGTTCTTCAGCTGGTGGAACCAGTCGACTTCGCTGAATTGGGTCGCCGAGCGGCTCTTCCGGCCGGTGCCGCAGTAATAGTGCAGCGCCAAACCGTTCATCCGCCGGGCGCACTGCTCCATCAGCACCTCGGTCCAGTGGTAGTCCGCCCGGTTGGGGCCGCAGGCGATCTTGAACACGCGGCTCTCGCCGAAACTACGGACGTAGGTCGCATAGCGGCGGTACTGGTCGGCGTAGTATTCGGCGGTCATATTGCCGCCGCAGCCCCAGTTTTCGTTGCCCACGCCCCAGAACTTGACTTTCCACGGTTCCTCGCGGCCGTTCTGCCGCCGCCAATCGGCCATCGGGCTGATCCCGTCGAACGTCAGGTACTCGACCCACTGCTGCATTTCCTGGACGGTGCCGCTGCCGACGTTGCCGCAGATATAGGGCTCGCAGCCCAGTTGCTCGCACAAGTCCAGGAATTCATGCGTGCCGAAATGGTTGTTCTCGGTGACACCGCCCCAATGCGTGTTGACCATCGTCGGCCGCTTGGACCGCGGCCCAACGCCGTCTTTCCAATGGTATTCGTCGGCAAAGCAGCCGCCGGGCCAGCGGAGGACGGGGATTCTGATTTGACGCAAGGCGGCCACGACGTCGTTGCGGATGCCGCGCGTGTTCGGGATCGGGCTGTCCTCGCCCACCCAGATGCCTTCGTAGATGCAGCGTCCCAGATGCTCGGCGAAATGCCCGTAGATATTCCGGTCGATCGTGATCTGACCGCGGTCCGCGTGGATCACCAGTTGATGGGCGTCGCCGGCGTCCGCAGCACGGTCGGCGGCCGAGCCGGGCTGCGGCGCGGCGACAAGGACCAAGCAGCCAGCGGCGACGAACCAACGGGCAGGGCAACCAATCGTCATCGTAGCGTTCTCCTGTGATGGGTTGGGATCGGCGTGGGCTCTGAACGAGCAGCTCGAGTGTTCGACTTCCGCGCCATGGTCGCTTTCAAGCTCCCACGATTTGGTCCGCGTCCTGCAGCGGTCCGACGGCGACGGTCGTATGTTCCGTCAATGGGTACTTCTTCAGCACGGCGGCGACGTCGTCGCGGCTGACCCGCAGATAGCTGTCGATCACTTCGCGGACGGTGCGATACCGGCGCCGCGTGATCCAGTTGCCGCCGACGGCGAACAAACGGTTGACAGGCCGCTCGCTCTGCAGCACGATGTACGAGCGGATCTTGCTCTTGGCTTGGGCCAGTTCCTCGTCGGTGACACCGTCGGCGTCCGCTTCCGCCAGTAGGTCCCGGATCCGCGCATAGTTCTCCGCCGTATCCTCGGGAGCACAGCACAGCTGCGTCATCAGCAGGCCGGTGCCTTGGTATTCGCACGCGCCCATCGCGGCGGTTTCCGCACAGCCCGGATCCACCAGCTCCCAGAACATACGGCTGCCGCTGTCGTCGCCCAGCACGGTCGCCAGCAAGCGGCCGGCGTAACGGTCCTCGTCTTCCAGAGCCGGTCCGTTGGAGATCTGCACGACGTACTGCTGGACCGCCGCCGGCTTGTGAACGACCTGCAATCCGCGGTGCGGCGGCGCCCGGTGCGTCTCGCGCGGAGCGTCAAATGGCGGCCACCGCCCGCAGCAGCGATCGGCCAAGGCGACCAGGGCGTCGAAGTCGACGTTGCCCGAAGCGACCAGCACGATGTTCCGGGGACTGTACCGCTGGCGGAAATACTCCATCATCTGGTCGCAGGTCAGCCCCGTCACGCTCGCGGCCGTGCCCAGGATGCTGCGGGCCAGCGGGTGCGAGCCGAAATGGGCGGCCATGCATTTCTCGTGCGCCCCGAACGGCGGCTGGTCTTCGTACTTGGCGATCTCTTCCAGGATGACCAGCTTTTCCGTTTCAAAGTCCGCCGGCCGCAAGGCGGGACGCAGGATGTCGCTGAGCAGTTCGACCGCCTGGGCCTGGTACTCGGGCAGGAATGCCGCGAAATAGACGGTCTGCTCTTCGCTGGTATAGGCGTTGGAATGCGAGCCGATTTCGTCCAACTCGCGATTCACGTCCGCCGCGCTCCGCGTGGCCGTGCCCTTGAAGGCCATGTGCTCGAGGAAGTGACTGACGCCGTGGTTGGCATCCGATTCGTCGCGCGATCCGGTCTTGACGAAGAAGCCCAGAGCCGCCGAATAGGCGTGGGGGCTGCACTCGGCGACGATCTCCAATCCGTTATCGAGGGTGTGCTTACGAAATTCCAACGGGAATCTCCAACGGTTTTTCGCCGACCGTCACGATCCGGAAATCGCGCGGCGGATGGGAAGCCAGGTAAAGGTTGATCTGCTCGCGGGACAGGCCGTCGATGATCGCCCGGACTTCGTCGACCATCTGGACACGGCCCAGGTGATACCAGTCGGCCGCAATCGAATTGCTCCGCGCGGGACTGGATTCCTGCTGCATGATCAGGCTGCTCTTGAGCTTGGCCTTCAGCCGGTCCAGTTCGTCCTGGGCGATGCCCGCCGCCAGTTTCTGCAGTTCGGCCAGGACGACTTCGAGCGTCTCCTGAGCCCGTTCGGTGGTCGTCCCGGCATAGCACAACACGCAGCCGCGGTCGCGGAGCGAATGGCAGTAGGCTTGCACGGCATAGCACAAGCCGCGGTTCTCGCGGACTTCGGTGAACAGCCGCGAACTCATCCCGTCGCTCAACACGCCCACCGCCGCCCGCGCGTCGTAATAGTCGGGATGCGAGTAGGGGACACTGGGATAGCTGATCCCGATGTGTGTCTGGCTGGACTCCTGAGGCAAATGCCGAATCCGCTCGGCAATCGGCGAATCCTCCACGTCCGGCAGCGGCTGGGCCGGCCAGTCGGCGAACAACTCCGCCGCACGGTCCCGCAGCCGCGGCCAGGCAAACTTGCCGGCCACGCTCAGGATCGCCCCGTTGGGCCGATACGTCGCCTGGAAAAAATGCCGCACATCGTCCTCGACCGCGGCTTCGATCCCGCCCAGCGTGCCCGGCGAGGACCTTCCCAGCGGATTGCCGTACTGCAGCCAACGCAACTCCTGGAACGCTTTCTGAGCCAAGTCATCTTCGATGGAACGAATTTCCTGGATGCAGACCTGGCGGGCGTCCTCCAACTGGTCGGAAGGCAAATGCGGCCGCCGGACAACGTCGGCGTAGATCGCCAACGTCTCGAGCAGACTCTCGGCCGGCATCGCGCCGCCGTAGCTGCAATGCGCCGTGGCTACCGACGCCGAGGTGTCGGCGCCCAGCATTTCCAGGTCCGAGACAAACTGGCGGCTGTCGCGCGAACCGCAGCCCCGCTGAACCATTTCGCACGTCAGGCTGGCCAGCCCCAGCCGGTCGTCCCGGTCGCGGCTGCAGCCCGCCGGTACCAAGAGGGAAAAGGCCGCGGATTCCAGCCAGTCCATCGGCTCGGCGATCAACACCAAGCCGTTCTCGAATTGATGCGTGTAAATCGGTTGACTCAATGCAGTGACGTCGTTTCGGACAGGTGATGGTTGACGGTATAACCCCGATAGCGTACCCAGTCCGTCAAGCGTACGCAACCTCCGCAACCTTGTAAACCGTCCGCAGGCGGCGAAATCCCAGCCGCTGATACAGACGCTGGGCATCTTGGTTCTTGGCCGTAACCTCCAGCGTCACGCGCAGCACTCCCGCGTCGCGGAAGCCCTCCAGGCATTTCTGCAACAGCACGGTGCCTAAACCTCGCCCGCGATGCTCGGGCACGACGCCGAAATTCTGGACGGAACCTTTCTTGTCTCCGAATCCGCAGACCCCCTGGATCGTGCCACAATACTCCAGGCGACCGCGCTGTCCGTTCGCATGAGCCAACAACCACGTCGCACCCGCCAAGAAACCGTCGCCGTGCGCAATGTCCCGCATCAGCCGCCGACAGCCCTCGGGATCGCCCAGAGAGGGAAACACATGGGCATCGATCTCCTCGTGAAAACAGCGGTATTTCACCGCGGCATGCGTTTCCAGCAGGGAATCCTGCCAAGCCACCAGTTGGTAACCCGGCGGCAGCCGAACCGGGTCGAACGGTGCCCGAGACAGATCGACCTCCATCAGGAATCGCTTGAAATAGGTTAATCCCATATATATTCATTAGTAAGTTGTTTTTTGGCGGTCTGGCATCGTTCGGGAAGCGTGCTCCGAGGGTGTCGTTGATGTCGTCACGCTTTAGCGCAGATCGGGCTCAGACGTACAGAATTCAAAATTGGCGGGCGAGGGGCCTTAACTTGGGCAGAGCGAAAACCCCGCCAATTTTGAATTCTGTACGTCTGAGCCTTGGGCCAAACCGTGATTTCATACCGGGCTCGACACCCCTCGGACATTCTCTCCGGCGCTAGTGTACCCCGGCGACGGCCAGCAGGCCAAGATTGGCCAAGATGCCCAGAATGGCGATCCCGACCGAGACGATGCCGAGGATCATCCCAACTCGCGTCATGCTCTCGCCTTCGGGAGCCATGCGGCCGGCGCGGATCTCAGACAGGTCCGATGCGCCCATGACCCAGGCGGCGATTCCCAACGGCATGCAACACGGAATCAGAATGCCGATGATCCCGAAAGCCAAGATCGTGCCGCCGCGATGCGGTCGGGCGAACGACTTGGGGCCGAGTGCCGGGGCCGATGGCGAGGCGTAGGGGTTGGCATTCTGCTGCGGACGATCGGCAAACGGATTGTCCGGCTGCGGCGACGAGGCGGTCGAGAACGGGTTGCTGGTCACTTCGACCAGTTGGGCCTCGGCCGCGGGCCAGGGGACTTCGGCAATCGTTCCACAAGCGGGACAGCGAGCCTTCTTGCCCGCGTGCTCGTCGCCCACTCGCAACGTTTGCCCGCAACCGGTGCACCTCATCTCGATCGGCATGCTCAAAACCCTCGCTCCGCAATTCCCTTGACGCCAACATACCACGGGGTCCACAACAAGGCGACCGTCCCGATGGCGAGATCGGTCTTCTTCGGCGGGACGGCGACGTCCTCCAACACAAGTCGATCCACAGCCACCAGCTGTTCGCTTTGAGCCAGCTCTTCTTGGAACTCGGCGTCCAGTTTCGCCAGCTTTTCCTCGATTCCCTCGACGCTGTCCTCCGCCCGGCTGACATCGTCCCGCTGCTGGAGGCTCCTGCCGACGCCCTTCATGGCCGATGTCGCCCGAGTCACATTGGTTGAACTCGCCAGCTTGCGTCCGAACAAGGCGCCCAGGATCGAAGCTCCGAACGAAAATACCGTGTTCATCTGCTGCTGGCGATATTGGGACTTTTCCCGAGCGACTCGTTCCTCGGCTCGACGTTTCTGGTCGGCCAGCGAGGCCAGCTTCGGTTCGTATCGCTTTTTCAGCTTCTCCGCCTCGGCGTCGCGCCGTTCGCGAGCCGCCGCTTGCAGGCGCATGCGAAACTCGGCTTCGCTCTCGTCCGGGCGGGAGAACGTCTCCAGCTGGGGGCAGTATTTCAGCGTCAACGGCCGTTCCCGGTACAGGTGCTCTTTGAGCGACTTGGTCCAGCCGGCGTACGCCTTGGCCCGCGTCAGTTCGGGCGGCAAGGGCGCGTAGCCTGCGCCGGCCGCCGGCTCGGCCCGCAGCACCGGCTCGCTGTCGGCCAGCGTCTGAGCGGACGCCCAAACGTCTCCCGTCTGATCGCCAGACTCCTCGGTCCACAGCGCCACGGACTGCCAGAGATCCATGCCGCTCTTGGTGTGGACGTAATGCAGGCGGGCGGTTCCCAGCAGGCCGGGGCGGTACAGCAGACCCTTCAGGGCCGCGCCCGGCCTGGCCGTCAAGAAGCACTCGTTGATCCCCGGCGGAACGACCGGCCGCTGGGAGGCGGGCGATGCGGCGACGGCTGCCTCAGCCGGTGCGATGACGGCGGCGGTTGGCGTGACTTCCTCGGTCGCCCCAGCCGGGCGGGTGGGCAGCGCGGCGGCCTCTGTCAACCGCTGGATCTGCTGCCGCGTGAGGGGGCCCCGCAAGTAGGACAGCGTCCAACGCGTCTGGAACACGGTCGGGGCAGACTCGTGGACGTTGTTCATCACGAACACCCGCCGTCCCAGGCTGGCCAGCAGCTGCTCCATCGCCCCCCGGTCAAACGGCTGACCGGCGGCCGCCGAAACGCCCTCCAATCCTTCCAGCACGCGGGCCTTGTCGCGTTCCGTCTGCAGCCGGCCCAGAAACCATGTGCCGGCGTTCGCTAGACCTTTGTAGTCCAGGTCCACCGGGTTCTGCGTAGCCAGGACCACGCCCAGGCCGTAAGCGCGGGCTTGCTTCAGCAGCGTCAGCATCGGCAGTTTCGAAGGCGGATTCGCGACGGGCGGAAAGTAGCCGAAGACCTCGTCCATGTACAGGATCGCCTGCAAGCTGGACGTGCCCGGCTGGGAGCGCATCCAGGTCACGACCTCATTCAGCAGGATAGTCACAAAGAACATCCGCTCGGCTTCCGCCAAGTGGGCGATCGAGAGGATGGACAGCCGCGGTTTGCCCTGCGGGGTGTACAACAGGCGGCCGACGTCCAGCGGCTCGCCGGCGAGCCAGCCGGCAAAGCCCGGCGAGGCTAGCAGATTGTTGACCCGCATCGCCAAGGCAAACCGCTCCTTCTCGGGAAAGAACGTCTCCAAGTCGACGACGCCGACCCGGTCAAACGGCGGGGCCTGCAGGCCGCGGATCAAGTCCTCCATCGTCAGGTTGCGGCCGGCACGCCACGAGGCGTCCAGCAGGCTGGCCAGCAGGATGTGCTCGCGGCTTTGCAGTGGATCCGCGTTGACACCCAGCAAAGCCAGGAGCCCCGAGGCGGCGGAACTGACCCGCTCGCGAAACGCCTCGCCGTCCTCGATCATCGCCGCCGGCGGCGCGGCGAACGAGCGCAGTACGGTCAGCGGCAGGCCGGCGCTGCTGCCCGGCGTATAGATCGCGATGTCGACCGCCTCGCGGTACCGCGCAATTCGCGCGGCATCCTGCCCCCACTCGGCCAGCCCGTCCCGCCACTTGCCCGCCTCGGCCGCGGCGAACTCCTCGACCGATTGGCCCTGCCGCTGCGCCTCGGCCGCGTCCACCCACGGCTGGAAGTCCTCGGGCCGCAAATCGGGAAACGCCAGCAGCAGATTGCCCAGGTCGCCCTTGGGATCGATGGCGATCGCGGGGATCCTGTCGATGGCCGCTTCTTCGAGCAGCGCCAAGCACAGTCCGGTCTTGCCGCTGCCCGTCATGCCGACGCACACGGCGTGGGTGGTCAAGTCCTTGGAGTCGTACAGCAGCCAGCCGTCCCGCGGCTGGCTCGCGGCTAGGTCATAAGGCTTGCCGAGGTAGAACACGCCCAGTTTTTCGTAGTCGTGATTCATGGTCGGATCCGATTGAATTCTGTGCGTCTGCGCCCGGCGTTGACCTCATTCTTCGTCGTCCGGCGGCGGCGGCGACGGCATCAGCCACAATTGCCGGGCGCCCGGCTCGGCGCCGTTCCAACAGTAGGTGCACAACCGGCTCTTGGGCAACCCGATCGCCTCGACCAGATCGTCCAGTCGCTGGTACTTGAGGGACGTCAGTCCGAGCTGCTGGCGGATCCGCTCGACCATCGCGGCGTACCGGGCCGAGTCGGGGTCCGCATAATCGTCCAAGTGCTTGTCGTCCTCGCCCTCCAACTCCTTGATCGCCTGCCGCGCGGCCAAGTCCAGCTCGGAGCGGGACTGGGAGAAGTTCAGGAACTTGCAGCCGTGGATCAGCGGCGGACAGGCCGGCCGCATGTGGACTTCCTTGGCCCCGTACTCGAACAGCCGCCGGACGGTGTCCCGCAACTGGGTGCCGCGGACGATGGAGTCCTCGCAGAACAGCACCCGTTTGCCGCGGATCACCTCGCGGATCGGGATCAGTTTCATCCGCGCGACCAGGTCGCGAACCCGCTGTTCCTGCGGCATGAAGCTCCGCGGCCAGGTCGGGGTGTACTTGACGAACGGCCGGGCGTGCGGGACCCCCGACTCGTTCGCATAGCCGATGGCGTGGCCGGTGCCGGAGTCCGGGATGCCGGCGACGATGTCGACCTCGATATCGTCCGCCCGCGCCAGGGCCTCGCCGCATCGATACCGCACCGCTTCGACATTGATGCCTTCGTAGGATGAGGCCGGGTAGCCGTAATAGACCCACAGGAACGTGCAGATCTGCATCTCCTTGCCGGGGCCCCGCAGGGTCTCGAGGCCGTCGGCGGTCAAACGCACGATCTCGCCGGGCCCCAGATCTCGCTCGACGTCGTAATCCAGATTCGGCAGCGCGCACGTCTCCAGCGTCGCAGCGTACGCGCCCGGCTTGCGGCCGATGATCACCGGCGTACGCCCCCAGCGGTCGCGGGCGGCGTAGATGCAATCCTGGGTCAGCAGCAGCAGCGAGCAGGAACCCTTGATCACCTGCTGGGCGTACTCGATACCCGCCGCAAAGCTGTCCTGGCGATTGATCAGGGTCGCCACCAGTTCCGTCGGATTGATCCCGGTCCCGCCCATTTCCGAAAAGTGCGTCTTGCGGCCTTTGAACGCGTCGGCCGCCAGTTGGTCCAGGTTCACGATCCGGCCCACGGTGGCCAGGGCGTAGGTGCCCAAATGCGAGCCGATGATCAGCGGCTGGTCCTCGTAATCGCTGATGACGCCGATGCCCGACCGGCCGTGCAGGTGCGGCAGGTCGTCCTCGAACTTACTGCGGAACTGGGTATTGGTGATGTCGTGGATATAGCGGGTGAAGCCGTCGAGGCCCCAGGTCGCCAAGCCGCCGCGCATCGTGCCCAGGTGGCTGTGATAGTCGGTGCCATAATACAGGTCCGCCACGCAGTCGTCGCTGGCTGCCACGCCAAAGAATCCGCTCATGCTGTTGCTCCTGGTATCGTGTGACGGCCGTCGAATCCTCGGTTGCCGCCGTCGCGTACCCTGTTGTACCTCTCGGCGGGTAAGATCTCAACCTGCCCAGCGCGACAACAAGGCCCGATCGGTGTGTCACGCAACCTTCACCGGGGGTGCGCAGTTGCCAGCAAGCCCCTGTCTCGGGCATGAGGTCCGGCCAAGAAACTGACCTTGCCGGAGATCGGCAACCGTTGCACAATACGCTCGCCAGTCGCATGGAACTGATCTCCATTCTCGTCTCTGCGCAGACTTGTCCGGCAATGATGCCGAGCGATTGCTCCCCAAGTTGGTCTCTTGGTACCGAAGCGGACGGGGCGTTGCCACCGGAATCGAGCATGTCCTCAGGAGGCATTTCCATGTTGGTCTTGACCCGCAAAGAAACCGAAAAGTTGCTCTTTCCCACGTTGGGAATCGCGATCGAGGTCTTGCGCATTCGCGGAAACCGCGCTCGGCTGGGCATCGAAGCGCCGGCCGAAGTCCCTGTCGTGCGGCAGGAAGCGTCCGGCCTGAAATCCGTCGAGTTCACCGCCGAGGAATCTCCCACGGCCCAACTCAGCCGCTTGCATCGCGCCGTCCGCCAGCGTCTGGACCGCAGCGCCGTGGCCTTGAATCAACTGCATGGCCACCTGGAAGACTGCGGCGACGGGGAAGCCCTGAGAATGATCGCGGACGTGTTTCGGGAATTGCAGACGCTGGATCGCGAAGTTGGTGAGGCGATGGAGCAACCGAGTTCGCACGCTCCTCGCGCCCTGCTGGTGGAAGATGACGAAAACGAGCGCGAACTGCTGGGGGGATTCCTGCGTCTGAACGGCTTTGACGTAGCCCTGGCCTGCGACGGCCGCGATGCCCTGGACTACCTTTCCCTGCACGCTCCGCCGGATGTCGTCCTCCTGGACATGCTGATGCCGCGCTGCGATGGCGCCACCTTCGTACGCGAGGTGCGCTCGACCGCCGCCTGGTCGAAACTCAAGCTGTTTGCCGTCAGTGCCACCGATCCGGCCTCCTTGGGCGTGTCCACCGGCGCCGGCGGCATCGACCGCTGGTTTCCCAAGCCCGTCGACGTGGAACACTTGGTGCTTGCGGTGACCGATCATGCGCTCACGCCCGAGATTGCGGCCATGGTCGGTTGACAGCCGCCACGTATCGATCTCCAGCCGCGCCTCGGTTGTAAGTTGCCTGATTTGCGCAGTTTGTATATTCAAGAATTTCGGCAAAGTCCGCT
>Ga0172371_10009918_pt1 | contig 13002 bp, 10 predicted proteins | sample Lak12m_FD_114543 | JGI IMG/M metagenome (GOLD analysis project Ga0172371, IMG submission 114543) | Freshwater microbial communities from Kabuno Bay, South-Kivu, Congo - kab_022012_12m | ecosystem: Environmental > Aquatic > Freshwater > Lake | place: Democratic Republic of the Congo: South-Kivu... | reverse complement strand
TTCCAAGAATACTTTGAAGATCGCTGAAGATCCAAGCATGGATTCATTCTAACATCCCTCTTGATCAGGATTTTTGATTTCTTGTATACTTATAAATAAATGGCAATAAACGATCTTTCCTATTTGCCCGCCTTCAGTGGTTTTTATGATCCGCCGCTTGGACGATTCCTCCCCGCTTTACCCAGAGGTGTTATTTCACAGTGGCTTGAGGAAAACACAAAGCCCGGTGAACTGGTCATGGATCCTCTTGGTGCAAACCCGTATTCAGCAATTGAAGCCGCACAAACCTCACGACGAGTACTGTTCGCCCGCAACAATCCCATTCTATGGCTGATGTTAGAAGCAATTGCATCTGCTCCTTCAGATATTCATCTTCGCGGGCTAGTAAATAAATTGCTTTTGTCCCGACATTTAGGCGAAACCCTTGACCAACATCTGCAATCAGTTTACGAGACTGCCTGTAACCTTTGTGGCAAAAAGATACAGCCGTTGGGTTATGTTTGGGAGAAAGATGGTGAAATCCCAATTGCTAAAGTCTATACCTGTCCGCATTGCGGTGATTCAGGGGAAAAACCCATATCAGCACCTGATATTCAGAACCTGGAGCGATTGGGGAAAATTAGCATTCATCGTACGCGTGCCTTTCAAAGGGTGATGCAGGGCGGTGATTATGAAAAGGAGAGCATTGAAACCGCTCTTGACTGCTATCTTCCGCGGGCAATTTACGTGTGCATGCTGCTTGTCAATCGGTTGGAAGTTCTTGTGCTGGAAAAACCGGATCGCCTGCTGCTTCAGGCAATACTGGTTTCTGTTTTTGATCAGGCTACTTCTTTATGGCATTGGCCGAAAAAAGACCATCGGCACCTGCAATTGTCGCTGCCTTCGCGATTAATCGAAAAGAACCTTTGGATAAATCTGGATACTGCACCCGGAATCTGGAAGCATGATGGCGATGCTGTTCCTGTCAGTTATTGGCCCAAACTCCCACCTCCCAAAGGAGGCATTTGTCTTTACCAACGCCGACTTGCAGATCAAAAAAGCTTATTAGATGCTGAAAAGCCTGCAGCGCTTATTTCCATTTTTCCTCGTCCAAACCAGGCTTTCTGGACGCTTTCGGCTTTATGGTCCGGCTGGCTTTGGGGACGAAAAGGTGTTAAATCTATGCGCAGTGCACTCTCGAGGCGCCGGTATGACTGGGATTGGTTCGCTCAGGCGATCCGTGCATCGTTTCAATCATTTGCAACCGAGTTGATCCAGGGCACACGGATTTTCGGGCTTTTTCCGCAATCTACCCCTAACTTCTACCTCGGACTGCAAACAGGTATGCATATCGCCGGGTTCATTGCCACTGGCGCTGCCAGTCGTTTGGCTGATGACCTCGTTCAATGTCAATGGAGATTGAATTCACAATCATCTTTCTCAGGTGAACTTAATCTTAGAAATATGATCGAAGATTTCCTTAATAAACGCGGTGAACCAGCCAACTATCTGGAAATAATCACGCATTGCCTGACAGAGTTAAGCATTTCCGGGAAATTGCCCGACTCAATGACCGTTCTGAGTGATTCGCTTTTCAGTGAAATCCAGAACGAGATCGCCGCCATATTACGAGATGGGCAATTCCTGCAATCGTTTATCAGCAGCAAGCCAGGGGGCAGCCAGTGGTGGTTGTGCGATCCCAGATCGGCACAGGCGCCAATTTCTGAACAGGTTGAGCTATCAATCAGGAATATTTTGACAAAAAAGGAACCTGTTTATGAACGCGAATTGGAAAAGCAAATCTGCAGCCAATACCGCGGCAGTCTGACACCCCCTGCTGAACTTATAAAATTATGTTTGGAATCCTATGCAGATCCAGCATTAAAGGCTGTGCATCACTATCTCCTGCATCCGGATGAGGAATTAATAAAAAGAAGTCTTGACCTGATCGAAATGCGATCATTGATCTCCCAGTGTGCACAAAAACTGAAGGTCAGTGAGGAAGCGGATGGAGGATCTATCGCCTGGAAAACACAGGAAAATCTTATTACTTATCGTTTCTTTATTATTGATTCATGTTCAATATCAAAGATCATTCAGGAAACACCAAGCGACGAAGGCGTGAATAATATCCTTCTTTTTCCAGGTAGCCGCTCACGATTGCTTGCTTACCGATTAAATCACGATCCGCGGCTTGAAGCTGCTTCAGAGCAAAACTGGACCTTTGTGAAATTTCGAACTTTGCGCCGGCTGTCCCAACAGGAAAACCTGACATTGGACCTGTGGAAAGAAATCCTTATCAGCGATCCTCCCTTATGGGACCCGCCAATACAATTTCAATTATTATGAAAAAAAAGACGCGGGAAGTGTCCCGCGTCTTTGGTCAATCTACTAGTTGGCCGATGAAAGGCACTTTCTCTTTGACCAGATCTTCGATCTGTTTTGGAGATTCTAGGTTCAGGGCCTGTTCGGCGATTGATCTCATTTCGCCAGCATCCAGATCACGCAGGATTTGCTTGACCAACGGCACCATTGGCGGATTCATGCTGAATTCGTCCAATCCAAGCCCTAAAAGGATCGGTGCAGCCATAGGTTCACCTGCCAATTCACCGCACATGCCCACCCACTTGCCTTCTGCGTGTGCTGCTTTGATCACATCCCGAATGAGGCGGAGCACCGCCGGGAAAAATGCATTTGAAAGTCCTGATACTTTGGGATTGGTGCGGTCGGCTGCCATGGTATATTGGCTGAGGTCATTTGTGCCAATGGAAAAGAAATCCACCTCTTTTGCCAGTTGGTCAGCAACCAGAGCTGCTGAAGGTATTTCTACCATGATGCCAACTTCAATATTTTCGGCAAAGGCTTTCCCTTCTGCTTTAAGTTCACTTATGCACTCATCCAATACCTTACGTGCATCGCGGACTTCCTGAGCAGTGGCTACCATTGGGAACATCATTTTAAGATTGTTGCCAACACCGGCTCTTAGCGCCGCCCGTAACTGGGGTTTAAAGATATCCGGGCGAACCAGGCACAGGCGCAGAGCACGCTGGCCGAGAAATGAATTGGATTCAGCAGCAAGACCTAAATAGGGAATTTCCTTGTCTCCACCAACATCCAGAGTTCGTAAAACGACCGGCAGCTTGCCAAACACATCCAAAATTGCCTTGTAAGCCTGGTATTGTTCTTCCTCGGTAGGTACCGAGGTGCGTTCAAGATAGAGGAATTCTGTGCGGAGGAGGCCCACTCCTTCAGCTCCATTTTCAATGGATTGACGGGCACCTTCGACATTCCCGATGTTCGATACCACTTCCAGTCGGACACCATCTCGGGTGATGGCAGGTTCATGGGTATGTTTCATCGCCGCATCCTGAATATTTCGTGCGGTTTCTATTTTTTCCCTATACTGCGCCACCATTTCATCATCGGGATCGACCAAAGCTTCTGCACGTGTGCCGTCCAGTATTATGCGTGTACCTTTAATGATATTCATGACTTCTTCACCGGCACCCGATACTGCGGGTATGCCTAATCCGCGAGCCAAAATTGCAGTATGAGAAGTGGCAGAACCGCGAACTGTGCAGAAACCCAGCACCAGTCTTTTATCGAGCATGACTGTATCGGAAGGCGTCAGATCATCTGCGGTGATCACTGAAGGCTCTTTAAGATCAGCAGTGGGTGTTTCAGCCACGCCCAACAAAATGCGTAAAACCCGGTTGCCAACGTCCATGATGTCTGTTGCGCGCGCCTTGAAATATTCATCCTGCATGGCCGACATCATGTCAGAAAAAGACTGCGCAGTTGTCATCATGGCAAATTCTGCACAGGTAGAATCCTTCTCAATTTTAGTTTTTACTTCCTTAAGCAATTCCGGATCTTCCAGGATCATTCGATGTGCCTGAAAGATCTCTGCGTCAGCTTTGCTTGCTTCTCCAAGCGCTTTTTGGTAGATCAATGAGATTTGATCTTTGGCTTTGGTAATAGCAGCATCAAGGCGCGCAACTTCTTCCTTTGTGTCATCAACACAATAGGATTCAACTTTAAGCTCCTGTCTGATAAATGGAAAAACCGGACCGATGCATATCCCGCGTGAAGCCGAAATGCCGGTAAGGCGTTTCATTATTCCTCCCCGAAATTGTTTTTAACCAAAGAAACCAGCGCTACCACAGCGGGTTCTTCGTCTTCTCCCTCCGCGCGTATGGTTATCTCCATTCCCTGAAAAACTCCCAAGGTTAAAACCCCAAGGATCGATTTGGCATTCACCTCACGGATTTCATTGGTATCAGGATCCTGACAGGACACTTTTATTTCTGATACATGTTTGGATGCTTCCTGAACAAAAACTGAGGCGGGGCGGGCATGCAGTCCAACTTTATTATTAACAACGATCCTAGATTCTTTCATGCGAATCCTCCTGAATAAGTTTTTAAATAATCGGGGTTTTTCCCAATAATAATTTCATTCATTTAAAAATAATTCCGCAAAAGCTTGCGGAAAAGAATTTTATCACGCAAAACCCTTTCAATTCCATGTTGTAAAAATTACGGTCCCGGAGTAATTGTGTCAGTTGGGACTGGAGTATCGGTAGGGATGCTTGTATTAGTGGGAATAATAATTATTGCTGTCTCGGAGGGCGCAAGCGTCCATGTCGGCTCAGGAGTATCGGTCATGGTTGGTTCCGGTGAAGGGGTCAGGGTAGGGACATTCAAATTAAGATGGATCCGCTTTTCAGCAGTTGTGTCTCTTGTACTTGTCATTATGATGCGCAAAGTCACCCTGGCTGAGTCCGCCTGATAAACATCCCAGGTCACAAGTTTTTCTGGTTCTTTTTTCTGGTTGTCACTCGTATAAAGTGTATGCCATTTTGAAGGATTGTTTCCGATCCCATACTGCAGCTTGAACCTGTCAAAATTTTCTGTCGCTTTGGCAACCGCGTAAATATCAAGCTCAGGTTCACTGATTGTCATCCCATCATTTAAGCCAACAAATACAATGGTAGGCCGCGGATCGTCCGATTTACATTCCCTGGTCGGTGTAAATATCACTGGATCGGAAAAACCAATATTTTCAGCCCAAGATCGTCCGGCATCTTCCTCTCTGATCCATTTCTTTGCCCATTTTTCTGTGACGTTTAGAGTTAGCTTTTCCTCAGTAAATTCGGAACATGCCGGACCCGCACGAAGGTTGGTCCAGGTATCGATAGCATTCTCCTGCCAAAAGTCCTCCTTTTCTGGTTTAGGAGGTTGACCCTTAACAAATATCTCCGATATCTGGTCGGAGCAGCGGTCGGAAGGAACAGTACCAGATTCTTGACAGATGACAATATCCTCAACCCCATCCGGCCTTGTAAAACTTGTTGGATTTCCTCCCATGGTGCGATTAATTTCCCATTGGATCACATCCGCCCATAAAGGCGCCGCACCCGTAACGCCACTGACATTTTTCATCGGAGTGTAATCCGCATTTCCGATCCAAACTCCAATAGCAATATCAGGTGTATAACCTAAAGTCCAGTTATCACGGAAATTGTTTGTGGTCCCGGTTTTTACAGCCGCTTTGAAGGGGAGATTGAGGAACGAGTCTCTTCCAAACGCAGGTGAACGCGCATTATTGTCTGAAAGAATATCGCTGATGAGATAAGCATGTTCTGAACGGATCACCTGCTCGCCTGCTGTTGATTCATGTTCGTAAACCAGCTTGCCAAAATGGTCAACAATTTTCGTGATCGAGAAGGGAGCCTGTTTGACACCTTTGTTTGCAAAAATGGAAAAGGCACCGGTCATCTCCAGCAAGGATACATCTCCGCCGCCAAGCGTCAGGCTCAGACCGTAATCATCACGATTCAAAGTGGTAATCCCCATGCGCTCTGCAAAGGAGATAAATCCGTCTTTCTCGGAAGTCTTTGGGTTATCGTAGATCCCGATATAATCCAGGACTTTTACTGCCGGAACATTATATGAACTGGCAAGAGCGATTCGCGCCCGAACAGGACCGTGAAATCTGCCATCATAATTTACTGGTTTATAGGGGTCGCGAGTATCATCCGCATTTCCCGAAGGCGGAAATTCGCTGGGAACATCCCAGATCACCGTCGCGGGCGTCCACCCCTTTTCAAAGGCAGCCGTGTAAGTCAGCGGTTTAATTGATGAGCCCGGCTGTCGCGGTGAGACTGCCATATTGACCTGCCCCGAAATGGCCTCATTGAAAAAGTCAGCACTCCCAACCATTGCCAGTATCTCGCCGGTTGCAGGCCGGATCGCGACCAATGCCCCATCAGACGCATCATTATCTGCCAATTTTTCAACCTGGGCTTTAACCGCAATCTGGGCATAGTTCTGAAGGTCAGGATCAAGTGTGGTGTAAACCTTAAAGCCGGACCGATAAATTGTCTGGGGATCAAACTGGGCTTCAAGCTGCAATCGGATGAAATTGACCCAGTGCGGGAATGGCATGTTCACAGGACGCTGGGCAAAGGGAAAACTTTCAATTTCCTGGACAGCCGCCACAGCCTCGTCCAATTTTATGCAGATCGGAACATCCAATTTGTTTATCTTGATGCAGTTTCTTTCTTTGCTTAATTGATACATTAAATTGACCACATCCTGGTGCCTGAGCAAAGCGCTTTCGCGGTTCGTAAAAACATCATAAATGGCAGGTGCCTGGGGAAGACCAGCCAGGAAGGATGCCTGGGCAAGATTAAGCTGATCAGCACTGGTGTTAAAGTAAGTTTCTGCAGCCGCCTCGACGCCATAAGCGATATTGCCATAATAGATCTCATTAAGATACAGCTCGAGGATCTCATCTTTGCTGTATTTACGGGTTATTTCTGCAGCTAATACGATCTCGCGTGTCTTACGCTGGGTGGTTACCTGGTTCCGTTCTTCAGGCGAAAGCAGCAAACTGCGGGCCAACTGTTGGGTGATAGTGGATGCACCTGAAACAACTTGTCCGGTTGTGTAGTTCTGCCAAAAAGCACGCAAAATCCCCCAGATGTCAAACCCGGGGTTCGTATAAAAATCCTTGTCCTCAGTCGCTATGGTTGCCGCGATAATATATGGAGAAATATTTTCAAGTGGCGTAAAAGTACGGCGGCCTGCGTTTGGATCAAGTATCTCATAAATAAGATTTCCGTTCCTGTCATAGATTCGTGTAGTCTCAAACTGGGAGGCATATTGCCGCAGGTCATCAACACTTGGCAAACCTGCTGCAATACGAAAATATTGAAAAATAATAAATGAAGATGCCAATAATCCAATGATTATTAAAAGGAGAACTGATCCTAATGATCCATATAGCAGACAAGATTTCGGGTTCTTACCAAATCGTGAAAAAAATCCCAATTTTCTTCCATTACCGGATGGCTGGCTACCGCCTTTTTTAATATTTTGTTTTCTTCCTTTTTTACTAAACAAAAGTCCGAGGTTTTCTTTTATGGATTGGTATTGCTCTTTGATCAGATCGGAGAAATTTGGATTAGATTCGGGATCCTCTCGGAGTTCGCTATCGTTTATACCTTCAGCATTAAGATCCGGAGCATTATTTTTTAGTACCCGGATCGGCGATGTATCGTCCAGGCTTTTGGATCTCGACTTCTCCGGTTTCGCCAGTTCTCCCAACGATTCAACGGGCTGTTCATTTTTTGCTTCTTCAAGTAACCGCTTTAATCGTTCGCTTGCAGTCTCATGATCCCCGTTTTCTGATTTACGTTGGTCATTCTCCACTATGTTTAGTCCTCACTGAATTCTTCAACCTGGTAAACAAATACTTCCAGCTTTTTCTTCATCCAAAGGTCGGGCTGTGCACCCATTTTTGTACAAAGGTGTGACATAAATTCCCCACCATTCGAGATCTGCGCCCAAACCTGGGGAAGAAAAGTTGCTCGGCGAGAGCCATCCCTGATCAGAACACCATCAATTCCTGGACGCAGTTTGCTTAAAAGATCACTATTATTTTCGTACTCCAGCTTTTTCAAAGGTGTCAGATAAGAAATTTCAATCTTGAGGAATTCAATCTCGGTATTTGAAACCGGTGGAAAACGGTAATCCTCCATCGCTGCGGCCCTCGCATGCTCCTGGACATCCAGCACAAGCGGTTGGTATGCTTCCAAAGCGCCAATGCAACCGCGCAATTTTCCTGATTTCGTTAAAGTGATAAACGAAGCACCGTCAGCTTTTAATTCGTCAGAGAAAGTACTCAAGTCAAATTTTTCCGGTAACTGATTGTTAACCGCAGAGTCAATGGCCTCCCTTGCAATACGGAGTAATTCATTCCTATCGGTTTCTGACAGTTTTCCGGTCATTTTTTTTATTCTAAGGTGCATTTTATTAGATTTTAAGATCAGTGAAGCAGTTATAATCTTAAAAAGCAATTCTCATTGCATAAATTATACTTTTCTTTGTTTATTCAAGGCGCAATTAAATTACGTAAATAAAAAATGGAAGAACCAAATACTGTTCCTTCTGAAGAGATTCCTGAATCTGAAGAAGTATCTGAAGAGAGCTTTGAAAAAAAACCTGCTGCATATACTGTGATGGGCGGTTTTCAATCTGTCTTAAGCATCGCCATTGTAATGGCCACCCTGCTGACCCTTTGGAATCCCCGCAAACTTCTCAGCACGCCCAATCTAAACGCCCTGCTGCGAGCTGAGGCAGACGAAACTCAGGAATCAAGTACTCAAGTTGTGGATACTGCCTACCATATCGGCCTTCTTGCCGGTCATTGGCAGAATGAGCCTGGCGAAGTCTGTTCAGATGGTTTGGTCGAAGCTGACGTCAATCAGGCAATTGCTAACCGGGTTTCTCAAAAACTAACAGATATGGGTTATAAGGTTGATGTTTTTCCGGAATATGATCTTGCATTGCTGAATTATAAAAGTGCTGCTTTTTTGGCAATTTATTCAGGCTCATGTTCCGATAGCCCGTTACCGCCAAGCGGATTTAAGGTTGCCACCAGTTTGACTGCCCAAGTTCCTGAAAGGGTCAACCAACTGGCTGTTTGTCTTTCTGAAGAATACCAAAAAACGACCGGGCTTCCCTTTACTTATGAGGTTCTTAATCCTGACCACCCATCCTTTCATATCTTTCGTGACATTCACGCAGAGACCCCTGCAGCAATGATCGAGGTTGGCTCTTTAAAAACTGACCGGAGCATCCTTGTCAGTCAAGCAGGGAAAGTAACTGACGGGATCGTTGCCGGAATAATATGTTATCTCGATAGCCAGAAAAATTCTGAAAAATGAAGATAAAAAATATCATTTTCAATCCAGATCGCTTGGCAAAATTAGAGAAGCCGCCGGGAAAAATACCAAATAGTCGATTTAACCTTCCTGTGCTAATGGTGATACTTATGGGGATTTTTGCAGGTTTAGCTTTTTCCCCATTTATTAACACATCTGCTTCTGAAAAAAGTTCACTTCCATATATTCTTGAAGAGAATCCTACACCAATACCAGGGGATACTTTTGACGGAAAGAAATTAGCCCTTTTACCTGCTGCAATTAAAAATGAAGAAACATCATCCGAAAAATCCGACCTGGAATTTGCTTCATACCGATATCATTCATGGGACATCCCAGACGACATAACAGCGGGGAATGATTTTTGGATAGAAATTGACCTTACAAACCAGAGGTTGTATGCCTTCAGAGACAACCAGATTATAAACGGATTTAAAGTCTCTACAGGTACCAGCGATCATCGAACGGTCACTGGCACCTTTAAGATTTTTACCAAATATCCAGCCATCACGATGACGGGACCTGGTTATGACCTGGAAGGTGTGCCTTTTTCCATGTTCTTTTACAAAGGGTATGCAGTTCACGGAACTTACTGGCACAATAATTTTGGCACACCTATGAGCCATGGATGTGTAAATATGAATTCTGATGATGCCGCCTGGATTTACGAAAACGCCCCTGTGGGAACTTACATTATGGTACATTATTGAACATGGCGATAAGAATTTCCAGGGATCTTTCAAGACGTGACTTTCTAAAATTTTCAACCCTCGCCTCCGCGGGCCTGATCATCGATTTTCGTATTGGTAGTGAGGGTGCATTACTAACCCAGCTTGAACAGGCGAATTCCAGCTCGCTTGGCAGGATATTTAAAGATGATACTGCCTCCTACAGTGATCCCTCAGCTTCTGCCAAGCAAATTGCGCTTCATAAACACAATGATGTGCTCAATCTTAAAGATGCTGTGATCATAAGAACTGACAATAATGTACGCGAATTGTGGTATCGCCTTGACGATAAGAGTTTTATCCTCTCTCACGATATTCAACCTGTAAAAAACCAGCTTAACGCGCCACAAAATGAGATACCCACCGCCGGATTACTGGCCGAGGTGACCGTACCCTTTACTGATGCCTGGAACAGTTCAACCAATGGAAAAAAATCCAACCAAGTCTTCTATTATGGAAGTACACATTGGGTTTATGGTTTGGGTCAGGATGAACAAAAGAATTCCTACTACCTGGTAAAGGAAGACCGCTGGAATTACTCTTATTATGTCAACGCTACTCATATGCGTATTGTTCAGGACGAAGAACTGCTCCCCATTTCCGATCTTGTTCCCCTGGATAACAAGCGGATCCTGATTGACCTGCAAACTCAGGTGATGACCGCATATGAAAAAAACGAACCGATATTCATGTCCAAATTGGCATCCGGTCAGTTGAAGGGCAATTCGGATCTTACAACCCCGACTGGGGAGTATATTATCAGCTACAAGCGGCCTTCACGGCATATGGCCCATTCTGATCGCACTGGCGCCAATGGAGATGAGCTTTATGGTGTTCCATGGGTATCCTATTTTACCGACACGGGTATTGCGTTCCATGGAACCTATTGGCATAATAATTTCACCCGCCCCCGCAGCCATGGGTGTATCAATCTGCCGATACCTGCTGCCCAATGGGTTTACCGATGGACACAACCTGTTGTGCCGCCGCGAGAACAGAAGTTCGTTTCCCGCTATGGAACAAAGGTTGAGGTTATCTAAACTTCGTAGAAATATTTAATATCCAAATTTCGCTACCTTCATTAAAATTGTGAGCAATGGTGAAGAATGACAGGTAAAGCAGTTTTTGAAGGATTGGTCTTCGATGAGAACGATAATGTTCTCGACACAACCTATGTTGGCGGGGAACCCTGCTATGTGATCAATGATGCAGGATTTAAACGCCATATCCCCGCTCAGCAGGTGGACACCCAGGTTTTGGATGTTCTGCGAACACAAATAACGGAAAACAAGGATGTTATCAGTGAGCAAACCGCAAAAATGATCGGACAGGATGACATATTCACTCATACCATAATCAATAATCAACTTGAAAATATCGATGACCAATTGAATCATTTGATGGAAAATGGTATGCCTGAAAGCGGGCGAACTTACCTGGGTATGCTTGGTTTTAAAATCGTTGTCAATTATCACGGTGAGGTGATGCGTGTAGACCAGCCCGAAGCAAAGATGGGTGAAGAGGAATAAACCTTATAACGAAATAAAGAATGAGAGCGTAAAATGGCAACCTCCGGAAACAGCATTAATGTAAACGAGATCGATTTTGAGTACGAGGTCATTACTTATTCAAAGAATATTCCCGTACTCGTTGATTTTTGGGCAGAATGGTGCCAACCTTGCAAATCTCTCAGTCCAATCCTTGAAAAACTTGTTGATGAAGCAAAAGGCACACTTCGCCTGGCAAAAGTTGACGTAGACAAGAATCCGAATCTTGCCCGGCAGTTCAATGTTCGCAGCATCCCTACCGTGAAGGCCTTTATTGACGGTCAGGTGGCTGGAGAATTCGCCGGTTCCCAGCCAGAAGGACGAGTGCGCGAGTTTATCAGCAAACTTACTCCACCCAGCCCGGTCGATCTGGATATTGAAAAAGGACTGGGTATGCTGCTTTCCCAGAAATGGAGCGAGGCAGAAAAGAATCTTCGCAGCGCTTTAAGCCAGAAACCGGAATCAGCAGCTGCAAGACTGGGGCTCGCAAAATCTCTGCTTGCCCAGAACCATCCAGGCGAGGCATTAGATCTATTAAGCGATTTTCCTGAAAGTCGTGAACTGCACACTGCTGAATTACTGAAGCCGCTTGCCCTGGCTTTGCAGAATCTGAATGCTGACGAAATCCCGGCGGAATCAGACCTTGATGCGATCTTCCAAAATAGTGTGCACCTTGCGAGTCAAAGTAAATTTCCACTTGCCCTGGATGGATTGCTGGATATTCTCCGACAGGATAAACATTACCGAAATAAACTTGCCAGGGACGTCATTCTTGGGATATTGGAACTGATGGGCAGCGAAGACCCACAAACACGGGAATACAGGTCAGAGCTGGCCTCCGCCCTCTTTTAGAAAATTGAAACAGGTGAATCATTCACCTGTTTTTTTTGTAAAAATATTTACCGATTCAATATGGAAAGTCTGAGGAAACATATCCACCAGGGATGATGATTCGAGTGTATACCCGGCCTTAATAAGGTGTATTGCATCCCGCGCCAGAGTGGAAGGATTGCAGGATACATAAATAAGCAACCGTGGTGATTTTCCAATAATAGCCAAGGCGGTTTCTCTTTTCAGCCCGGAACGCGGTGGGTCGACGATCGCACAATCGGGATCATCATTAATTGAAGCAAGGATATTTTCGGCTTTGCCCTGATACAGTGAGACATTTTCATAAGCATCAAGGTTAACGGCAAAATCATCACAAGCTGCTGATGAGATTTCAATTCCAACGATCTGATCAACTCGCTCAGCAAGAAAGGCGGAAAACAGTCCAACCCCGCAATAAATATCCAAGATCGATCTACAATTGGACTGAGATACTGATTCAATAACAATATCTACCAGATCTTTAGCGCCTTCAAAATTCGTTTGAAAGAAAGCCCCTGCAGAAACCTTAAAATCCCTGTCCTTTATACGCATGACAATAAAATCTTCCCCAGCCATGACAACTTGATCTACTTTGCCCTGGTGAACAACAGATACTGGTGCCTCTGATTCCATTTCCGGCAATTCC
>Ga0172371_10009916_pt1 | contig 13003 bp, 12 predicted proteins | sample Lak12m_FD_114543 | JGI IMG/M metagenome (GOLD analysis project Ga0172371, IMG submission 114543) | Freshwater microbial communities from Kabuno Bay, South-Kivu, Congo - kab_022012_12m | ecosystem: Environmental > Aquatic > Freshwater > Lake | place: Democratic Republic of the Congo: South-Kivu... | reverse complement strand
CGTTGGTGTCAATGAGCAAACTATTAAAAACTACATCAATCTTCAAGGTCAAGAGGATTCTGGACAAGCTTTGCTTGACCTTTCCTCAAAACCCCGAGCGTAAGCTCGTGGGTTGTTTATAATAACTTCATAATCATACAGCGTTTTGTTGCCGTTGACAAGATTATAAATTCAGTTATAATTATTATCCTATAATCATGAAAAACACAGCCTATCAACTAATTGTAAAGAACACTCTCTTTGTTGAGAGATGTGTGCGGCGTGGTTAAAGATTAATTTGTAAATTAGCCACCCCGCCAAAAGCGGGGTTTTTTCGTTTTAAATATATGACTAGAATAGAACAAGGAAAAACACCAGTAACGTTAACAATGTTTGATAATAAGATTCATCCCGGTGAAATGGGGCTTCTTTCAAATTTTTTTGGGCCACTAGGTACAAAATATTTCAAAAATTTATTTCGTAGCCAATTAAATATTGATTCATCAACTGAAGGATATGCTGAAAAATATCTAGATTCATTCTTTTTTCAAAGAATTAGAGAACAATACGATTATCTTTCTCCCGGTCAGGAAGTGGAATTTTACAGAAGCCAACTGAACAGGGCAAATAAGGTAATAGAATACCTAATAAATATGTTAGCTTTGCCTAAGGGTATATTCTCATTAAGAAATGAGGTTAAGGTTTTTCCTGACTATCCCAGTCAAAGACTGTCGCAGATAGCGGATACTAATGTTGACACGGTTCTAAGATATGAGACTTCCAGACAAATGATCCTTGCATATTTAGCGTCTCCTCTTGATCAGAGGGCTGCGTCAGAAAAAATTCAAACAAGATTATTTAATTTTCAAGACTTTTTGGATAAAAATTTATATGTTGGTAAAACTGGACAAACCGAGAAAAGGGTAGTATTTTCTCAACATGATAATCATACTAATACAACTTTAAATTTTGATTTTGAAAATCATAAAAAAATAAAGAAAAAGAAGGATGCTCATTTAAAAAAAGAAACCTTTGATGTAAGAAAGACCAATGTTCAAGGTATTGAAGTACTTACAAACATGCGCCATAAAGGGGAAAATGAATCAATAATCAAAGCAATTATGAAGGCCGTAAAGAATCATAAACCTATAGATATTATAGAATCAGTAAGAGATTCCATAGGAATGAAGTTTGCAATCATGGGGAATGATGTTGTAAGAGATGCGTTTATTAAAGAATTTGAAGAAATGGTCAAAAAATACAGGGATTTTGACCGAATTGAAGTTGATGATAGTCCTGATGGGGATAGAGGTCAAAATCAAAGCTCTTTCAAACGCAGAAGACAGATATATTTAAAAGGGTTATCAATACCGGTTGAAGTTATTTTTTACTCAACACCTGAGTACTTGGATTCAGAATATGAAGTAGGAAAAGATTTTAAAGGGAAAGCTCATGATTTGTATGACATGAGGAGACTTGGAACGGCAGCAAAAATTCTTTTTTTGGAAGAAATTTATGGATTAGATATCCAACCGTTTATTGATCAGAGATTAGGAGTAATTGCCGATGATCTTTTATATAGAAACATGATTGATGAAAGAACAGATGAATATCTTTAAAACTATTCAATAATTGAAAACCACTTCAGTGAGCCTTGGAGTCTTTCTCTGTTTCCCCAACGATTGATCTCAAGATTATATACAATGTTTATTTTTTGTCCTCGATAAAGTTCACTAAATTTATCTGCATGGTTAAAAGCGATCAGTTCCAAACCGTCAACAAATATTTTTAAATGTTTTTGTGTTTTTCCAAGGAGTTGGGCGCCTGTCAAGATGCCTTCACTGTAAAAAGTGGGACGGGGATTACCCATACCAAAAGGCTCCAGTACCTCCATTGATCTGACAATATCCAAAGTGATTTTAGATATAGGAATTTTCAGATCTGTCTCCATCTTTCTTTCCAGATCTTTATTGTTAATCAATTTTTTAGCCACTTTTTGGGCATTTTTTATGAAATTATTCAACTGGTCCTTTTCTAAAGTAAAGCCAGCCGCCTGCTTATGCCCTCCAACATCAATAAGATCTTTTTTTAGAGATCGTAAAAACTCTGTAACATGAAACGAAGGGATTGATCGGGCCGATCCTTTATAGCCAGTATTGGTTTTTGTTAATATAAGGGTTGGCCGGTAAAATTCTTCGGCTATTTTTGATGCGATCAAACCAATTATTCCTTCGTTCCAATTTTCAGAAACTAAAATTATGATTTTTGCCATTTTATTAACCTCCGCGGTTTGTTCTTTGTCTTGCTGGTTCTTAACCGCGGAGGTTTTTGTGAGCATTAGTTTGGCCTCTTCAACTGCTTTCTCAACCATTTCCTGTCTCTCGACATTAACGTTTCCTATTCTTTGAGATAGGTCGTACGCTTTTTTTTCATCGTTTGTACAAAGTAAGCGAAGGGCATCTATTGCATGTTCAAGTCGGCCGATCGCATTTATTCTGGGGGCGATCATAAATCCAACTTCGTAGGGAGTAATTTTTTTATCAGCGATACCAGCCTGTTTTAGTAATTGTTTAATTCCAAAACGCTTCACTTTATCAAAATTTTCCAGACCATATTTTACAAGTGAACGTGAGGGGCCGACTAGGGGAACAAGATCGGCGATAGTTCCGATCGAAGCAAGGGCAGCATAATCCGTTGCGAAATTATCTGCCAATCGCTGATTAACCCCCGCGGTTTGTTCTTTGTATTGCTGATTCTTAACCGCGGGGGTTTGTGTCGTGGAGGTTGAAAATGAATTAAAAATTTCTTTTGCAAAAAAATATGAAACGCCACTCCCTGAAAGGGCAGGAATATGAAAAATTGCCTCGGAGCTTTCAGGAATTTTATCTCCCTTTAAATGATGGTCAGTAACAATTATTTTTATACCTAGTTTTTTTGCGTATTTTATTTCATCAATTTTAGTGATACCGTGATCGACGCTAATTATAAGGGCAGGATCAAAATCGCGTTTAACATTATCAATTCCAGTATTTGAAAAGCCATAGCCTTCTTTTTTTCGATGAGGTACGTAAGGCATGACCTTAAAACCTAACAGATGTAATGTTTCCCAAAGGATCGCGCCCCCAGTAATTCCATCAGCATCATAATCGGTATAGACAACGATCATTTGGTCTTTTTCCTTAATTTCTTTAAGTATCTGAACAACCTTTTTAAAAGATTTAACGTATGGGCCAAAATCTTTAAGAGAAAGAGAAAGAGGGGAAGCGGGATTTAAAAATTCGTCAAGATCTTTGATTTTTCGGGACTTTAAGATTAGATCAATGATTTGTTTGTTGGTAAGAATATCTTCAGGTTTTACTTCGTTCTTAAAAGTAATTTTCATTTTGAAATTTAAAATTTTCAGTCAAATCTCAATTTTTAATAATTTAATTTTTAAACATTGAAAATTCAACCTGCCTGCCGGCAGGCAGGTGAAAAATGAAAACTGAAAATTAAAAATTATTCAATAAGTTTATCTTTATTTTCAATTGAAAGTAAATTAGTAGAGTCTAGTTTTTGTCCTAAAGAAGAAAATGTTTTTGTTACCTGGGAGCTTTGATTGTAGGCATTGGTCACGTGTTTATTCAATACCGATAAAGCTTCATCGGTCTTTTGATAGTCCTTTTTGATCGCCTGTAAGATCTTTAAAATTTCTTTGGCTTTAGTTTCAATTTTTTCCCCTTCAAAAGATATCAAGATCGCCTTGATGTAGGCATAGAAGCTCATAGGTGAGACTGGTAAAACACGATTTTGTCCTGCATAGTCAAAGACGGATTCATTATTGATCAATTCATAATAGATGCTTTCTGAAGGAACATACATCAGAGCATAGTCTACAGTTTTTTCTTCAGCCAATATATATTTTCTGGCAATATCGTCAACATGTTTTTTAACATCCCTTTCAAAATCTTTTTTTATAGCAACGATCTCTTCTTTGTTTGAAGCTTTGGAGATCTTTTTGAAAGTATCAATCGGAAATTTAGAGTCAATTGGGATCAGGCCTTGAGTTGTTATCAAAACCGCATCAACGATCGATCCGGTTTTAAAATGATACTGAAGCTTATATGATGATTTTGGAAAATTCTGAGCAAGTAGTTCCTTTAAGACATGTTCACCAATATTACCACGCAACTTTGGCGATGTCAGATACTCCTGCAGTTCTTTCATTGAACGTCCTATTTCAGAAAATTCACCAATTGATCTTTGAACCGAGGCAAATATTTCCAGATTCTTTGATAATTTTTGGTCAACTGATTGATTGGAAGTTTTTAGCCATTCAACGATGTCGGAAGATAGAGTAGTTTTTTCTTCGAGCTTATTCAACCAGGTTTTGATAAAAAAAAGAATAGTTAGAATTGAAGTTATAATTAAAAAAACAACCAAGGTAAGATTCATTCAGTCATTATACCAAACCGCCGCCCTTGAAGATCTTTGGCTTAAGCCATTCCTGACTTGTTTGAGGTTTATCAATAACAGCTTCTTTTTCAACAGATTCGATCGGACCGGACTTTGGTACTTCTGGACTATGGCTTGGCGTAGAATTGATCACTTGTGGTTGAGGGTTTACTATTTGTTGTGGTTGGAATACCGTTGATGGGGAAATAGTAGGAACATTTGGCTTTTTAAAGGCTTTTTTGACAGCTCCGGCCCTAAGTAGGACTGCAATATGTTCAAAAGTATCGGCATTGGTTGAATATGATGTGAAATTATTGGTTGAGGCAGCTGCTCCGGCATAAAGGTTGGTTGCAATATCGCGATCTATTTCAACACCTAGGGTTTGTATAACCGATAAGATAAGCTCGGAAATAGATGAAACTGTTTTATTGACATGATTAACTGTTCCGAAGTATGCGTTTGTCAAATGTCTATCTATATTAATAATGTCTTTCCCGTTAAATTGATTTTGATTATCAGTATAGATAGTGCCTAAGCTATTTAGTGTCGGTGCATCAATAACAAATATCACATCAACAGAACCACCTGTATAAGAATAATTGACCTGATTTGGGTTTAATTTTTGGAATCCTGGGCGGGGAGTAACTACAAGATTAAATGATTGACCTTGAATATTATAATCAACCTTATCAATCGCTCCATCTGAGTATGGAAAAGAGATCATTAAACTGTCTCCTCCGGCACCAATTATATTTTGAATTTTATCTGAGGCAACTAGATCTGATTGAGGTTTCTGACTACAAGCGATAGAGACTGATTTACCCATTTTGCTTAAGGCTAAATAAAGCGACGTTGAAGCTGCAATTGCATCAATGGATGGATTTGGAGGTATAACAATGACCGCCGAACGGCATTTAGTGGTAATTTCCTGAATCCTGGCTAAGGTGTTTTGGTTGTTATCCATATTTCTTATAGGATAGATTTTACCACATCACCAACCAAAAAGTCAAGTGGTGGACCAAATATCATTCCAGCTTCCTGGCCTTTTTTTACCTCATTAACCGTTTTTGCGCGGACCTTTAGCGATACTAATTTTGTTTTTCCTATAGGTTTATTTTTTCTAAAAGCTTCTAGCTCATCTCCAAGATTGATCTTTCCTTTGATCACATTGACTCCAAAGATCTTTTCACCTTCGATAATAAAGTTTGCAAGTATTTGTGCCTCACCTTTAAGATTCTTTTCCTTTTCTTCCTTCTCTTTGATCAAATTGGCAACCTCATTTAGTTCATCTAAAAGTTCATAAATGATCTGATAGCTTTTAATGATCACTTTCTCTTGTTTAGCCAAACTTTCAGCTTCATGGCTGGTTTTTACCGTAAATCCGATTATGATCGATTTTGTTGCCTTTGCCAAAAATATGTCGGATTTATTGATCTCACCAACTGCCAGTAGGACAATGTTTAAATTGGTATTATCTTTTAAAGAATTTTTTATAGCTTCAACACTACCTTGAGAATCAGCCTTTATTATGGCTGGAAGTTTTTTTTCGATGACCGGAATCTTAAGAACATCTTCCAAAGTTAAGGATTTTTTCTCAGATGTATTTTCTTCGCTTGATGGAAGTGTTTTGCCATTAGATTCCGACCTGATTATTCCTCCAACTTCAGGCATATCATTAAATCCTAATATCTCGAAAGGATTGGATGGAATTACCTGAGAGACACTTTTACCAAGATCATTTATAAGGGATTTAACTTTTATCTTTTGATCACCAGCATAAACAGTATCAGCAATCTTTATTGTTCCATCTTTAATAATGACGCTTGCGACAATTCCTCTACGGTCTTTTTTAGTTTCAATAATATATGCTTGGACAGGATTTTTTTCTTCATATGTGAGCTTTAGATCTGATGCAATAAAAAGGATCGTTTCCAATAGTTCATTTATTCCTTTTCCGGTTTTGGCGGAAACTAAAGAAACTGGTACATCTCCACCTTTTCCTTCGGTCATAACTTCATATTTTAAGAGATCGTTCTTTACTTTGTCAGGATTGACCTCAGGAAGATCGATCTTGTTAATTACCACTATAAACGGAATTTTAGCTGCTTTAATGTGAGAAATTGATTCGGCGGTCTGAGGCATGACAGAATCTTTTCCATCGATCAAAAGTAGGGCAATGTCCGCAACATTTGCTCCTCGAGCCCTTAGTTTGGTGAAAGCTTCGTGACCTGGAGTATCAATAAAAGTTATTTTATTGGTTTTATAGTCCTTAAATTTGGTTGCAATCTCATAAGCACCAATTTTTTGGGTAATTCCACCGTATTCACGGTCAGTAATATTACTTTGTCGGATAAAATCCAATAAGGTGGTTTTTCCATGGTCTACATGGCCAAGAATTGCAACTATTGGTGGGCGAAAGTTCATAATTTAATTACCAATTGTTAATTCCAAAGCGATCAGCGATTACGCTTTGGGTTTTTCTTCAGTAATTTTATTTTCAGGAGCAACTTCAGGAGTTTTTGCTGGCTCTGCTTCTTCAGATTTGGTTTGAATAATGTCGATCTCAAATTCTGTTAATCTTGATGCTAAATTAACATTTATTCCTCCGCGTCCGATCGCAAGTGGAGCTTCTTTTTCTTCAACTGTTACCTTGGCTCTTTTACCGGTTTTATCAATTTCAACTGAGCTTATTTTGGCAGGTGAAAGGGCTGCGATCAAAAACAATTTTTCATCTTTATTCCATTGAATGATATCTATCTTTTCCATTCCACCTAGCTCGTCGATTACTGTTTGGACGCGAACGCCTTTTTGACCGACGCAAGCTCCGACAGGATCAACACCGGATTGAGTGGAGGTGACTGCTATTTTGGCTCTTTCTCCAGGCTCACGAACAATCTTTTTTATTTCAATAGTTCCGTTTGCGATCTCAGGAACTTCCCGTTTAAATAGCTCTTCAATCAACTTTGGATGAGCATGAGAAACAATGATCCTTGGATTGTCAAATTTATCATTAGATATTTCTTTTAAATATACAATCAGATTATCATTGACTTGATATTTATAATTACTCATCTGTTCTTCTTTGGGAAGGATAGCTTCAGCTTTTCCAATATCAATTGTTACGTTATATCCGTCATATCTGATGATTCTGCCCTTGACAAGAGTACCTACCTGAGACAAATAATGAGATGCAACAGTTTTTTTCTCAGCCTCTCTTATTTTTTGTAAAATGACTTGCTTAGCTGTTTGAGCGGCGATCCTTCCAAATCCTGGAGGCGTGATGTCTTTATCATCTTTTATGATTCTGGCTTCACCAGTATCTTTATTGACATTGACTTTAATCTCTTCCTCTTCTTTGGAATATTCCTTTTTATATGCAGCAATTATGGCCTGTTCGATCGAGAAAATAACATCATCAGCAGAAATTCCTCGTTCGGTTGCAACCTGATTCAAAGCTAGTGAAAATTCGCTTTTTATAATTGTCATATCTTTTTAAGATTAATTTATTTTTTAACAGTTTTTTCGCCCTCAGTTTTTTCCTTGCCTGCCGGAGCTTTTTCAGCGGAGGCAGGTTTCTTTTCTCCACCTTCGGCGGCTGGAGCTTCTTCACCTTCCTTGGCTTCAGTCAATATCTCTGGGGCAGCCACGGCGGTTTCTGGGACAATACTTTCTTCTTTGTGGGCTACAACACCAATGATAACTTTCTCAGCTGGTGTTTTTATTTCATATTTATCTGATTTTTTAAGATCAGCAACCTTAATTTCCTGACCGATTTCTTTGATTGAGGAAATATCAACTTCGATTTCATGAGGTATGGATTCTGGCAAAGCTTCAATTAACAAAGTATCCGATTGGATTAACAGGACGCCACCTTTTTGTGATACTGCTTCAGAAACTCCGACAGCCACAACTGGAACACTAGCTTCAATTTTCTTTGATAGGTCGATTTTTCTAAAATCAACATGTATAAAAGATCGTGTTAATGGATGCTTTTGAACTGAGGTTATCAGAACAGGTATATTTTCTTTATCTAGTGACAAATAAACGACACCAGTTTTACCAACTACTCTGTAGGTTTTGATCAAATCCTTATAAACTACAGAAATTGCCTTTGATTTAAAGTCAGGTCCATAGATATTAGCCGGTGCTAAACCCTGTTTTCTAACCTTGTTTAACTTTTTACCAAAAACGGTTCTCAATTCGACCTTTAAGGAGACTTTATCTGTTGAAGCTTGTGATTTTTTCATAAATATAAATAAATTTATTAATTGTAAACAGCCAGACAAAACATCATTCCCTTGTTAACTCAATGAAAAATATTTTGTCGGTCAATAAGTTCGTATTATAGATGATTTGATTATCTTTAACAATAGGAGAAAAATTCTGATTTAGTATGGAAATGTTTTTGTTAAGTTCAAATTCCAATATCAGGTCGGAATTCTTTGCTCCGGTCTGCTTTTGGACGACCAATTGATAAATATTGGTTCCTTTTTTTATGGAATCGCTTAATTCATAGTTTATTTTAATATCTGTAGTCTTTCCGGGAGCTAGTTCAAAAAAGAACCCTATTTGCTTATATTTTTCATCCATTTGATCAATATTTTCGACCTGCACACCATCCTTTGTAACTTGATTTAAAGTAGAATTTTTTGGCAAGAGAATTTGAAAATAGTTTCGATAATATCCAGTGGGAAATATTTCGGCGGGTGAGTCGTTTTTATATTGTAAGGAAAGTAAATGGCTAATTTTTCCTTGGCCATCGACTTTTATCTTCAAATTAAAAAATCGGTTGATAAAAAAGTTTGCCTTGTTAGCTCCGACATTTGCATCATATGGAAAAACGTAATCTATCACACAATTTTCAGACAAGGTACATTTCGGTTCAATTACCCTGCCAGACCAATATGAAGAATCAAAGAGGGATTGGAAGTTTTGGTCTTCAAAAAATACCACGATTTGTTTTTCATCTAATGACTTTTTTATTTGAGAAAATAATGTTTTAATGTCGACCATATCTATATTATTTCTTACTTGTCTGACGATAGAAGATAAGTATGTCTTTTTTTGAATCGATCCCGGGAAAAACTTTTTTTCAACATTAAGTTGGGTTTTTATGTAAAAATTTTTCGCATTGATATATTCTTTAAAATCGGGAAGATACAGGTCGTTAAAGGCATATAGGATATTTTCAACAGCCGTGGTCGTAAGTAATATCCCTCCGGAAAAATCGGTCATTTTCATTTCACGCTCCAAGAAGAATAAGGCTTTTTGATAGTTGGTAAAAAAATCAGGTGAAAAATTTGAATCTCTAAAAAACCAATGAGGTACGTTAAGATATTGAGAAATAGGTTTTGGCGGATCTAAATGGACAGTTAATTGACCGTCGGCATCGTAAATATCATAGACTTTTATTTCTCCAATACTGTAATTCCCGATTTCAAATATCCCGAAAGATCCTATAAAACCACCACCCGGTCGGAGTTCCATATTATTGGCGAAGAAGATTACATATTTACTAATTTTTTCTTGAGATATAGTTTTTTCAAAATAATCAATAATTTTTTGTGCCTTACGAATATTGTCGGCTTGTTCGATCAACTTTTCTTTTATTTTGTCAACGAAATTATTTTTTATCGGTATTTTTTGAGCAATAACATCAAGGTCATCCTCAATAATAGTTAAACTGTTTTTTATTTTTTGGATACGTAAGTTCAGGACACTTTTTTGTTGCTCCGTTTTTTGTTGTTGAAATAATATTTCTTCAAAACCTTTAAAATCACTCATTAATGATTTTGCTTGCTTGATAATTCCCTGTCCTTTTTCATTGATATCAATTAAATTATCTGGAAGGATCGCTATCCCAAGTAATAAATACGTTGGCCTGACGAATGAATACAATTTTTTCGAAATATTATTAGTAACTAATGCGTTATTGTTAATATCGTTAAGGGAATTTTTTTTGATAGCTAAGTAATTTCGGTAATCAAAGAAAAACGATAATATAAGAAAGGGGATAAAAGCCAAATGAACGAAGAAAAAGGATAAAAGTGCAAAATAAATTAGATTTTTTCTAGTGATGAATTTCTTATAACCAAAAGAAATATCAGGGACAAAATTTACTTTCTTTTTTACTAGTTGTGACAAATTCAAATTTAGAATGGTTTCCTCACTTTTTGAAAGTGCAAACCAAAGAATTTTATCTATCTCATTTTTTTCAAGATGATTTCCGTTGACAGTAATTATTTTAATATTTTTTGGAAAAATCTTAACATTTAAAGATTTATTTTTCTTTCCAAAAAAAATATATACAAAGATACTGTTTTTATTCTTATCAACTTGTTCTAAAGAGATACTTTCGTTTATCACAAAAATATATTGGAACATTTTGATATTCTTTGGAATAAAAGGCGAGCTAAACTGACTAATAGAAACACGCCTTAATTCATTTTTAAGAAGGGTAATAAAATGATAGTCTTTTTTAGATACTATCAATGACTTCTGTTTTTCATCAATGATCTCAGTGCTTAGCTTCATATTATTATTGTATAATTTATGACGTGAGAAAAAAGGCTTTAATTATTCGGTACGAGGACTTGGAACAAAACAAAAAAGACTTCAAAGATAAGACAATAGTTTTGGTTGGCGGATGTTTTGATCTTATCCATTTTGGTCATTTAAAGTTCTTGGAGGCGGCAAAAAAACAAGGTAACTATTTAATAGTAGCCCTGGAGTCAGATGACTTTATTAAAAAAAACAAAAGAAAAATATCCGTTCATCAGCAAAATGAAAGAGCGGAAATTTTATCTTCATTAGATATGATTGATATGGTGATATTACTTCCGTTGTTCAAATCGAATAATGATTATTTTGAATTGGTGAAAACAATTTCACCTAGTTTTATTGCGGTGACAGAAGGTGATCCTCAATTAGAAAATAAAAGAAAACAAGCTTCTAAAATAGGAGCGAAAGTAAAAGAGGTAGTGACAAATTTAAAAGATTTTTCTACTAGAAATATTGCAAAAGTATTTAATTTATAAGTTTTTGTATGTCATCCCCGTGAAAACGGGGATCCAGGAAAATATGGATTCCCGCCTGCGCGGGAATGACGATGGACAAAATAAATATGAAAATGACCTTAAAGATAGAATTAACCGACGAAATACGAAACCAAATAGTCGCCCAAATGGCAGAATTTCGCAAATTATATCCACAGTTCCAATGGGAGAAAATTGAAAATTACAATATTCTTGTACATTCATTTGGTGAGTTCTCCGACAAAAGATCAACCATAAAAATATTGGAAACAGCCTTATATGATAAAAACACTTTTTATCTATATTCTTTTGAAGTTGCCATGACAATTCTAAACAATATATCGATCTTTATTGATTTTAAAAGAGAAAAGGAGATAGAGCGAATAAGCGAAAGGGTAAGGGAACTTTCGCCATCAATGCAAAATTCGGATAGATATGTTCCCGTTTTATATTTGGCAAAAAGCAAGATACCTTCCAAGCAGCAGTATTTTGTTATCAAAAAACGCTTATCAAATTTAGAAATGGACCTTTCCTTTAAAGTTAACAAACTTAGTTTGTTTGAAGGAGAAAAAAGAATAAGAGTCTTTAAACTTCTGTAAACCAAAATCCCGCACCAAAATTGGTGCGGGATATACATATCCTATTTAAATAAAATATTATGCAGTGCCAATTCGGTACATTCCGGTTCCGCAATCTGGACACTTACCTTTCATTGCTGGTTTACCATTTTTCATAGTAACTTTTTCCGGATTAGTAACTTCCTTTTTAGCTCTACATTTTACACAGTACATTGATGCCATAATTATAAATCACCCCCTTTTTTTTAGAAACTCTTAACGAGTAACTACAATCATTTAATTAACTTAAAAAAATACAGAGAAACTTCTATACCTAAAATCAAAATTATCAATAGGATGCTTTTCTTTAGGTCAGAATAAAAAAATTGATTAACCGGTTCATTCTCAACAGTCTTTGTTTTACTACTGACAGAAAAAGTAGGAGTAGTTTCTTTGACTCTTGTTTGGACTGATGATGTTAAAACATCTTTTTTTTCAAGCAAACGAAGTTTTTTGTGATACATGGCTAGCAGCTTTTCTTTCTTTGTCTTCTTAGGCATACGGTAATAATATAGAGAGTCATATCTCAAATGTCAAATCTCATGTAAATTATCGTTGACAGTTTTTGTACAAATATATAGAATGTATTTGATGATCATTTACGCACTGGCTGCAGCTCTTTTTGTTTGGATGGTTTTTTTAACGGCATTGATATTAAAGATGAAAGGGCATTACAACAGTCTAATTTCAGGAACACGAAAACATAAGATAGATGAAATTCTTGATGAGCTATTAGCAACGGACAGTAAGACAAGGCATGAACTTGAGATTGTAAAAAAAGAATTACATGAAGAAGTAAAAATGTCCAATCTTCATATCCAGAAGGTTGGTTTAATTAAGTTTAATCCTTTTGAAAGATCGGGAGGAGATAAAAGTTTTGTCATCACTTTTCTAAATAATGAAAATAGTGGTATAGTTATTAATTTCATTCAGACCCGT
>Ga0172371_10009915_pt1 | contig 13005 bp, 11 predicted proteins | sample Lak12m_FD_114543 | JGI IMG/M metagenome (GOLD analysis project Ga0172371, IMG submission 114543) | Freshwater microbial communities from Kabuno Bay, South-Kivu, Congo - kab_022012_12m | ecosystem: Environmental > Aquatic > Freshwater > Lake | place: Democratic Republic of the Congo: South-Kivu... | reverse complement strand
GGCCCTGATGTTCAACGGATTTCTCTATCTCGATCTTGCGCGGAAACGGGAGAAACTGGCCGAGCTGAACGCCACCAAGGACAAGCTCTTCTCGATTATAGCCCATGACATGAAGAGTCCCTTCAATACCATTCTCGGTTTTACTGAACTTCTCCAGGAGAGTATTGCCAAAAAGGAGGAGGCAGAATCCGGGCGTTATGCGGGGATCATCCATGATTCCTCACGAAAAGCAATGGACCTGCTTCAAAACCTCCTGGAATGGTCGCAATCACAGACCGGTCGGCTGCAGATCCAGTTAAACCGCCTGAATATCAGCACTCTTGTGGAAGAAGTTATGACCTTGCTAAAGAGTACCGCCGATCACAAAAATATTACCCTCTTGAATGAGATTCCTAAGGAAGCGGAGGTGATAGCTGACCATGACATGACCTCCGCCATTTTCAGGAATTTGCTGTCCAATGCAATCAAATTCAGTTATCCGGAGAAACCGGTGTATGTGACTGCCAGAGAAAAGGATAATACCTGGGAAATCTCCGTAACCGATCAGGGTACCGGAATGGAACCCAAAGATATTGACAAGCTTTTCAGGATTGATCAGAATTATTCACGGCCGGGCACCGGGAATGAAAAAGGGACAGGGCTGGGATTGCTGCTCTGCAACGAGCTTGCTGAAAAACAAGGTCTTGAACTCAAAGTTCTCAGCAACTCCGGTCATGGCAGCACTTTTACCCTAACCCTGCCCGGTGTGAATCAGCAGGCCTAAACCGAGGCCTCTATGTTCCAGACAAAAGCCCTCAGTCCCTGCTCCTCCACCTGCTTGTCGAGCGCATGGAGTTTATCCAGGACCTTTTGAACCATCTCATCTTCCACCATCACCAGATGGGCATTGTTGAGCTCCGGCCATACGTGGGTACCCTCATGCATGGTCCCGGTGGAAGTTCCCCGGCCTTTGATGTCGGTCCACTGAGTGAACCCACGGATCCCAAGCTGATCAAGGATCTCCTGCACTTCAAAGGTGATGGACTGGTTATAGGAAATGAATATTGCTTTCATGTTGTTCGCTTTTAAGAATTTGCGGCCTTCAGTTCAGCCTTTTTAGCCCTCTTCATCTTACCAACCCCGAAAATGGTGTAGATGGTCGGGATCAGTATCAGGGTCACCAGTGTGGAGAAGGATAAGCCGCCAAAGATGGCGATAGCCATCGGGCGCCACATTTCAGAACCGCTGCCGGTAACTGCGATCATCGGGATCATGGCAAGAATCATCGTCAGTGAGGTCATCAGCACTGGCCTCAACCTGGATCGTCCGGCAGCCACCACGGCATCTTTAAGGGAATACTCCCTGCTGACCAGCAGATTGGTGTAATCCACCAGCAGAATTCCGTTCTTGACCACAATACCGATCAGCATCACCGCCCCGATCAGGGAGATCACGTTAATGGTGGAATGGAAGATATACAGGGCAATGAAGACTCCCGTAAAGGCAAACGGAATGGAGAACATAATGATGAAGGGTTCTGTCAGTGATTCGAACTGAGAGGCCATAACGATGTACACGAGAATGATCGAGAGCAGGAGCAGAAGCATCAGGCTTTGAAATGAGTCCTTCATGTTCTCGGCGCTGCCGCCGAATTCAATGGATACATCCTTCGGCATGTCCATCTTGTCAATCTCCTGTTGCAGTGCAGTCTGGACCGTTCCGATATCGGTACCGGAAAGAGCGGCCGAAACGGTTACCACCCGCACCTTGTTTTCACGCTCAATGTTTGGCGGTGAATAGAAACGTTTAAGTTCGGTGATCTCGCTGAGCCTGATCATCCGGCCCGTGGGGGTTGCGATGGTCATATTGGCGATATCCTCGGTCGACTGGCGGAACTTCTCGTCATAGCGCACGATCACGTCATATTCATTACCATCCTCCTTATACTTGGTGGCCGTGAGACCGGTGATCCGGTTGCGGATCGCCAGGGCCACATTGGCGGTGGTCAGTCCGAATGAGGTCATCTTTTCCTGATCCAGCACCAGCTGAAGTTCGGTTTTCTCACGGTCACGACTGATCAGCACATCCTTGGTTCCGTTGATACCTGTCAGGGCCTGGGCGACCTTTTCGGCAATCACGTCCGTTTCATTGAAGTCATTTCCGTACACCTTGACTTCCAGGTTATTACCTCCACCCATTCCCATGGCACTTGAGGCTCTGGTACTTCCCGGATCGACAAAATATTTCTCAACTTCAGGCAGCGCCTCAATATCTTTCCTCATGCGGTTGGCAACCTGGAAGATATCCTGTTCGCGCTCCTGCCGGGGTTTCATCTTGAAGGTGTAGTTAATGATATAGTTGCCGGTCTCGGTGAAAATAGCCGAGAGGCTGTTCTCGTCGCCGGTCCCTGCACTCGTCGAAACAATCTCTATCTCAGGATAATTGTGCATGAAAAGGCTGTCGAGATAGGCCGCTGTTTTTGCGGTTTCATCCAGCTTGGTACCCTGCGCCAGCTTGACCTGGGCCGAGATACGGTCATTATCCGATGCCGGCATGAATTCGGTACCCAGGAACCTGACCAGCGACATGGAGGCGATAAACACAAGCGTGGCAATAGCCACCACGGTCCAGCGATGGTTCACCGCCCAGCGGAGAGTGCGGGCAAAGAAATTGTCGAGCCCCTCAAGCATGGCTTGTGAAAAGTAGAATATCCGGCCTGCAACGCTCTTTTTAGAAGGATTTTTCGTTCTCAGGATCCTGGAGGAGAGCATCGGGACCAGCGTGAGCGATACGATCACGGAAACGGCTACCGAAATGGTCACCACCCATCCCAGCGGACGGAACAGGATCCCGGTGATGCCACCCAGCATGGTAAGCGGAAGGAATACGGCAATGATCGTAAGGGTGGAGGCAATAACGGCCAAGCTCACCTCACTTGTGCCGTAAATAGCTGACTCTTTGGCAAATCCGCCCCTTTCCAGTTTCTTGGAGATATTCTCAAGCACCACAATCGAGTCATCGACCACCATCCCGATCGCTATGGAAAGCGAGGAGAGGGTGATGATGTTGATGGTGCCACCCGAGAGGTACATGTATATGAACCCCACAATGAGGGAGATCGGGATCGAGAGCGAAATGATGAAGGTGGCGCGCCATCTTCCGAGGAAGAAGAGCACAACGATCACCACAAAGAGCAGCGCATAGATCAGAGTCTCAGAAAGGTTGTTGATGGAGGCAATCGTACTCAGTGAGGAGTCCATCAGAACCTCCACCTTCACATCAGGAGGCAGGGTCTTTTCGATCTCCTTCAGTTTGTCTTTCACCTTGTTGGCCACTGTTACGGTATTGGCGTCCGATTGCTTCTGGATCATGATGCGGACGTTCTTACCACCGTTGGCCCTTTCATAGGTCTTAATGTCCTTCAGTCCGTCGGTCACGTTGGCCACATCTTTCAGATAGACGGTCTTACCGTTTATATTGCTGATGATGATATTCTTAACCTGATCACTGGATTCAAATTCCCCCTGGAGCCTGAGGGGCAGGTCGGAGCGCCCCATTTCAAGGCTCCCCGACGGGAGGTTGAGGTTGTTGGCGGCCAGAATCCCGCCGATCTGCTCAACCGTGAGGTTATAGGCATCGAGTTTCCGCGGATCCACGTCCACCATCACGGCACGCACCGGTGCGCCGATCTGGATGATGTTCCCCACCCCCTCGATCCGGTTCAGGGGCTGTATCAGGCGCTTGTCGAGAATATCCTTGATCCCCTCATAACTTTCATCGGAGGTGACGGTGAACATGATCACCGGCATCATGCTGGTGCTCACCTTAAACAAAGTAGGAGTTTCTACCTCATCGGGCAGGTTTCGCTCGGCGAGCCCGATGGCATTCCTCACTTCGTTGGTTGCCTCATCGAGGTTGGCCCCCCATTTAAATTCGAGAGTAATGACCGATATGTTGTCTTTTGATTTGGAACTGATCTTTTTCAGATTGGTCAAAGATCCGAAACCATCCTCCAGCTTTCTGGTGATATTCTGTTCCACATCGGAGGCATTGGCCCCGCTGTAGAAAGTGAGCACCGATATGATCGGCGGATCGATCTTGGGAAAGAAGTCCACCGGAAGCTGCATGTAGGAATAGATCCCGAAGATCACCACCCCGATGAAAATCATGATGGTGCTTACAGGCTTCTTAACGGCTGTACTGTATAAACTCATTGTGCCTTACTGTTTGATGGTTATAGGCGTCTGGTTCTCAAGCTTGTTCTGTCCGGCTACCACCAGTTCGTCACCCTCTTTGATACCTTCGAGGATCTCAATGCGGTCATCGATCAGCCTGCCGGTTACCACCGGAACTTTCACCGCTGTCTGGTTGCGGTTCAGGAACACAAACATGTCATTGGTTCCGGTCTGCTTCAAAATGGCGATGTTGGGTACCATCAGGGCCTGACCCTGTCCCAGGTTCAGCTGGATCTTGGCAAACATTCCGGGACGAAGTTTCAGGCCCGGATTCTGGATCCTGAGCTCCACGGTGAAGGTTTTGGTGGCGTTGTCCAGTGTCGGGTAGATCCTGAATATTTCGCCGGTGAAAGTTACATCTGGATAGATCTCCGATTTGATTTCTGCCTTCATGCCCGGCTTCACCAGGGTATAATAGTTGGAGGCCACATTGATTATGGCTTTCAGCTGATTGATCTGGATGATTGAAACGATGGCTGCCTTACCGATGGTTGCCACGGGGGCACCCGAATATATCTCGCCATCCTCAAAATATTTTCCTGATATCACCCCGGTGAAAGGAGCTTTCAGCTGGGTATTGTCGACCAGAAACTGATAGCTGGTGCGGGCCACCTCATAGGCCGTGCGGATCTGGTCATATTGCTGATCCGCGATGCTGTTGGTCTTTTTCAGGGTATCCAGACGTTTATAATCGGTTTCAAGCTTGATAAGGTTGATTCTTGCCTGCTCGAGGTTGGTGCGGTCCATGAGGGCCACCACCTGGCCTTTATTCACATTGCTCCCAATCTCCACATTGATCTTTTCAATTCTGCCCGGGGAGGCCGGTGCCAGATGCACCTCCTCAAAAGGAATCAGAGAAGCGGTGAAGTCGACAGTGCGCGTAATGGTGTCCATTGTAACGGTCATCGTTTTAACCGGTATGGGCTGTGCGGCTGCAGGCTGCGTTTCCACCGGAGTCTGCTCCTTTTTGGGGGCGCAGGCATTGCCCATCATGATCAGGCCCAGCAGAGCGGACCCGGTTAACATTTTTATTGTGTTCATCTGATTAGAGTTTGCTGTTTAATTTTCTTATTGAGAGCTCGGCATTGAGGAGCTGCAGGATGATGCTGGTAAAATTGGATTCGGCCGTGAGATAGTCGTTGTTGGCGCTGGTGAGTTCCAGGCTTGAAATCACTCCCTGCTGATATTTCAGGTTCATCTTCTCAAGTACCTCCTTTGCAATATCCACGTTGGCCTTCTGAGTTTCATACTGGTCGAGCAGCGTGTTGTAGTTGTACCGGATCTGCCTTTCCTGCAGGTTCAGCTGTTGCGCCACCAGGTCCCTGGTGTTCTCGCTGATCTTTCCGTCGATGCGGGCCTGGTTCAGCTGAGACAGCCTCTGGCCGCCCGAAAGGATCGGAACGTTCAGTTGCAGGCCTACCATGTTCTTTGGGGTGAAGTCAAAAAGGGGCTTCAGTATTTTGTCGGTACGGCCGTAAAAGCTCACCAGTGTGGGCAAATAACTGGCCTTCCGCATCAGGATCGTTTTCTGGGCAATCTCTCCCTGCATGGAGATCAGTTTGAAATCCATGTTGTTATCAAGGGTGAAAGGATCGTTCAGTGCACTGGTGAGGAGATATTTCTGAGAGATTTCGTCGAGATTGGAGGTAAGGCTGATCTCCTGATCCGGCTCCAGTCCCAGCTGAAAGCGCAGGAGATTATAGCCCAGCTCCACCTGGCGCTGCATCGATTTCAGCGCATTATCCACCGAAGCGACCATCACGGAAAGCTTCTTCACATCGGTCTGCTCGATCATTCCCGCATTTGCCAGGTTCTTTGTTTTCTCGTAGATCAGTTCAGCGTTGGTTTTGTTCGACCTGATGATCCCCAGGATCCGCTCGCTGGCAAGGATCATGCAGTAAGCCTGGATGGTTTGCTCCTTCACCCCGAGTTCGTCCTTCAGGTAGCTCTGTTTGGTTATTTCATTAGCCAGTTTGGCCAGCTCAATCCCGACAAAATAGCTCCCGTTGAACACCAGCTGGCTTACGTTCGCCTTAAAGGAGCTGGTGGGATTGAATTCGATAATGGCAGGCGGTGCATTCGGATTGAGAGTAAGGGAAGCACTGGCACCCAGGAAGTTGTTGTAATCAAGTGAGGCACTCACCTGGGGCAGTCCCGCCGAAATGGTCTCCTTTAATTTCAAGGATGATTTGTCGATGGCATACCTGGAATTCATCAGCGTCCTGTTGTGTTCCAGCGCGTAGGAAACCGCGCTGTCGAGACTGATGACCACAGGCTGCTGCGCTCTGAGCGGCATGCCGCTCAGCAAGAGGGCGCCGCTAAGAAACAGAATGTGGAACGTTTTCATTATAACTATCAATTATTGACATTATCAACTAAAAAATTGTCTATTTCTTTGCCGCATTCATGCGGATGGTGGTCACTACCTTGGTAAACACTTCCAGCTCTTCGGGAGTAAGCCCTTCCTGAAGCTCCTCCATGATCTGGTACACAAGGCCCAGGTAGTGGTCGATCACCCGCCGGCCCAGTTTTGTCACCATCACGTAATTCTTTCTCCGGTCCTCCAGGGCGGCTACCCTCCGGACAAGGCCCTTCTCCTCCAGACAATCGATCTGGCGGAGGATGGCGGATTTGTCCTTACCCATGGTCTCCGCGATATCCTTCTGGATCACCTCTTCCTCCGTTCTGCTTAAAGCATGAAGTATACTGATCTGTTCCGTGGATATGCGGATATCCTCATAAGGTTGAAGCTCAGATCTTTTCTTGAAGAGACGAAGCACCTCGTGCATCATTCTCCCAAGGTCCATAAACGAGATGGTGTGCCTTTCCATGTGCGGTTTCAAATTACCCTGCAAAGGTAAAATGAATTAGTTGATCTTTGCAACTAATTTCTATGTCTGATAAGAATTCCTTAGCCTCTCAGAATTCAATGTACTGATTATCAGGTTCCTGATTTCGACTGGCAATTGGGAGACCTGCCAGGTTCTCTCTTCTTCGGTCGACCTTCCACGGGCTTTCACGGCTTTAACCGCGTACAAGGCTCCGCCGGGTGCATGGTCGGCCATGTGGGCGGTGGCAACGGCATGACCGCAGGCCCGGGTAACCGCGATCGCGACCGGATCTCTTTGTTCTCTGGCCAGGGCCAGCAGTGCAACCGCTGCTTTCCTGGCATCTCCCACCGTAGCTTGCCCCTCCACCCAAGCACGGCCAGCGGCCAAAGCATTCAAAAGGAGAGGATCCGGACCATTTTCAAGGAGCGGGAAAACATGCTCGGCGCAGCAACATGCCCACAGCATCAGCAAATGGTGATGTTCCAATGTTAGGGAGCCGCCCCGGTGGATTGCAATGAATCTTTTATCCCGCATCCTTGAACAATACTTCTCAACAGTTGTTTCAAATTTATTAAAACCCAAATACTTATGAAAACCAACGTTTTCTTAACTGGCTTTTTGATCCTCTTGCTCCCCTTCACGTCCTGCACCAAGAATGACACGTTGATGGTAGTACCGGTGGAATTTGACATTCCGCTCCAGGTAAGTCCCCATATTCCGGGCACAAAATCAACCCAGGGGGTCATTTGGGGAACCACTCTGTACAATCCTTTCGAGAATCCGACCATCAAGGCTTATGAGGGTAGCATTATGGCCCTCACTGCCAAGCAGATCATCATAACCCCGGAAAATCTTTCACAGGCCACGCCGATATCGGATACCCGGGTCAAGTTCAGCATGCCCAATCCGTCGGCACAGGCTGATGATCCCATTTCCAGCCGCTGGATCTCTGCCGCCTGGTATACTCAGAACGGATATCTGGAGAACCTGGTCAACTATTCATTCCTGCCGGCCCAGGACACAGCCAGCTGGAATGCGCTTTCCAGGATGCTGTTTTTAAGCGATACCATTAATGTCCAGTGGGAAGGGTGGCACGAACTGGTGAATGAACCTTACACCCTGAATGTTAAAGTTCTGGCTGAAATAGGGATTTCAGGGCGCTGATCGGGACGGCTCAGACTATTTCAAGGCATTTCCCCGACCGGGAAATTACTTCGCCAATAATCGCCGCATGCTGATATCCGGCCTGATGAAGGTCGCGAACCATCGATCCGGCTTTCATGGGATCGCAGCAGATAAGCAGCCCGCCTGAAGTTTGGGCATCCATCATCAGCATTTTTCTTTCATAGCTCAAACTTTCTGCGAAACGGGCATCAGCCTCCACATACTCAAGGTTCCTGAAACAGGCACCGGGGATGCACCCCATTTCAAGCATTTCATCAGTCCCGTCAAATACGGGCACTCCGGAAGCGTTGATCCTGATCGTAACTCCCGAGCCTTTGGCCATCTTCATGGCATGCCCTGCCAGCCCGAACCCGGTTACGTCGGTTGCGCACCTGATATCATATTTCCGCATCACCCTGGCGCCACCGGCATTTAACTGCTTCATGCTGGCCAGCACGGTCTGATAGCGTTCCCCGCTGATTTCCCCGATCCGCTTGCCGGCCATAATGATCCCTGCGCCCAGGGGTTTGGTCAGGATCAGCACATTGCCCGGTACCGCGGCCGCATTGGTGATCACTTTACCGGGATGTATGGTGCCGGTGACGGCCAGACCATATTTGGGTACGTCATCCACGATCGTGTGTCCGCCGGTCATCACCCCACCGGCCTCTTTCACCTTTTCAATACCCCCTCTGAGGATCTCATGCAGAACCTCCAGCGGGGCATTAGCGGGGAAAGTCACAATATTCAGGGCCGTGAGGACCTCTCCGCCCATGGCATACACATCGCTGAGCGCGTTGGCTGCGGCTATCTGGCCAAATTCAAACGGATCCGAACAGACAGGTGTGAAAAAGTCAGTGGTCTGGATCAGGGCCAGCTCATCGGAGATCCGGTACACCCCGGCATCATCATGAGTTTCGATCCCAACCAGCAGGTTCGGGCTCGGGGTATCTGGCAGTCCGGCCAGGGCCTTGCTCAGTTCGGCAGCAGGCAGCTTTGCCGAGCAGCCTCCGTACTCCACCATCGACAAAAGATCAAAATCTGCCATGATCTGTCAGGGATACAATACTTTCGGAGCTTTGGACATCAGGGTCATGATCTCATACATATTCGAGACCATCCCCACGGCCAGCTCATCCTTCTTATCGAAATAATCGAGACAGGTGCCACACACCAGGATCCTTACCCCTTCTTCCTCCAGAAACTCAAGATACTCGAGCACAGGGGAATCCTTCAGTGTCAGGAACACGCTGCTGTTGAGGAACGTCAGCACCGAGGGTTTCCGGTCGATATCAGGCAGAGTTTTGATAAACAACTGCGTAAGCCGGTAACCGAGCTCATCGGCTCCCTCGCCGGCGATATTTTTCTGGAAGCATACCAGATAATCCGCACTCTCTTTTGCAGGGACCTCACAATACTCTTCGGCCGGGGTCTGATCCGTAACCGTGCCCCGGTTATTCAGACTGAGCGAGTAAATTCCTTCGCGGAGTTCTGTTACCGGATGCATCTGATGCTCCTCAAGGAAGCGGGTCACATTCTTTACGGAGGTCTCGTTATCAATCAGGATCACCAGGGGTTCGCCCTCCTGCATTTCCAGCAGGGCTCTCTTGGTGAGGATCAGGGGCATGGGGCACTTATGTCCCCGTGCATCAACAGTCTTCATTGTTTAAAGCTTTTCAAGTATATGGGCCAGGGTGAATCCGAAATAGTTCCCCAGCATGTATCCTACCACACCGCCCGCGATACCGGTAATGATCACGTCCTTGTTCTTGAGCGCGTTGGCAACCAGCGGAACGAACGGAGGCGAGAAAATGAAGGCGGTGGCGGTGATCAGGAAATTATCAGCATCAATTCTGAATAACCGGGCAAGGATCAGATGCAGCACCAGCGAGCCAAAATAGCACCACGAGATGAACAGCACAAGATCCAGCATACCTTTGCCGAACATGGTCTTCAGGTCGGCCATCGAGGCCACGGTGAGTGAAAAGATCAGGATCAGGTAGAGTCCGAGCTGGAAGGTTTTTTCGATGCGGTTCACGGGCCTGATGATCGATGCCACAATGGCGAGCGTGGTGATGGTCAGCACCGCCACGGCATTTTTGTACGGCGCATATTCCGGTGGCACCAGCATGCTCAGTCCGGCTCCGATTGCCACGATCAGGACCGACAATCCAAATGCTTTTATCAAGGGAAAAAGGGTTCCTTTTTTTAACATCCCTGAAAAATCCTCAAGACCCGTCATTTCTTTCTGGACGAGTTCCTCATCCAGCGCGATTCCATCCTTCTCCTTGAATTTAGGCAGGATAGCCCTGAAGATTCTCGGAGCCACGGTGATGAAGAAGAGTACCAGAAAGGCTCCAACCACCATGTCATAGGTGTTCAGAAGCACAAACCGGTCAGCATCCATGTTCAGCATCAGCTTGAGCGCAGCAAAGTTCGGGGTGCCGCCTGTGTATATTCCCTCAAACATACCCGCAAGCTTCCAGGTATCCGGGAATGTATCACGCCATATAAAGAAGCCTGCGGTCACCATCACGATCCCGGCAATCAGAGCCAGTACCACGGACAGAAATCCTTTGCGGGCGTATTTAAGCCACCTTTTCAGGTTCATTGAAAAGAGCAGCAGAGGGAAAGCCAACAGGATTGTGATAGTGGTGATCATGTCCTGCACCGAGCCGATCCGGTTCACCAGCCAGTCTTTTTCAACGGCCGTTCCTTCGGCGATCAGGGCATTCAGACTCTCATTATCAATGGAAACCACCCCCTTCTCGACAAGGGCCAGTTTATAGCCGTGACTGCCCTGGGGCAGGAGTTCCGCCGTTCCGATAACCAGTCCGAACCCGTAGGCAAGAACGATGGCCCCCAGCCGTTGCAGCAGGGTCCATTTCTTACATAAATAGATGATTACCAGCGGGAAAATGAAATAAAACAGGACGAGGAGAATGATCTTTACCATGGCCTGAGTGAATTAGTTCAGGGCGAAGATACTAAAAGGGTGAGCTAACTCGCCAATCCATGAAAGGATACCTGATATCGCGTGCCGGCAGGAATGTTTCCTTAATGGGTTACTCCAAACTTTTTAAGTAAACCCCGAAGTAAACATAGATTTCCTTTAGATTCAGGATGCAATTTGACGTCATCAAACAAAATCGATCATGAAAATCCGTTTTATTCTAATTGTTCTTGTTATCCTTATAACAACCCCCTCCTTGCCAGGCCAGGAAGAACTAAAAACTTCTTTGCAAAACCGGAAATTGAGGGTTTATCTTGAAGGAGAGACAAAGGATTTCGATTATCAGCGCAGAAACATCCTGTATGTTGACTTTGTGAACGATCCTGCACTGGCGGATGTTCAGGTGATAACCACACGCGTCATGTTGGGCAATGGCGGAAGAAGGTACTATCTGAATTTTTATAGTGGATCACAGCGGGAAAAAATGGATTTCCAGCACTCCTTTCTACGAGAGCTCAATGATACGGATGATGCTCAAAGAATCAGGTTCAGAAAGGCTCTTGAATCCGGACTGCTTAATTACCTGAATGAATCCGATATTTTGGGGCGGATTCAGATCACCTATATTCCACCGAAGGAAGATGAACCTGGGTCAGCTGCCACCAAAGATTCCGCAGGAACAGCCAGGGATCCATGGAATTTATGGGTGTTCAGGCTCACTGCATCTGCTGGTTGGGACCTCGAGGAGAGCAAGTCGAGTCTCAGCTATTCCGGATCGGTCCAAGCTGATCGAATCACGGATACCTGGTTGATCCGGAATTATTACTCCCATCAGAATACGACCAGGACTTATAAACAAAGCGAGAATGAAGTTTATAAATCAATAAATATTGTCGACAACCTACAATCCAGGCTGGTTTATGCCCTGTCTGGACATTGGTCGGCTGGACTTTTCCTGAATGTTGACCGGAGCACCTATCTGAACACTGACCTTGGGATTGGGATCAAACCAGCCATCGAATACAATTTTTTCCCCTGGAAGGATGCCGACCAAAAAATCTTCACAGCCGCCTACTATGTTGGTCCCGCCTGGTACAAATACCACGATACCACATTCCTGGACCGATTGAATGACAATCTTTGGGAACACAACCTTCTCGTATCACTGCAAATGGTTCAGCCATGGGGAGAAGTGGATGTAAACCTGGGATATGAGGGTTATCTGAACGATTTTGCCAATTATAATCTGAGCGCAGAGGCAGATCTATCATTCAGGATCTCCAAAGGTCTGTTGCTGACCTTTGAACTTCAGGCCGAAAGCGTTCATAATCAGTTGTACCTGCCCAAGGATGAAGTTTCACTGGAGGAATTGCTTCTAAACACCAGAAAGCTGCCAACTACCTATCAGTTTGGTGGCAAGTTGGGTTTGAGGTTCTATTTCGGATCTATATACAATAACGTCGTGAACGAAAGGTTATAATAGTAGACCCGATCCAGCCGGTTCACCAGCCGTTCCTATTAAACCGCCCTGCCTTCGGCTATCAGGGCATTCAGACTCCCGTTATCAATGGAAACCACCCCCTTATCAACAAGGGTCTGTTCTTGCAACCCTGTCTGATCAGACAGCAAGAGTAAGAATCATCCTTGTGCCGGTTATCCCGTTGCCCTGATTCCGGTCCCTGATTTCGATCCTGTTATGCTTTGGAGAACTCCTTTCGTTGATCAGATCAAGCCGTTCCTTTAATATTTCAAGCCCTTTATCCAGATGGTCCATCGCCCGACCCCATGCAGCCCGGCCCAGTCCATCGTCAACCACCTCCACCTGCAGCAGGTTGTCGGTTTG
>Ga0172371_10009913_pt1 | contig 13005 bp, 8 predicted proteins | sample Lak12m_FD_114543 | JGI IMG/M metagenome (GOLD analysis project Ga0172371, IMG submission 114543) | Freshwater microbial communities from Kabuno Bay, South-Kivu, Congo - kab_022012_12m | ecosystem: Environmental > Aquatic > Freshwater > Lake | place: Democratic Republic of the Congo: South-Kivu... | reverse complement strand
CCAATGCTAAAAAGTCTTTTCGCATGTTTTCCGTAGGGGCGGTTCGCGAACCGCCCCTACATCGGTAAATTATTTTGAGAACCGGTATAACTGAAAATCCACCCTTGCTGATTAGAGTGAATATCCGATCATTTAATTACTTCATTACTGTGAATATTCGCTTTGCTTTTACTTGACAATTGCTGCTTGCTGCTTGTGACTTTTTTAGTTGGAAAGCGCATACACGATAATATTTACTCCCATCTTTAGCGCGGCTTCCCGCTTTTCCGCCGGGTCGTTATGCACTTCCGCGTCTTCCCAGCCATCGCCTAAATCCGATTGGTAAGTATAATACACTAACAGCCGATTGTCCTTTATTATGCCAAATCCTTGAGCCGGTAAACCGTCGTGTTCGTGGATTTTCGGAGGCCCGGAGGGAAAATCGTAATGGCTGTGGTAAATCGGATGGTTGAACGGCAATTCCACCAACTCTTCTTCGGGGAATACCTTTTTCAATTCCGCCCGGATAGATTTATCCATTCCGTAATTGTCATCGCAGTGTAAAAATCCCCCGGCTAATAAATACTGCCGCAGGTTTTCCGCTTCCGCCTCGCTTAATTTCACGCTTCCGTGACCGTTTAAATACAGCGCCGGGTAATTGAAAATCTCCTTAGCGCCGGCTTCCACTATCGCCGGTTCCGCGGCGCAGTCGATGCGGGTATTTTTGCCGATATATTCCAGCAGATTGGGCAAAGAAGTCGGATTGGAATACCAATCCCCGCCGCCGCTGTATTTCACCCGCGCAATAGTGAAATCCCCGCCAAAAGCTGGCAAAACTGCCATCAATCCCACATAGAAAAGAGATAACATTTTTTTTAGACTTGTCATCGAAAACGGGCTTCTAAGTCTGCATTCCCACGCAGGAGCGTGGGAACGAGAAATACTGAATACTGGTTTCATCGTTGGGTCAGGCAATAATGATTGTGTCAGGCGAGGGCGCCTGACACCACAATCCTCCGGCTTCCCGCTTTCGCGGGAATGACAATTGTGGGGCTTTTCAAAAAAAGCGGCGCTTTGTTTGTTTGCCTTTCACTAATCACTCTTCGCTTATCGCTAATCCCTGCTTTTAACTTGGCACTTGGCGCTTATTCCCTGATACTGACATACACATCCTTCTTAATCGTTTCCACCCAGTCGTTATACACCTTCTCCTGCTTAAAATTCAAAGCCATCTGAGATAGCTTTTCCCAATCGGTTTCCAAAGTCAAATCCCGCGGTTTCTGCCGGTCGATAACCTTCAATATTTGCATCCCCATCGGGCTTTCAAACGGCGGCGTAAATCCTCCCGCCGGCAGATCTTTGATGCGGTCGGCGAAAATGGGGATCATTTCCGTCAATTTGAATGCGCCCAGCGAGCCGCCTTCCGGCGCAGTGGTTTCGTCCTGAGAATACTGTTTTGCCAATTCCGCGAAATCCGCACCGGTTTGCAGTAAATCGTATAGGGAATCGCCCAAAACCGCCGCCCGCTCTTTATCCGCAGTTGTCGGTTCCAGCTTGATCAAGATGTGGCTGGTATTGATTTTCTCCCCCTGCCGTTCGTTCAATCTGATAATATGCCAGCCGAAGCGGGTTTTCACCGGAACGGATACCATCCCGGTATCCAGGGCGAAAGCGGTTTCTTCGAATTCCGGCACAAAATCCCCCCGCTTAGTCCAGCCTAATTTCCCACCGCGTTTGGCAGAACCGGGATCCTGAGAATATTTCCCCGCAGTTTCCGCAAAATCCGCCCCGTTGTCCAATGCCTGTTTCAAAGAATCAATCGCCGCTTTCGCCGCGGTTTCAGCGTCCGCCGACGGTTCTATCTTCAGTAAAATATGGGCTAAATCCACCGTTTCCGGGCGGGAAGATAACTTTTCCTTGTTTTCCTTATAGAAATCTTCGATTTCCTGACGGCTGACTTTCACTCCCATAATCTTCCGCTGGCGCAGTTTATCCACCATTAATCCGTCACGAACCGTCTTTTCAAATTCCCGCTTGATATCGCGCAATGGTTTGCCGTAGAGTTTTTCCAAATCCGACTCAGAACCGGCTTCCTGCACCATCATCTCCATCCGGTTTTCCAATTCCCGCTTGACTTCCCGGTCTTCTACGATGATAGTGGTATCGTCCTTGGCGTTCGCCAATAGCACCTGCTGGTCGATCAGCTGTTTTAAAATCTCCCGCCGGATTTCTTCATCCTGGATGTATTTGATGGGATCCACCCGGTTCTGCAGAGCTAAACTCTGAGCGTACTGCAGAACTTCCGATTCCAAAATGATATTATCTTCCACCACGGCAATGATGCGGTCCACCGTCTCCTGACCGCTGACCATTCCCCCGGATAGTAAAACTATTATAAGGCCAAAAATAATCCTCATTCACCTTCTCCGATATGAATTCCCGCGGCCTTCAGCCGGTCGCGGTAAACTACAGGTTTGTACTTTTTCCTTAGTTCATTCAACAGCGCCTCCTTGATCCGCAGTCTTTCGTCTTGAGTGATGCGGAAAATTATCGTTTCCCGCACTAGTTCCAAGGGTTTGAGCGTTCCCGCTTCCATCACCGCTTCGACCCGGAAAACTACTTTTCCCCGTCCGTTATCCACTGGGCCGATAACCGTCCCCGCCGCCGCATTGGCTAATCCCGTAAAAGGCGGCGGCATCGAGCCCGCATCGAGCAAATTATCCCGGTTCGATACCAATCCCGGAAATTTTGTCAAAACCTCTTCCACCGCGGTTCCCCGCCGCATCAGCTTCGCCGCTTCCGCCAACACTTCATCGTCCAATCCGCTGACCGTAGTCACCTCGGTTTCCCGCTTCACCCGCGGGAATTCTTTTTGATGCTGTTGGTAATAAGCCGCTATCGACTCCTCCGAGGGAACTGCAATCTTGGCATACTCCTTCTCCAATAATAATTCCGTCAACAGCTTAGCGCGGATGGATTCCATTTGGGTGTTGAATTTAGCGTCCTGATCCAACTTCCGCCTTTCCGCTTCCAGCGCCAGCAGACTGGTTTCCACCCAGCTGTTGATATATTCGCCGGGATTTGCCGAGTTCGCCGCTTGGCTTTGGCTTAAACGGTAATGTCCCGCCCGCGCCGCCGCCGCTTCGCCCGAATTGCCGCCGCTTTTCTCCCGCTGGCAGCCGGCGCTGAATATTAACACAACCGCTAAAATGAGAAAATACATCGTGTGCCTGAAAAAATAGGGCTTCGCTATTTTGTATAGGTAGAGGGACTTGCAAAAGTCACCAAAAATGTCACCCTGAACTTGTTTCAGGGTCTCTATGAAAATATATATTACTAAATAACAAGAGATTTTGAAACGAGTTCAGAATGACAATTTAAAGCATTTTTGACTTTTGCAAGAGGCTCGGTAGTTTGAATATTTTGTGTTTTTTTAATCCCCCTTTAAGACTTGTCCTGAACTTGATTCAGAGCCTGTCCTGAACTTGATTCAGGAAAAAAGGGGAAAGTGGAGTCGGACGGCTGTTTGCTTTTCTCCCCTTTATTTAAATGGGGGAAGGAGGGATTTTCACCTAAAATACCAATACTACCCTTAATATGATTTTAATCCACAAATTTAGCGTCTCCGTCAGGCGGAGAGCCTGACAGCATGGCTCCTCGACTTGCGGACTTGTCGACTTGCAGACTTCTCTTATGCTGTCGACCGCAGAGGGTCGACAGCACGCTTCTACTCAGTGGTGTCAGGCGTCCCCGCCTGACACCACTGGATTTTCCCTAAATCCTAAATCCGAATTCCTAATTCCAAGACTACTTCTTCTTTTCCGGGGCTTTTTCCAAACTCTTCGGTTCGGACATCGGGATTGCTTTCTGCTGAGGTTCATTATTCAAACTGCCGGGAGCTCCTGGTTTTTCTTTCCCTGGAGCCGCCGCCGCCTGCACGAAAGGCATCGCGCCGCGCAGATTCTCTTCGTAAATTTTAATCGAGACTTCTGTACGAAGACGCTTCAGCCAATCTTCTTCCAGCTGCTTCTGCGTATCCATCCGATAATCCCGTTCCACTTCGCGCCGGGATTCCTCGAAAGTCTTCTGCACCGCCGGCAATATATCTTCGACTTTGAATACGGAATACTTATTACCCATCCTGATTGGAGCTTTGCAGAATTGACCTTTTTCCAGTTTGAAAGCTTCGCGGCCGATGCGGCCGTAACGGTTCTTGCCGAAAGGTCCTAAAAGACCCTTTTCACCCTGAGCGTTTGCTCTGGTGGTGTGTTTCTTAGCTAATTTTTTAAAGTTCGCGCCGGATATACCTTGTTTCAACAGTTTATCTGCTAAAGCCCGGTCTTCCACAAAGGCTTCGCTGATAGTTACCTGCGGTTCGGTCATATACTTTTCCAGATGGTCATTGTAATACTTCAGCAGAGAAGCGTCGTCGAAATTGATTTTATCCTCAATCTCCTGCTTGCGAACTTCGCGCACCATCTGAGCTTCCATCGCTTCGTTCGCCGCTTTCACTGCTTCCGGATCGTCATAGATTTTCCGTTCTTTCGCTCGTTCCGCCAGCATTTCCGGCACCACGATGCCGTCGATTACCTGTTTGAAATCTTCCGCAGCGGCAAAAGCGCCTGCGCCCCGTCCGCCAATTTTTTCATCCAAATCGGCTACGGTAATCTTGCCTTTCTGCCATTCCGCCACTATCATCCTCCGCTGTTCTTCCGTAAAATTGGAAAACAGCGACACATTCTGCGGATTAGCGGGGACTTTCGACGAATCGACCGGTGTGTTAATCTTAGCGTAGATCACATTGAGGCTGTCCATATGGACTTTCAGACCTTTAGAAGTCTTCAATTCATCGATATACTTAGTGGCTTCTTCCCGCAGCTGGGTCATTTTGACCCGGCGCAGATTTTCCTTGATGGCGGCTTTTTCTTCCTCGAAAGTTTTCCGTTCCACCGGGCGGCGGTCGGTCACTTCGATAATATGGAAACCGTACATCGTGCGCACCGGTTTGGACAGTTCGCCGACTTTCATATCGAAAACCGCCTTCTGGAATTCATCCACCATCCGCCCCCATTGGAAATAACCTAAATCGCCGCCGTTGACGGAATTGCTCTTGTCATCGGAAAACTGCTTCGCCAATTCCGCGAAATCGGCTTTGTTGACAATCGCCTGGTAAATGCTGTCGGCTTTGTTCTGCGCGGCCAGCACGCTGGCGGAATCCGCCGGATTTTCAATCCGCACCAAAATATGCCGGGCTTTCACTTCTTCGCCGGAATGATCGTAATAAGTCTTAACTTCCGCTTCGGTAATGACTTTATCCACGATTTCCCGTTCATACAGGATTTGCTGAACCGCTACGCGTTCCTGAGCAGCTTTCGTGGCTTCCACAATTTCTTCCTTCTTGTCCAGCCCTAAGTTGTAAGCTCCGGCCAGCATCAGCTTCTGGTCGATCATCGTATTCAGGAAATCCAGCCGGTCTTTGAAAGCCTGCTGCTCTGCGTTCTGTTCCGTCCGGTAGCGGGCGATGAACTGCTCGTTGAATTGGCTGGCGGTAATCTTGAATTTACCGACCTTGGCCACCACCTTATCCTTCTTGGCGCACCCGCCAAAAATCAACGCCGCCGCAATAATCAAGACTGCGGCAACTAGTACAAAACGAAACGCTTTTGAAAACATTTGAATCCTCTTAAATTATTATGATACAGATAGTTATTTATTTATTAAATCGAAAAAGCTATTCACAACAGATAAAACAGATATAACAGATAAAAAATTATCCGGCTATCCAGTTTGTCGGCTTTAGGTGAAAAAAGAGTAGAATAGTCATGCTGAACTTGTTTCAGCATGACTATTTTCGGAAAGTTTTGGATTAGCTAAATTGTTTCGTTTTACCGCATGTTACCTTATTTACAGATTCTTATTTTTTCTGTTATATCTGTTTCAACTGTTGTTAATCGCTTTTAAAAACTGTTCCGCGCGCTGTAATTGTTCCACAATGTTATCGGTATGGGATACTAACCTGATGGCGAAAACCGGTTCTGCGGCGAATTCAATCTGAAAACCGTCCGCCGCTTTCACCGCGCTTTCAATCAATTTGCGGTAGCCTTCTTCCCGCGGAGCTAATTCAAACTTGATCTGCCCCAAATTCACTTCAAAAGCTGATACTCCCTTTTCCGCTGCAGCCAGCTTCAAATTCAGGGTGTAAAACAGATTGACCAGCGCTTCCGGCATTTTGCCGAAACGGTCGAGCATCTCTCCTTCTAACTTCTTTAATTCTTCAGATGTTCCGGTGCGCGACATCCGGCGGTAGAAATTCACCCGTAGGCTTTCGTCCTCGATGTAATCGCCCGGGATATAGACATCGCCCGCAACCGTGATTTTCATCCCGTTTTCCAATGTTTTCGCCGCTTCCCGCTGACGCTTTTCCGGACTTTCCAATCCCTGTTCGCGACGGATTTCGGTCATCGCTTCTTCCAACAGATTGGAATACATATCGAAACCGATGGCGTTGATGAAGCCGGACTGCTGAGCCCCCAAGATATTGCCGGCGCCGCGGATTTCCAAATCCTTTAAAGCCACCTGGAAGCCGGCGCCCAATTCGGTGAAATGCGAAATAGTTTCCAGCCTCGACCGCGCCTGGCTCGACAAAGCCTGTTTCGGCGGAATCAATAAATAAGCGTAAGCTTGCCGGTCGCTGCGTCCAATCCGCCCTCTGAGCTGATACAGCTGAGCCAATCCCAGCTTATCCGCCCGATTGATCACCATCGTATTCACATTGGGCAAATCGATGCCGGATTCGATAATCATCGTGCACACCAGGCAATCCACCTTCTTCTGCACAAAATCCAGCATCACCTGTTCCAGATCGTGAGCGTGCATCTGTCCGTGAGCGATCGCGCACCGCGCTTCCGGAACTACCCGGGATAACATCGCCTTAATCGCATCTATCGACCGCACCCGGTTATGGATAAAGAACACCTGTCCGCCGCGTTTCAGTTCGAACATCAACGCTTCCCGGATAACGCCTTTATCGAAAGGAACTATCTCCGTCATAATCGGCATCCGGTCCGCCGGAGGGGTTTCTATCCTCGACATATCCCGCGCTCCGGCTAAAGCCAAATGCAGTGTCCGGGGTATCGGGGTAGCCGTCAAAGTCAATACATCTACTTCAGCCCGCAGTCTTTTCAGCTTTTCCTTATGCTTGACCCCAAACCGGTGTTCTTCGTCGATAATCAGCAGTCCCAGCCTGCGGAAAGCCACATCTTTCGACAGCAATCTGTGCGTGCCAATCACGATGTCGATAGAACCGTTCCTTATACCCTGTATCACTTTGCGTTGTTCCGCCGGAGTCAAAAACCTCGACAGCGAAGCAACATTCACCGGGAAGGAGGCCATCCGGTCTTTGAAAGTCTGCAGATGCTGTTGCGTCAAAATCGTGGTCGGCGCCAGCACCGCCACTTGCCGGTTAGATTGAATCGCTTTGAAGGCGGCCCGCACCGCCACTTCCGTCTTGCCGAAACCCACATCTCCCAGCAGTAATCTATCCATCGGCTTCGACCGTTCCATATCCTGTTTGATTTCCTCCGCCGCCCGCCGCTGGTCCGGAGTATCCTGATAGACAAACGCATCTTCCATCTGCCTCTGCCACACATCGTCCTTCGCGAAGGCGTACCCCCCCTGCACCTGTCGTTTCGCCTGTAAAGTGATCAAATCTTTCGCCATCTCCAGCAAGGCTTGTTTTGTCCGCTGCTGCATCCGTTCCCAATCCCGCCCGCCAATCTTGTTAATCGCCGGGACAAATCCTTCCCGCCCGGAATATTTCTGCACCCGGGTAAAAGCTTCCAATCTTACATATAAAGCGACATTGTCTTTGTAGAGAATATGCAGGCATTCCCTTTCGTGTCCCGCCACTTTGATAGTTTTCAAGCCTTGGAAGATTCCAATGCCGTAATCCACATGCACTACATAATCGCCCTTCTGCAGTTCATCCGGTTCCACCGGGTGAGCGTAAGTCCTGAATTTGGCGAAAGACCGCCGTGGACGAGGGCGGTCGTACAATTCCCGTTCGGTGTAAAATACGGTTTTCCCCGCCGGATAAATAAATCCCCTCTGCAAAGGCAAGACGCCGAACTGCACCTGCGAAGTTATCCCGTAATCAATCTCCTTCAAGCTATTTTCCAGCCGTTCCCGCCGATGTTCCGATTCCGCTCCGGTCAATACGCGGTATCCCTGCCGGACATACCTTTCCGCCTTGAGCAGATAATCCGCTTCCCCGCCTAAAAACATCTCCGCCGCTTTACCGCCGAATTTTATCCGGGTATTGGTCGAGGTCGAATGGATTAAGGAAGTCCGTTTTTCCTTCAATAGATCCAGCGGACTGATTTCGCTTTCCACCAATCTGTGATATCGCTCTTCAATCTCCGGCAAATTCTCCCAAAATACCACGCCCTCCATCAAATCGAAAACGGAGCATTCTTCTTTAAACCGGCGGCTGATATAGATTTCCGCTTCCTGCAGTTCCCGGATCGACCTCTGCGACCGGGTGTCGAATTCCCTCAGTGAAACGATTTCATCGCCCCAGAATTCCATCCGGTAAGGATTGCGCTGTCCGTAAGGAAATAAATCCAAAATCCCCCCCCTTAGCGCCAATTCCCCGCATCCTTCCACCTGCACTTCCCGTTTGAATCCGGCATTCATCAGCCGCCGCACCAGATCATCCGGTTTAATCTCCATTCCCAGACACAGGTTCAGCAGATTTTCTTTCAAAGCTCCCGGGGCGGGGAATTTTTCCACCAGCGTTCCGGGCAGCGCCACCAGACACCGGGGCGGATTCTGCGCCAGCCGCCGCAGCGATTCGGTGCGATGATGTTCCGCCACTTCCGCCGTCATCCGGCTCATCGTGAATTTCCCTCCCGGCGGCAGAAACACCGCTTCCTCTTCACCTAACAACGGATACAAATCATCAAGCAGCGCTTCTCCCGCCGCCGAATCCGCTGTCACCACCAAAACCGGCTGTTCCCGGCTGAGCGCGGCGATCAAAACCGACAACATCGATCCGGCCAATCCCCCGATAGTGACTTCCCCGCCCGCCTCAATGCGCGGTAATAATTCCCGGTAAGGCGCGGAAGTTTCCATCGCGGTTATTAAATCCTCCCCCAGCGTATCCGGTTTGATTTCCGCCGAAACTGATTCCGGACTATATGTTGAAATTGTATCTATGTTTTTGTGCTCTATTGATTTGCTTTTATCCGCTTTTATCCCTTGCATCCCTGTTGAAATGCTTTTGCTTTTAACGCTTGAAAACGACTAATTTCCCACCGCCGTCAATATCAATTTCCTCGCAGCTGCCGCCTAAGAAATCCGTTTTCTCCCGTTTCCCCGTCCATAATAACAACTTGCCTCCGGGATTGAGCCGTTCTTTCAGAAGCGGAACCGTGACCTCAGGTTTCCCCATCGCCCGGCTGAAAACAATATCGAATTTATCCGGCAGCTCTTCCACCCGCCCCTGAATGACTGTAATTCCTGTCAATCCCAGTTCTTCCCGCACATTCTGTAAAAACAGGGTCTTTTTACGGTTGGCGTCGATTAAAGTTAAATCCAAATCCCGGCGCATAATTTTCAACGGCATCCCCGGCAAACCCGCGCCACAGCCCGCGTCAAGACATTTAGTTCCTGGTTGAATTAAATCCATTTCCAAGGGTTTCAGCGAAGGGATAAAATGTTTTTTCCACAAGTTTTCCACATCGCGGGGGGAAATCAAATTCTTTCTGTAGTTTCCTGCTTTTATAAGCACTTCATATCTGCGAAATGATTCTATAATATCTGCATAGGTGACTGTGATAATTTTATGATTGATATTATAAATATTTAAAATATAATCATATACACTGTTATCCACAGGCTTTTCCACAAACTTCGCACTTTTATTTTTCCGGAGAAAAGGCAAGAATTTTTTCCTGCAATATGTGAATTCACGGTTAATTTCTTATTAATACAGATTTAACGAAAAAAGTTTTCCACAATTTTTAAAAGCTGCGAGTTGCAAGATGCGAGTCTTTGTAGGGACACGCTATAGCGTGTCCCTACAGTACTGCCCATTATGTGTGTGGTGTCGACTCTCCGTAGTCGACACTTATACTTGTCAATCAGACATAAGAGCAAAAGCACAGGATTCCCGCTTTCGCGGGAATGACAGCTCTTGGGCGTTTTCGGACATACTGGAAAGCGGGAATCAGGAAGAATGATAATTGTAGAATTATGGATACTGGCTTTCGCCAGTATGATCCCCTTCGAGAGTTTTAGGACAGAACATTGTTCTGTCCCTATAAAATCATTTCCAATTCTATCTCATCCCGCAATGGTATTCCGTACAATCCGATTGCCGGGATGCTTGGCTTTAATTTCCGGGAAAGTTCCAAAGCGTTAGGATAAACCGCTTTCAAAACAAATCCCCGCTTCTGATAGAAGCGCAGGGCATCAATATTATCATTGGTAGTAATCAGCCAAATTCGTTTCACTCCCCTTTTCCGCGCCAGATCTTTTACTGCATCGATTAATCCAGTCCCCACACCTCGTTTTTCCAATATTGCATCCAATGTAACTACTTCCAGTTCCTCTCCGGCAATCCGGTAAGTCAATAATCCCGCTTCCTTACCGTCGAGCAGCGCTGCCGATCCCGACAGACTACAGGCATCGTAAATTTTCCCCCGGGTCACTACCTTAGTAGATCCCCAGCTTTTAAACAATAAATCTCTCGCCCAGGGCAAATGACTCTCATCATATTCCACTATTTCCAGCATCCGCTTTTAATTCTCTTTATCCCTGTTAATATGCTTTTGCTCTTGCTTTTGCTTTTTCCCAACTCCGAACTCCTACTCCTAATTCCGCTTTTACATTTGCTTTTCACTGACCCCTAATCCCTGCTTTTAACTGTTCCATATGAAACACTGCGTTTTTTCAATGCAATCGCCAGCACCGCCACATCCGCCGGGGTCACGCCGTAAATCCTCCCCGCCGCGCCTAAAGACACCGGCTGCACCCGTTTCAACGCCTGCCGCCCTTCATACGACAGCGAAGGCAAACCGTTATAATCCCACTCGGCCGGGATCGATTTGCTTTCCATCCGCCGGAATCGTTCGATATCCTGCAGCTGCCGGTCGATATACCCTTCGTATTTCACCCGCAATTGCGTCTGGCGCAGCACTTCTGCGTCGTATTCCCCGTCAGGAATTTCCGGTAAAACCGGCAATACATCAGCGATAGTCAAATCCGGCCGCCGCAATAATTCCTCGCCGCTATAGTTGCCGCCCGCGTATTCCGTCCGGTTTTTCCGTAGAAATCCCCGCAATTTATCCATTGAGCGGAACTTTTCCCGGTAAGCTCGATATACTTCTTCTTCCACCAGTCCAAATTTATAGCCGAATTCGGTCAATCTTTCATCGGCGTTATCCGCCCGCAGTAACAGCCGGTATTCCGCGCGGGAAGTGAACATCCGGTAAGGTTCCGGCGCGCCCCGGATGATCAAATCGTCGATCATCACTCCGATATAGGCTTGCGACCGGTCCATAATAAACGGCGCTTCACCGCGGATCTTCAACGCGGCATTGATCCCCGCCATCAATCCTAACCCCGCCGCTTCTTCGTAGCCGGAAGTCCCTAACACCTGCCCGGTGAAATACAATCCTTCCACCGCCCGCGTTTCCAAAGTGTATTTGACCTGATGCGGAGGAAAAGCGTCGTATTCTATCGCGTAGCCCGGGCGGGCGATGACCGCCTCTTCAAAACCGGTTATCGTATGTAAAGCTTCTTCCTGCACTTCCGCCGGGATGCTGGTGGAAAAACCGTTCAAATACACCAGCGGATCGTCCCACCCCTCCGGTTCCACAAACAATAAATGCCGGTCTTTATCAGCAAAATTCGCCACTTTAGTTTCAATCGAAGGGCAGTACCTCGGCCCTATCGCCTTAATAGTGCCGTCGAATAAAGGCGCTTCGTAAAAATGTTCCCGGATGATCCGATGCGTTTCCGGATTAGTATAAACCTGATAACACCGCATCTGCTTTAAATCCGTATGTGCTTTCGTCCGTTCGGAAAAATAATGTATATCTTCATCGCCTTCCTGCATCATCAAACGGGAATAATCGATGCTGGCGCTGACAATACGCGGCGGAGTGCCGGTCTTTAAGCGCATCACTTCAAACCCTAATTCGCTTAACTGCCGGGACAATCCCCGAGAAGGCGCTTCGCCGAACCGGCCCGCTTCCTTCTGCATTTTCCCGGTGAAAATCACACCTTCTAAAAAAGTCCCCGCCGATAAAATCACCGCTTTTGCGGCGATTTCGCCGTTTTTCCGTAATTTCACGCCTCGAACTTTCCCCTTTTCCACCATCACGCAGGTAACTTCATCTTCGACAATGCTTAAACCGGGAATCAGTTTCATTCGTTCGGTCATCAATTTTTCGTATAATTTGCGGTCGCACTGCGCACGCGGCGACCACATCGCCGGGCCTTTGGAACGCCCCAACACCCGGAACTGCACCGCCGCCTGATCGGCGATATATCCGATTTCCCCGCCCAAAGCGTCGATTTCCCGCACTAACTGCCCTTTCGCCATCCCGCCAACGGCGGGATTGCAGGACATCCGTCCCAAAGCGTCCGCAGTCATTGTCACTAAAGCCGTACGCATACCCATCCGCGCCGCCGCTGAAACGGCTTCGCAGCCCGCATGCCCTCCGCCGATTACTATGATGTCGAAAGCAGTCATTTCCTATGTCTCAAGTCTCGTGTCTCGTGTCTCAATTTTTCCTCGTTCCCACGCTCCGGCGTGGGAATGCATATATTCGTCACTGCAACTATAAAAACACACGATTTGTCATTCCCGCGAAAGCGGGAATCCAGAGCCTTTGCTTTACTCCTCGTTCCCACGCTCCGGCGTGGGAATGCGTATATTCGTCACTGCAACTATAAAAACACACGATTTGTCATTCCCGCGAAAGCGGGAATCCAGAGCCTTTGCTTTTACTCCTCGTT
>Ga0172371_10009912_pt1 | contig 13008 bp, 10 predicted proteins | sample Lak12m_FD_114543 | JGI IMG/M metagenome (GOLD analysis project Ga0172371, IMG submission 114543) | Freshwater microbial communities from Kabuno Bay, South-Kivu, Congo - kab_022012_12m | ecosystem: Environmental > Aquatic > Freshwater > Lake | place: Democratic Republic of the Congo: South-Kivu... | reverse complement strand
TTTTTGTCCTGCATCTGCTACAAATTTTGCTGAATCTACTACTCCATCTTTTACATACTTAGCTGTAAATTCTGCACTAGATGCTAAGCTATCCCATTGTCTTCCTGTCCATTCTGAAGCGGCTTTTGCCTGCGCTTCTGTCCATTCAACTCCTTGACTGACAGTGTCTTTGATTTCATCAAATGCAATTATACTTAAACCTACTGCAACTTCTGCTGCATTTGCGCCAGCTTCTTTTGCTTTAGCTATAAATTCTTTTCCAGCAGCCGTAGCAACGTCTATATATTGTTCTCCTACTTTTACTATGTGATCTGCTTTTGCTGCCATTTTATTCCATGCATCTTGTCCTGCATCTGCCACGAACTTTGCTGAATCTACCACTCCATCTTTTACATACTTAGCTGCAAATTCCGCACTAGATGCTAAAGCGTCCCACTTTTCTCCTGTCCATGTCATAGCTACTTTTGCACTTTCTTTTGTCCACTCTGCTCCTCTAATTAAGGCGTCACTAACGTCATCATACGTTGCCTCTACAACCTCCATTCCAGCAACAGCTTTATCTACCGCCCATTCATGAGCCGCAGAAGCTCCCTCTACTGCTGCATTTTTTGCTGCTTTTCCTGCTTCTACTGTTGCTCCAATAGCATTGGCCGTGCTATCCACTGCCGCATCGTAACCTTTGCCTACTGCATCTGCTGTGTCTGATGCAACTACTTTTGCATCTTGGATAACTCCTCTAGCTCTACGTCTAGCTCTTGCTGCAAAAGAGTCATCTTCTTCTGCTTTATATTCCTGAGATAATTTTTCTACGTGAACTCTATCAGTTTGGTTCATAAAAGGCATTTCCTTCCATAATTCAGCAATTTTTTGCTCATAGACCTGCTGATCCATAGTGACTCTACTGTCGAGGTTATTTAACTCTACCATTGTTTGTCCAACGGACTGACCTGCTTCTATTTTTTTCTTGGATTCCATTGCAATAGTCGCAGCTTGATTTGCAACATCTTCAAGTTCTCTTTGGAATGTTCCCAAAAAATTTCTAGAAACGTCCAGCTTTTCTTTTAGCCACTGAGGCATTGTTTCTAAAGATTCATTTAGTAATGTCGCCTCTGTTCCGGCTTTCTCTGCATCTGCTAAAATGGCGTTTTGTTCTGCCATAAATGCATCTTGATTTGCAAAAGATGCCTGAGTTTTACTTCTTTCAATTAAGTTTCTTTTTGCGTCCAGTAAACGTTTTCGTTTGTCCTGCATTGATATATCAGCTATTCCCAATTGCTTATTAGTATCTAAATCGTGATTTAGAGAAAGCTCTTTAAGCTCTGATACCATTGCATTAGCTTGGTCTACATTTAATCCACCAACAACCGTCTTTGCAACCAAAGTATCTAATTTTGCTTGGTACTTCTGAGAAATATCTTTTAGTGGTTTTAATTCCGCCAAGCTACTTCCTTCCTGTGATTGTCTTTTAAGTGTATCGCCAAAGCTTTTTAGTCCTTCCTTGAGTTTCGCTTTTGCAGCCAGTAAATTGGCTTCGTCCTCTCTCCCAGTTTCTGGTTTAGCTTTTCCAGCTTCTAGTTTCTTGCTTGCATCTAATGGTTTTGGTAGATCCCCTGATGGATCTTTATCAAAAAATACAAACAGATTAGGCTTAAATAAACTTTTTGATGTAATGAAATGCAATGTTTTCATGTTTTTTTGTTTTAATTTTTGTATAAAAATAATTAATTTAGATAGTGCTAATCTCGTTCAAAAGTCTTTCCTGCTCTTTTTCGGAACTACTGTTATCTATTTTTTCTTTTTCAACTCTAATATCTTTATTAAAATTAACCATCAGCTCTTTTATTGCAGTTGCTGCCTTTTCGAATGCGGCAATTCTTTCTTCGTTTGACATCTGATTTGTCGAACTTCCTTGTTCTTCAATTGATTTAATTAGCGCTTCTTTTTCAGTTTCAGATAAATTGACGATACTATCTATGTATCTCTGCTTTAGATCGTCAGGCAAAAAATCTAAAGATGGCGATTTTTGAATAATCTCCACAAGCTTTTGATTTTTTATTTTCGAGTAATCTATTGTCATTTTTATTTTTAAATATTGTATAATTGTACCATTTTCGTATACATTGGTCAAGTATGGTTTTTATTTTTTTATATAGTATTATTGTTGGTGTTTTAATCATTCCTATGGATCAGCGAAGTAAAATTGCAATATTGGGACTTGGTGTAGAAGGAAAAGCTATGCTGGATTATTTGATCAAGCATGAATATCGAGATATCACCGTATGCGACAGAAATGTTGATATTAAAAAAGATCTACCGTCCGGAGTGTCTTCACAATTAGGAGAGGGCGTTTATTTGAACAATCTAGATAAATTTGATGTAATAATCAGAAGTCCTGGCGTGAAATATTTAGATCCACGTATTCAAGAATCAAAAGCAATCGGCAAAGAAGTCACGAGCCCTACAGCGTTTTTCTTGGACCAGTGTCCGTGTCCCGTAATAGGAGTAAGCGGTACAAAGGGAAAGGGGACTACTTCTACATTAATTCATCTGATTTTAAAAGAAGGTGGAATCAAGTCACATCTCGGTGGAAATATCGGAGAACCGCCAATAAAATTTTTGGATAAATTAAAAAAGGACAATGTCGTTGTTTTAGAGATGTCTAGTTTTCAGCTACAGGACTTAGAAAAAAGCCCTCACTATGCAGTACTTTTAAATACTACTGTCGACCATTTAGATTATCATGTAGATACTGAAGAATACATGGAGGCAAAAGAAAATTTACTTTCACATCAAGAAAAAAATTCTGTAGCCGTAATGAATGTGGATTATGAATATGTAAAATATTACACACCTCTGACAAAAGGTCATGTAAAATTTATTAGTCGAAAAAGAAAATTAGATGAAGGCGCTTATGAGCAAAATGGGATTATTTATTATTGTAAAAAGAAAAAATGTGAAGAGATAATGAAAACTTCTGAAGTTGGATTAATTGGCTCGCACAACCTAGAAAACGTGATGCCTGCAATTATAATTGCAAAAGAACTTGGAGTCTCAAATGAAGACATTGTAAAAATTGTGAAGAAATTTAAAGGACTTCCTCATAGACTAGAATTTGTAAAAGAAGTGCATGGAGTTAAATTTTATAATGATTCTTTTTCAACAAATCCTCTTACTTCTATGGCAGCCGTTGATAGCTTTGATGTACCAACTACTTTGATTGCCGGAGGATACGATAAAGGTCTTTCATATGACGAATGGGCTGTAAAAATTCTCACAAAAGAAAATCTTCATACTGTAATTCTCATAGGAGATCTTGCTGAAAAAATGGAGAAAGAATTAATTGCTGCAGAAAAAAAACTAGGAGATGCCGAGGCATATCCAACAAAAATACTTCGCAGAAATTCGCTAGAAGAAGCCATTTTGACGGCATACATGGACTCGCGCGAAAATAGCGTCGTAGTGATGTCTCCGGCGGCAGCGAGTTTCGATATGTTTCATGATTATAAAGAAAGAGGGGAGAAGTTTAGAGAGTTTGTGGAGAAGATAAGATAATCAATGAAGAGATATTATAAATAATTTTTTCTCATATCGACTTTTGTTGAAATAGCTGCCAGCCACTAATACTCTAGACTCATCTATTTTTGGGCTGCTATTTCATCACAAAAGTCTTCAAATGTCGTAAAAATTATTTATAATATCTCTTCATCTCCTTACAACTGACTTCCTTCTACCTGTTCTGGAGTGTCTTTTTTAAGCAATTTCAACATATCTTTGTTTACTGTTTTTGTAACAACAAGCATTACAAAATAGACTACCATTCCTATAATTATCAGAGGGAACACGTTCCAGTTTTGTAAGAATTTGTAGGTGATAGGTTGCAATAAATATATTGATATTCCCATTACTATTGCTGACAAAATTATCTTGAAGATGTTTGTAAAATTAAGATTAAAGTTTAGATATTTTTTAGCCATTAAATATGTAGCAATTAAAATAAAAAATTCACTACATACGCTGCTCGCAGCCGCGCCTCTGAAACCAAAAATCGGAACCAGTGAAAGATTTAAAATGATGTTCAATACCACACAAGTAGCATTTATATAAAGAAGTTTTACCTGCTTATTTAATGCTATCAAAACGAATGCAAATAAAATATTTAAGAATTGAAATAGTGATGCAAGAATAAGAATCTGAAATGCAATATCTGAACCATAAAATCCTTCACTCAAACGACTCAAATAAACCGGTGAACTTACGATAAATACTATCGGATAAGCCAAAATGAATCCTCCAATTACTGCAGGAATAGAAAGTGCCGCAAGAAAATCGAATGAATATCCAATTATTTTTTTGTATTTATCGCTCTTTTCCGTAAGAGATTTTGTCAAAACCGGAAGAACGGAATTCATGAAGTACAAAGGCAAAATAGCCAACTGTTCCAACATTCTCATCGCTACCGCATATACACCAACTTCTTCCTGTCCACGAATAAAAGAAATCATTACTGAATTTATGCGGAAATAAAAAGTATTTAAAATAAGCGCAATTCCATAAGGCAATGCCTTCCAAAAAACATCTTTCCATACATCTAAATCAAATTTAAATTCTAATGGAGTAATTTTGCTAACATATCTTTCTGTTATTAAAACCATCACTAAATTTCCTACAACTCCGGATGCAACTAACATATAAAAACCAACATTTACATCATTTGGATAGCCTATAAACACTATATAAAACATCATTCCTACTGAAATTGCTTTTCCTATAACTGTAGCTATTGAAGCTAATTCCATTTTTAATTTAGTCTGAAGAACACTAGAAATCGTGCCATTCACTATCGTCAAAAATACTGTAAGAGAAGCCACCGCCACACCTAATGGAATTCTAGTATTTTCGTATGCCGGCATCAAAAAAACTGCGATTACTGCAACCGCCATCGTCGTAAAACTTAGAATCGTGCGTAAAGAAAGAACATTTCCAATAATTTTTTGAATTCTACTTTCATCCTTCGACATTTCTTTTACTGCGATCGTAAAAAGTCCTAGGTCTGCAGCAATTCCAAAGAATGCCAAAAATTCATAAACCATTACATATTCTCCATATCCTTTTAACGACAAATAGTTGGTCGAAATTTTTACTACAGAAATTCCCAAAATAGCGATCATAACTTTTCCAGCAATCTGCCAAGCTGTATTTGATAGAATTTTTCTGGCTACAGACATACAAAATTTGATATAATAACGTGTGACACTTTACATTTTTTTATGCATGAAATAAAGGCAAAACTGGAAGAGACGGCAAAGTTGATAAATCAAGGTTTGAAAAATATAGATCTGCCTTCGAAAAAATCTGCACTCGAAGAATTAAGCAAAGAAATGCAGAATCCCGACTTTTGGACTGACAGAGAAAAAGCTCAGCAAGTAAGCCAAAAAGCCAGCCATTTAACAAAGTTAATTTCCACATGGGAAGGAATCCTTGGAGAGGCTAATGAGCTTATAGAAATGCTCCCTTCAATCTCTCCGGAACAAGACCAAAAAAGTGCTGATGATTTTATTGAGATGGTGAATGAGTTAGAAAAAAAATGGAGAAAGTTGGAAATTTCTACTTTTTTCAGTGGCAAGTTCGACGAGAATAATGTGATTCTTTCTATTCATGCAGGAACTGGTGGAACTGATGCCCAAGATTTTGGAGAAATGTTGCTTCGAATGTATTTGAGATATGCTGAACGTATGGGATTTTCCGCTCAGGTAGTGGATAAGTCTGCAGGAGAAGAAGCTGGAATAAAGAGCTGTACTGTGTTTATAAAAGGTGAATTTGCATATGGATATTTAAAAGGAGAAGGTGGAGTTCATAGACTCGTAAGACTATCTCCTTTCAATTCAAAAAATACTCGAGAAACTTCTTTTGTATTAGTAGATGTTTTACCTGAAATTGTTCAGACAGCTGAAATAGATATTGATCCTGAAGAGTTGAGAGTTGATGTATATAAATCTGGCGGACATGGCGGACAAGGAGTAAATACAACTGATTCCGCTGTAAGAATTACACATCTTCCAACTGGAATTGTAGTGACATGTCAAAATGAAAGAAGCCAATTACAAAATAGAGAATCTGCGATGAAGGTTTTGCATGCTAGACTTGCTGATCTGATGGAAAAACAACAAGCAAAAGAAATACATGACCTGCTTCCTGACAAGAGAGAAATCCAGTGGGGAAGCCAAATTCGTTCATACGTACTTCATCCATACAAGATGGTAAAAGATCATAGAAGTGGATATGAGGAGAGCAATCCTACAAGAGTTTTGGATGGTGAATTGGATGGGTTTATTGAGGCGGAATTGAAGAAAGTGAGGAAATAAGGTATAGTGAGGATCCAAAATTCACATTAAGCAATTTATGAAGAAATTAAAAATACAAACAGGCGAAAATAATCCTATTCTTAGAACAAAATCTAAGGACATTAAAAAAGTTGATGCAGCTTTGAAGAAGTTTGCGAAAGATATGAAAATAACGATGATAGAGGACGACGGGCTTGGACTAGCTGCTCCACAGGTTGGTAAAAATATAAGGATGGTGATTGTTACTTTGAATTATAAAACGAAAAACCAAGTAGTTGTCACTATGGTAAATCCAAAAATTCTTTCACATAGTGATGATACTGCCATTGCAGAAGAAGGATGCTTAAGCCTGCCAAACACTTACGATAAAGTTCGCAGATTCGTGGAAATCCTTGTCGAATTTACTAATCTGGATGCAAGTAAACAGGTTCTTGCACTAGATGATTTAAATGCGAGAGTTGTTCAACATGAAGTGGATCACTTAGACGCTATCTTGTTTATAGATAGGGCCAAAGAATTAAAGAAATCCGCTGCAGAGATGTAGAAAACATTATTCTTTGGCTTCTGGAACTGTTGGCATTTTTCTAGGTTCAGCTTTTGGTTCTGCCTTTGGTTCTGCCTTTGGCTCAGCTTTTGGTTCTGTTTTTGGCTCTGCCTTTGGTTCAGCTTTTGGTTCTACTTTTGGTTGTGCCTTTGGTTCCTTATATTCTTTTGCTTTTTTTACAGCTGCTTTTGTATCTACTGTTCCGGCTGGTTTAAATTCTTTTCCTTTTACTGAATACGTTTTCCCATCTGCGTCTGCAAATATTGGAGTTCCATTTTCATCTGGACCTACTTTTGCAGCAAATTTTCCTTCACCAACCTTGATCATTTCTGGACTTACCGGTTCGTCATCGTTCGCTTCTGCTGCCGGTTTTGGAGCAAAAGATTTTTTCTGTAATTGTCCTTTTGTTACAGCTGATTTGTTTTCTACTGGACGAGGCTTAGCTTCTGTTGGCAATTTTACCATTACCAAATATTTCTTAGCCTCTTCTAATAAAGCCGGTGTTTTTTTGATATCAGCTATTATCATTCCTGTTAATGAATTTTTATCTACAGTTTCATCATTTAGTTGAGGTAATGCTTTTGTGACTTCTTCTAGTCTGTATTTATTATTCAACTTGTCTGTCAAATATGCTGCTTGTAAATCTTTTTCATATAGCCTGAACGTTTCTTGTGTCTTAGACTTTAGGGCTTCTGGATCATCACAAGGAGACTGTAATGTAGGATCTACTACTGCTTCAAATTTCTTCAATACGTCCTTTGCTTCTTTTCCTGCGTATTGAGGTTTTGCAGATAGTTCATCCATTGCTTTTGAAATTTCTAATTTTGCTCTGAATTCTTTTATAAACTTTTCTCCATTTCTATCTACTTCTTCTGGAGCTGTGTGTTTGTCTTTTAACATTTCTTCCATTCTCTTTTCAAAAAGAGCTGTAACCATTTTTCCTTTAACTCCAGTAAGAGTGAATTCTTTTTCGAGAGCTTCTCCTTTTAATGCTAGTTCAAATCTAGGTTCATGTTTATCCAACAGAGCTTCTCCTTCTGGCTTTAGAGAGCCTTCTTTCGTCTTATCGCCTTTTTCAAAAACTTTTACTGCTTCTTTTACAAGTTCTGCTTTTGCGATTGATCCGAATTTTCCATCATATTGTTTATCTTCTAGTGTTTCTTTCATTGTAGCGTGATATTCGTCGACGTTATCTATGTATATTTGTGCCATTTTATCAGCTTGTTCTATGTTGAACTGAGCTTCTGCAATGTATTTATTGATATCTACATTTTTTCCTGCAGCCATTCCTTGACCTAATGAAGATTTCGCTTTATCAACTAATGGAAGGCAAGCCTTTCTATAATATCCATAAAAATCTGTGGCAAATTTATCGCCTAATTCTGCTGGTTTTAATGCTTTAAGATCGTTTGCTGCTTGAATTACTTGAGTATCTAGAACTGGAATATCTTCATCTGACTTTCTTCCTGCATCAAGTAAAGCTGTGTTTTCTGCTCTCTCTGTTGCTCCAGATTTAGATTCTCCTTTTAGGGCTGTATCAAATTCATCCATTTCTGCCTGATGTTCATTCATTTGACCAACTGAGTGATAATTTCCCCAAGCTGCCCAGCTGTTTGCATCTCCACTTAAATCCTCTCCTACTTTCTGTACTTTTGAAAGGACTTCTTGTGCTTTTTTAACAAATCCTGGAGTGTGTTTATCTGGTTCTTTTAGAACTAATGACGCCAATTCTCCTAAATCTTTACATTTTGCAGACAAATCTTCTGCCCATTGTTCAATAGCTGTTTGTTCTTCATTTTGAAATGTTCCCCAGTTTTCTTTTCCTTTTTTGACGTAATATTCCGGCATTATGTCTCTTCTTGAGGCTGCTGAATTGGAAGTTACTGACTGTCTTGGCTTGTCCAATCTAGCTTTTGAGGGAGCTTGTGGTACTGATTCTTGTCCTCCATTTGGACCGCTTGTCGGTACTGCCGCTCCATGTCTCTGAAGGAACAAAATTCTATTTTCCTTAAATAAACTTAAAAATGTGTTTTTCATATTTTTTTATATTATTTTATTTTTGTTAATATTTTTTTCATCTTTGCTTTGTCTTCTCTGTGTGCGGCAATAAAATCTTTTTCAAGTTTAATAACATCACTGTAAGCTTTTTGAATTTTTTCTATTCTTTGTCTTGTTTCTTTTGCGTTTTCTTCTCTAAGGAAAGCCATTGTTCTAGCCTGGTCCATGTCAGAAAGTTTTGCAATTCTAGCAATGTGGGCTTTCTGTTTATTTTTAGGAAGAGATCGAAATTTATAAGACGATTGAAGTAGTCTCACTAATTCTTTGTTTTTTATTGATGTTAATTTAATCATGTATTTTTATATTAGATGAATGTTTTATACAGATGCTTTTGGACTAATTGCTGGACCTTGTCCTTTTTTCTTACCTTGTGCTTTTGCAACGGCATTTGGTTTTTTTGGCTGAGCTGGAGCCGCAACTAAAGCTGTATCAGAAATTCCTATGTCTTTAACTTCAGCATATTTTGGATCTTTTGCCTTCCATGCTGCTATTGCGCCCATAGTTAGTGGACCAATTGCTCCATCTGGAACAAGAGTCTTTCCATTTATATCTTTTCCTAATTTTGTTTGAATACCTCTAACTACTTCTTTGAATGATTCTCCTCCGTCTTTATCATAATCTGCTTCTTTTACTCCTATCTTTAATGCGAACGCCTTATTCACTTGCTTCCATCCTTTATACCCATCTCCGCTAAACTGTTCGAAAACGTCTGTATTTTCGGATAGATTAATTTGTGATGCTTCTGCATATCTAGCTGCTATTACATTTAATGGATTAGCCTCTAATGCAGTCAAAATTCCTTGTGAAATTGGATCGATTTTTTTCTTATCTTTCTTGTCTCTCATTGATAATGCTTTCTTTATTTCAACATCAGTTTTTCCTGTTCCGTCCATCAATGCTGCCATTTGCAATTCCTTGTTTGTTGCTTTCAAAACAGCATCTATGTCTGTTTTTACTTTTGCTGGATCTTCGCAAGGTACAGTTTTTAATACTTTGTCTGCTTCAGTTCTAATTTTTACAAAAACTGCTTCACATTTTGCGCCTCCATATCCAGCTTCAGTTTTCATTGCGTCTATTTTTTTGGCTTGTTCTACTTTTGCATCCCATCCTGCTATCAATTTTACCTGTTCTGCTTCCGCATCTTCTTTTGTCATTCCTCTTTTTGCCAATAAAGTATCTAATTCTCCTTCTGCCGTCTTTAATACGACTTGGCCTTCTGTGCCTGTAAGTTCTGGAGTAAGTTTGTCTAATTTATCAGCAACTTTTGCTTTTGATTTATAAACATCTATAAGTGTGTTTCCAGCAGTAACAGCTTCTTCCGCATTTATAGGTGTTTTCTTGAAAATATTTTTCATCTCATCTTCAAAAGGAGCTTGAAGAGTTTGAGTTTTAACTCCTTGTAGACTTGGATCTTTTAGTAGTTCTTCTGCCTTTGTGGCCATTTCAAAAATTGGTTCGTAGCCAGTTACCAATCCTTCTCCTAGTGGTTTTAATGCTCCTTTTGCAGTTTTATCTGCCTTGTCGAAAGTCGCAAGAACTTCTTTTTCAAATGAACCATTTACTATAGTGAAAATCTTTCCGCTGTGAGTTTTATCATCTAATGTTGGGCGAATTGCAGCATCAAATTCATCGATGTTGTCTACGTAAGTTTGAGCTAGGCTATCTGCTTCATCTATTTTCCCCTGAGCTTCTCCAATATAAGCATCGATTTCAGTATTCGTTTTTGCTTCCATTGCCTTTTTCAATAATGAATTAGCCTCTATTCCTAGAGGTAAACATTTATCCTTAGCATATTTGCTAAAATTATTAGAGTATAAATCTCCTAATTCTTTAGGAAGTTTTGTTTTTAAATCTGCAGTTATTGTTACTACATCTGTTGTTAGCTGTGCCATTCTTGCATCCTCTGATTCTTTCGTTCTTAGGTAGTCTTTATTCTTTTCTCTTTCTGTTGATCCATATCCTGATTCTCCAACTAATGCAGCTTCAAATACATCTATTTCATGTTGATGTTCTTTCATTTGCGCTGTCGAGTGATCTGTATAAAGCCAGCTATGTGCATCTCCACTAAGATCTGCTTTTACTTTATCCGCTTTGTTATATATTTCTACCGATTTTACTACAAAGCCATGAGTGTACTCACTTTGATTATCCGTGATAGGTGCAGCCAATGCCTTTACGTCGTCACATTTATCTCTCAATTCCTCGCACCATGTTTCAATGTCATCTGAGTGCTGGCCTTCTTTTACGGTAACTGATGGCACTTTTTTCTCGACAAGTCTTGCGCTTCTTGCTTCTTTTGGAGCCTTCGGAACTGATGGCACACCGCTTGGTCCGCTCTCACGATTTAGAAATAGAATTCTGTTCTCTCTAAATAAATTGAATAATATTTTTTTCATATTTTTTTGTTTTTATTTTTATATTTATTTAAATGTTATTTAGCATTGAGTTTACTTTTGCTTCGTCGTCCTGAGATGCTTTTAATTCTCTATCCTTAGCCATTTCCTTCTTGAAATTAGCTTCTAATTCTACTAATTCGTCGTATGCTTTTTTTAGATTTTCTATTTTTTGCTTTTGTTCTTTTGCGTTTTCTTCCCTGAAAAATTCCATCAATCTTGTCTGAACATCGATTGGAAGATTAGCGATTCTCGCCAAATGAGCTTCTTGTTTATCCACTGGCAGAGCATGAAACTTTGATGAAGCTTGTATCAATTTAACAAGTTCTGCGTTTGCTATTACTGCAAAATTAACCATAGTTTTTTGTTTTAATATTTATTTTTATCACATTATTATATCATTTTCGGACACCCTTGTAAATACGGTATCCGATATGAAGAATCTTGTTGAAAGAAAATTCCATTGGAGATTTGTATGAAATTTCTTTTCCGCCAAATTTTTTCTTGAATTCTGTGACGCCAGCCCATGGGTGAGAAATGGCATTAGGAGGCGCTATTCCCAAGAAGTCATAGTATTTATAATTTTGAGATTTGGCGTCTTTTATTGCCTGCCACTGAAGTAAATATGGAGCCATCAATTCACGATGAATATTACTAGAAGCACCATAATAGTAAATTGCTGTATCTTTGAAAAATGTAACAATTATTCCGGCTAGTATTTCGCCTTCGTATTCTGCGATATAAAGTTTTGCACTTGGAAATAATGTCTCAATCATTGTTTTATAAAAATTTTCGTCGTGGCCGTGAAATCCATCACGAGAAGTTGTTTCATTTAAAATTTCAAAATATCTATGAATATCTTTCTGAAATTGTTTTTTATCTTTTGGATCTGAAATTCGAACAGTTACATTTTTCTTTTCTGCCAAGCGAATATTATAACGACCTTTTTGCTTCATTTGAGCCAAAATCTCATCTTCTGACATATTCAGGTCCAATATCAAAGTGTGTTCTGGCTGAAATCCGGAATGAGTTGTTTTGAAACCTTTCAGTTTAATTATTTTGTCAGAACTTAGTGGGGGATCAATCCTTATAAAAATCGCTTTTTCTTTTTTTGCAATTTCTTTAATTGGCACAAGTAGTTCGTCCATCTGTTTTTGTAAATCTTTTGAATCGTAATCTAAAAGTGGTCCACGTGCAGAATATAGCCATGTATATCCTTTCTTTATATTGTGACGAATCAACATCGTTCCTCCAACTATTTTTCCATTATCTTCTAATACAACTATCCAATATTTTCCACGCTCTTTTACTTGTTCTTGAAAATGTCCCCACGAAGAAGATTGGTGAATCGTTGAAAGAGGACTTCCCATAATAAAATCGTCCCATTTTTTTTCTTCCTGTTTGTTTAAAATTCTGGCTTTCATCAGGGATGATTCTACTCCAGTTTAAGCTTATATTCCAAAGCTTTTTAGTTCATTTTTTGACGAATGAATGCAGGTATATCTAATTCGTTATCAGTCTGCTTTATAGGCATTGTTGTATCAGATCCTTTTATCGAGCTGAATACAGACCTTGGACGCATCAGAGAACCCTCTGTGTGTTTGTAGTCGAAACCTGTAGCGATAACTGTTAACTTTATTTCTCCAGTGTATGAATCGTTGATAACTGCACC